>Ga0163226_1000099_pt1 | contig 17596 bp, 12 predicted proteins | sample MSEWel2016_07_13_2_FD_113144 | JGI IMG/M metagenome (GOLD analysis project Ga0163226, IMG submission 113144) | Subsurface microbial communities from deep shales in West Virginia, USA - MSEEL Well Study Marcellus 5H_2016_07_13 ...
AACACGAATTACACGAATAAAAGGCAAAAAGAATAAATTAATAGTTTAGAATTTTCTTTGTTTTAAATTCGCTATATTCGTTGCTAAATAAGTTGAATTATTGATTTTTAATTAATGAAATTAATTAATTCAATCTATATAGATTGAATTAATTTGGTTTTAAAATATTTTATAAGTAGGTTTTATTATTTTAATCTTTAAATATCCTATCAAAGTTCTTTATTTTCTAATGTTTGTAGTAAAAGGATGGAGATTATGACTGTTTGGAATTTAATTAAGAAGAGTTACAAAGAGATATATAGAAATCTTTTTTCTATATTTCTTAGTAGTATGTTATGGTTTTTGACTGCAGGACTAGTGATTATGTTCAGTTACATAAGTATTCAAGTTAAATTTTATCTTCCTATTATAATAGGGTTAGTTATAGTTGGACCTATGACTGCTCAATCTTTTTATGTCAGTAATAAAATTGTTAATTATAAACAGGTTTCGATAAATGATTTTTGGATTGGAATAAGAAAATATTTTTTAAAGTCTTTGCTTATTTCTTGTTTATTGGTTATGGTGGTGTCTATTTTGACTATAGACTTTAAATTCTTTATGAATTATCAATATAAGATTGCTATAATATTAACTCCTTTATATATTTATCTGTTAATATTTTTAGGTATGATCAGTATTTATGTGTTCCCTTTGATGATAGAATTGGGGGAAGGAAATGAAAACGATTCTATAGGTACTATATTTAAGTATGCAATTACTTTAACTTTAAATAATTTATTATATACTTTATTTATCTTTTTTAATATTATGGTGTTTGGTGTTTTGAATATAGCTCTTTTATTTGGTTTATTTATATTGTTTATGGGGGGGATAGCTTTAATAGCTAATAATGCTACTATTAATTTATTGGTTAAGTATGGTGTTAAAAAGCAGGTTAATGGCCCCTATGATTTTAAACAATAATTATACATACTGAGGAGGGAATGTTTTTGCAAAAAGAATATGTAGTTGGTGTAGATTTAGGTGGAACAAAGATTTTAACTGCAGTAGCTGATTTACAAGGTAATATTTTAGCTAGGGTAAGGAAAGATACAGAAGCAGATAAGGGAAAAGAAGTTGTTATTCAAAAGATTAAAGATACAGTTTATGAAGTTATAGAAGAGGTTGGTATAAAGTTATCTCAAGTTAAAGGGATTGGTTTAGGAGTGCCAGGGCCTGTTGATATCAAAAAAGGTATTATTAAGCATACTCCTAATTTGGATTTGGATAATATTAATATTATTGAAGAGCTTGGGGAACTAAATACTCCTATCTTTTTAGAGAATGATGCTAATGCAGCTGCTTTAGGTGAAAAGTGGTTTGGTGCAGGAAAAGAAGCAGAAAATATGGTTTATATGACTGTAAGTACTGGAATAGGTGGGGGAATTATAATCAATAAAGAGATATTCCATGGTGCTGGTGATGCTGCTGGTGAGATAGGTCATATGACAATCTTACCTGATAGTGAGATTCAGTGTGGCTGTGGGAATTATGGTTGTTGGGAAGCGATTGCTTCTGGAACTGCTTTAAGTAAATTAGCAAGAAAAGCAGTTGAGACTGGTCAAGATACTTTAATGAATGAACTTGTTAGTGATCTTTCAGAAATCAATGGAGCAGTTGTGGCTAAAGCAACTAAAGAGGGTGATATATTAGCTAGAGAGGCTATGGATAAGGTTGCTGAGTATTTAGGAATAGGAATGGCAAATCTCATTAATATTTTCAATCCTGATACTATAGTTATAGGCGGTGGAGTTTCTCAATCTTGGGAATTGATGGAAGAAAAAGCGAACTTAACTATAAAAGCAAGAGCAATGGACTCTTTAGTAGATGATGTTAATATCATTACAGCACAGTTAGGTAGTGATGTGGGTGTATTAGGAGCAATAGCTACTGCTTTAGCCGAATTAGATTTACTATAGGTATCCTTAAAACTGGTTATGTCAGAGGCATTTATAAATTCTTCTGATTGTAATAAATTAAATAAATTTCAAGGGGGTTTTTGATATGGAGAATATAAATTTAGACAAGACTGCTTTTCAAATTACATTACATGGAGGAAATGCTAAGGATTTAGCCAATGATGCATTGGTTGCAGCAAAAAAGGGAAACTATGAACAAGCAGAGGAATTATTAGCAGAAGCTAATAAAGAATTTAATCTTGGTCATGAAGTGCAATCTAAGGCTATGCAAAAAGATGATAGTGATAATAGAATAATTCCTACTCTATTATTGGTCCATGCAAAAGATCATTTAATGGCTGCTAAAACAGAAATCAAATTAATTAGCGAATTAATTGAATTACACAAGAAATTAGATAAATAGTAAGTATTTAAAGGTGAGTAGTGAAGAATAAATAATTATATTTGTTTACTACTCACTACTCGCTATTTACTGATTAAGAGGTGGAATAATGAATAATATATCTGTAGAAAAAATATTAGAACATTTTCAGTTGCAGCAGATTAATCAAACACCAATTGAAAATACAATTATGGTTAGTGACATTAAAAGACCGGGTTTAGAGCTAGCTGGATTTTTTGACTACTTTACTCCTGACAGAGTACAAGTTTTAGGAAGAACAGAACTCTCGTTCTTACAAGAATTACCAAAAGAATTGTTGATTGAGAGATTAGATAAATTTTGTAGCTATGATATTCCCTGTATTGTTATTACTAGGGGACTAGAACCACCACAAGAGTTGGTGGATTTATCTCAGAAGAACCAAATTCCATTACTTGCTACAGATTATTCGACAACTAGCTTTGTTAGTAGATTAACTGACTATCTAGAGGGTGAATTTGCACCAGAAGTTACTAAACATGGAGTTTTAGTAGAAGTTTATGGTGTTGGAGTATTCATTAAAGGTGACAGTGGAATTGGTAAAAGTGAGAGTGCCTTAGATTTAGTAAAGAGAGGTCATCGACTTGTAGCCGATGATGCAGTTATCATAAGGAGGTTCATGAGAGGAGCTCTTGTTGGGCGTTCTCCTGAAATTTCTAAACATTATATGGAATTAAGAGGATTAGGAATTATTAATGTAAGAACACTTTTTGGTGCTGGGGCTGTTAGAGAAGAGCAGTCTATAGATTTAATAGCTGAATTAGAGAAATGGGATGATACTAAAAATTATGATAGATTGGGTATTCAAGATGATACTGAAGAGATTTTGAAGGTTACTGTACCTAAAGTAACTATACCAGTAAGACCTGGAAGAAACTTGGCTATGGTTATGGAAGTGGCAGCAATGAATTATCGCTTAAAGAGTACAGGATATAATGCTGCACAGGAGTTTACTAAGAGGTTAGAAGAGACTCTTAGAAATGGAAATTAGCCATAAGTTAATAAGGCTTACCTATAATAAAAATAAGAACAATGGGGTGAATATAAGGTGAAGTTAAATCAATTTACAGTAGAGGATATTGTTAGAATAGATGGTGGAAGAGAATTAGGAAAGCTTGCTTCAGTTTTGTCTATGGTAGATGACAAACATGATGATACAATAGTAAAAGCTATAATTAATGAAGGTTTTGGAGCTGTTATTACTCGGGCAGGAGGTAAGGGAGAAGACTTAAAAAACAAGGTATTACGTAATGCTTTGGGAGCAGCTGTCAAGGGTGATGTAATAGATGATGGTATTCAAGATCGTCGTGTATTGACTAGATGCGTTGAGCGTGCTTTAGTTGGATTAAATGGACCAATGAGTAGTATTTCTGGTGCAGGAATTAAGATTGGAATAGTAAAAAAAGATGCTCATTTAGCTGTTGCTATTCATGGTAAGATTGGAATACCAGGTTTAGATATCGACCATGAGATTTCTGGACTTGGTGTTCATTACTATGGTCTAGTCAATAATGATTAAATATTTTTGATTTATATCTATTTGTTAAAATTAAATAAATTTTAAATAATATATATGGACTGATAACGTTTTACATTGACAATTATAAATGTGTTTAGAGAACTATTACACAGAGCCCTAAGGTGTGCTTTTTCAAAAGGTACTCTTGGGGTGATAAATATGAATTTTCAAAGATAGAGATAGCGAAGGTTATAACATTTATTTTTTAATTAATTCTTATCTTTATTAATTGGTAGCTAATTATTTGTTCTTATCCTTTATATAGATTGTAGTTTTATTAAAGCTCAATAAATTACTAAAAGGATTATTGGCTATCTATTTTGAAGAAGGAAGGTACGCTAAAAATTGTTTTTGGATTTAATTAGACTAAAAGTTCTTTATTTTTGTTGGTTATTTTTCTATACAGATGAAAATAATAAAAAAAATTAAAATTTAAGCAGGGATTTGAGATAATACCAAGAAGTATATAATTACAGTAAAAAATAATTTATTTACAAGTTTATAAAGAAACTTTACTGTATATCTTAATTTGAACTATAAGTAAAAAATAGGTATTAAATAATCTAAAATAACGATTGCAAGGAAATTCGTTTTATGGTATAATAATCATATAATGTAATAAGTTTAAATAATGCTGTTTTTCGAAAGCTAAAAAGAATTATAATTATTAAAGTTATAAGTGTAATTATTTTAGAAGTAACCATTTTTAATAATTGAATAGGGATAAGTTTTTAATATAAGTTTAGAATACCCCATATAATAGGCCTACTTAGAATAAGGTCAATTGATGTTGGGTATTTTTTGTTTGTTAGCTAAATTTTTTATTTTAGGTTAACAAATAAGCATAAAAGGTATTAATTATTTTTTAAACTTAATTAGATTGCTTATCAGCTGTTTCTTTTACTAGGAGTTCAATAAGAATATAATAGGGGTTTATTGTCTTCTTTATGGAAACGTAACCATGTTATCTGTGAAAACGTAACCAATAAACTATAATTTTTACTTAGTTGATTATTTCTATGCCCTGATATATTTTTGTGGTATATCAAATTTCTGAATTAATACTTATGTCAGTAATGTTTTAGCTATCAATTATATAGCTAAACTAAAGGCAAGGGCATGGAGATCAATATAAAGTGAGTTCTTAGTTTCAGGGGGGAGTTTTCTTATCTCCCCTGAAACTTAGTAGAACGAATCCAGTACCGTAGTGTCTCTTTATCTCCCGCTTAATAGAAGCTCTAAAGGATGACCTAAAAATCAGGCCTTGGGAGTTTTAGAGACACTAGGATATCGGATAAATTTCATTCCGTTAAGGGGGTGATGGATACTTAGGTTAGTTAGAAATTGGAGTCATTTATAATTTTAATTAAAAACTCAAAAAAATTTAGGGGGTATTGAATTGAAGAAAAGATTTAGTTTATTTTTAACAGTAGCATTAATGCTTACACTAGTTGCAGTACCAGCTTTTGCAAAAACTTCAGTTAGACCTGGGGACAATGGAAAAGTAGAGGTAACATTTACTTATGCAGGAAATCTTGATGCAAATGCAGTTTATGTAGCTGGGGAATTTAATAACTGGTTACCAAACTTCCCAACCTACAAAATGAAGAAAGAGAATGGTGTATGGACACTTACTACACAATTAGAAAAAGGTAAGTATCAATACAAGTTTACTGTATATGGTGGTGGAATGCTTCAATGGATCAAAGATGATGAAGCAGCAAGTTTTGCAGCTGATGGATTTGGTGGACAGAACTCTGTTGTAATCGCTGATCCTAACGCAGGTTTAGCTGATCGTGTTGTTGCCTTAGAGAAGCAAATGGCAGTAACTAATATTGGATTCAACTATAATGGTTATGCTCGTATGGGATATATGATGTCTGGTAGAGGTGGAGCTCAAAGTAGTTCTTTCCAACAAGATGGTGCTTGGAGTAAGTACAGATTAGGAAATGAAACAGATCATTTCATTGAAAATACTTTAAGTAAGAAATGGACTGGAGATAATGGCGCATGGGCAAAAGCTACATTCTTATTTGCTCATCAAGATAATAGTAATGGTGGAACTTGGTTAAATAGTGAAGATTCTAATTTTGTATGGCGTCAAGCTTATGCAGAAGCAGGAGGAATGGATTTTGCACCAAACTTAACTTTCTGGGCAGGTAGAAGATACTACAACAGAAGAGATATCCATATTACTGACTTCTATTGGAGAGATATGAGTGGTGTTGGTGCTGGTGTACAAGGTATTGATGCTGGTATTGGTAAATTAGCTGTTGCATTCTTAGGTGCAAGTGATGGTAGTAATGATGTAGACCTAGGAGCTAAATCACAACAAACTCTTGATTTTACTCTTTCTGGAATTGAAGTACCTGGTGGTACTTTAGAGTTAGACCTTGCACCATCATGGTCTAAGTCTGTAGAAGGAGAAGATGATCAAGATGGATTCATTCTAGGTGGAGTATATGATAGAACTGACTTCTTTGGATTAAAAGATGGTGCTTCAACAGTTGCTTTATATTATGGATCAGGTCTTGGTGGAAACTTAAGTACTGGTGCAACATGGGCAGATGAAGATAGAGAACTTACTAGATTTGTTGCTTATGGTGTAGCTAACTTAACAGATAACTTAGATCTTATGCCTGTATTAACTTATCAAGTAGTTGACGATGGTACTTCTGCTGATGATACAAAGTGGTTATCTTTAGGTGGAAGATTAGTACAATATGTAACTAATAACTTTGCAATGCAATATGAGTATGGTATGGATAAGGTAACAGATAATGGAATTATGCACAAATTAACTGTTGCTCCTACTATTAAATGGAATAGTAGCTTCTGGGCTCGTCCAGAGTTAAGATTCTTTGGTACTTATGCAACTTGGGATAAAGATGAAGTTAGCGGTAGAGGTGGATATGCTAACGATGAAGATTCTGGCTTCACTTATGGAGTTCAAACAGAGCTTTGGTGGTAGAAATCACTTTAAGACCCTATGTTTAAACATAGGGTCTTAATCCTTTTTTAAATCATTAACAATAATTAGAATTTTTTAAAATTTAAGGGCAATGTTAAGATTAACAACCCCGATATGCAAGTTTGATTACTGCATATCGGGGTTGTTTTATTATTTGGTATTCATATTATAATGTATTATTTATGACTTATTATAGGTGTGTAAATTTAAAATGAGACTTACTGGGGCTATTGAGACAGTTTCGCTGTCAGGAATTAGGAACTTGGAAGCTGTGTTTTTAACTGATTTCAGACTCCAGATTACAGATTTCCGAAAATCTCTGAATATCTATACTATAATAATATTTTAGCTGTTTAGATGCCTAGCCTCTGGTTATTATTTGCTATAAACTTATAAGACTTTGTAGAATATACAATAGCTAGAGCTAATGAATATATTAATTTCATAAAATCAAATCAATGGAGGTAGAGGTTAATGCTAAAAATGTTGAATAACAAGAGATTGATGCTATTAGCTGTACTCTTATTAACTTTAGGTTTATTTGTAGGTTGTAGTAGTAGCAGTGATGATAGTGGAAACGATATAGCAATACAACCAATAGAGAATCTAATGGTAGAGGTTACAGTTCCAAGTGATAGTGCTATAGAGAATATTGCTGTTTCTCTTAGAAGTGTAGATGTGGCAGAGACTATAGCACCCCAAACTCAATCGGTAGCTAATGCTGATGATAAGGGAGTTCTATCATTCCCGTTTTCAAATTTAAAGGGGAATAAGTATAATGTAATTGCTAGAGCAGAAGATTCAAATGGAAATAATCTGTATATTGCTTCAACTACTATTACAGATTCAACTAAAACCGCTATAGATGCAAATCAATTTTCGACTATAGAGAAGATAAGTGATATCGATAATTTAAGAATTTATCAGGTGATGGTGGAAGCATTTCAAGATGGAGAGCCAGGTGGATATGGAACTGGCTATGGACCAAGCCACCACAATGGAGATTTAAGAGGTATAATTGATTCTTTAGAATATATCAAAGGTCTTGGGGTTAATGCTATTTGGATGACTCCTGTATTTAATTCAAATACTGGGGAGATTAAAGGGCAGGCAACAGGGTACTTTGCTGATGATTATTATAATGTTGATCCTAAATTTGGTACAAATGAGGATTTAAGAGAATTAATAGATAAAGCTCATGGATTAGGATTATATGTATTCTTAGATGGAGTATTTGGACATCATGGTGCAGATCCTATAGATGGTGTAGTTGATTATGAAGCACAATGGTATGGAAATAAGGTTAAATATCCAGATAGTTTAGAATATTTTAAAGATGTAGCGACTTATTGGATTGAAGAGTATGGGATTGATGGTTGGAGATTAGATCAAGCATATCAATTGTATCAAGATGGGACTAACTATTGGTATGAAATACGACAAGCTGTAAAAGAAGCTTCTGCTGCACGTGAGGCTTCAGGTGAAGAATGGGGAACATTAGGTTATATGGTTGGTGAGATATGGGATGGTTCTGGAGATCAGATAGCAAGTGAGGGTTATAGCCAAGATGGATTAAAATCTGCTTTTGATTTTCCAATGAGATATTCCTTAGTACAGGTGTAGCAACTCAAGAGGATACTTCAGTATCTTGGGGATATGGTCAACCTGTTTCCAAGTTGGATTCATATGGATTTTGGACTCACACTAAATATCCTGATGATGTACACCCTAATTTGATGTTGACTAACCATGACTTAGTTAGATTTGGAGATTTAATTCAAAGAGCTCCAAATTTAGGATATGGTAAAGGAAATAATGATTACTGGAAACGACATAAAGCAGCGTATAGCTTTTTAGCAGCATATACTGGTCCGATTACGATGTATTATGGTGATGAGATTGGTAGAGAGGTAGAAGGGTTTGTAAATGAGGGTGATAGTGGATACTACGATGACCATGCCTCTCGAGATTCTGGTAAAGTATCTGGATTTACTGCTAAAGAAGAGGATTTGAAAGACTATATTACTAGTTTAATGAAGATGAGAGCAGAACATCCAGCTTTATGGAATGGAGAAAGAACTAATCTAGTGGCAGGTACAACTCAATATGCTGATCTTAAGACAGACCCAGATACTGGTGAGAAGGTATTATATCTTTTGAATACAGGGACTTCTAATACTACTATTTCTGTGTCTATTGACGGTGCTAAATTAGTTGATTTATTGACAGGTGAAGAGATAATTGGTTCAGGTAATTATGATATTCCAGTAGAGAGCTTAACTGGACGATTCTTTAGCATACAATAATCACACCATCTAATTTAATAAAACCAGAGATATATTAATGATATTGTGGTAATTTAGTGGCGGGTGATAGGTAATTAATTTGCTCTTTCTTTTACTACCGATTATCCGTTACTTCTTACTTATCTATAATAACATTATGAATGTAGTTTATTGCTTTAATTATGATTAATTTTAATTATTTGATAAAAAATTAAAATTAAAGAAGGATTTTCATTATTTATATATAAATATTAATAAGTACAATAATAACCAATAATTTTTATAAGTATATAACAATTAGTTTGTTAACATATTATGCATAATTAGTATAAATACAGTTAACAGCTACTACTTATTTTATAGTCTGACAATAACAATACATAATAATATAAGCCTATAAGAAAACGTATCCATGGAGATTTTATATCTTCTTTAGGGTATGTTTTTATTTTTGTTATGGCTAGTTATAACTATTAGGTAGGAGGTGGTAGAGCATAGGAAGTAAAAATTGGTTTTAGAGGTTTTCTTATTTTATATTATATAAAGAAGATAATTGATTAGAGGAGGGTTTTAGTTGAAGAAGATATTTAGCTTATTATTGATTTTAGTTTTAGCTTTTGGATTGGTAGGTTGTTCAAGTAGTGATGATGATGATGCAACTATTGAAAGTCTAAATTTAGATACTACTTCTGCTATAGTTAAAGTGGGTAGTGAATTTAAGTTACCAACAACGGCAACAGCTCTTATGAGTGATGGCACAAGTAAGGAGGTAGCTTTAACATGGAATAAGGAGGTAGATACATCCACAGCTGGAGTTTATACTTTCACAGCTTCAACTGAAGATACTGATACAACAGTAACTTTTGAGTTAGATGTAAGAGAAACAGTAGATGTTAATGTTGATTTACCTACTGAGTTTCCAACTGCTCCAGGAGCACCAACAGGATTTAGTGCAACTGCAATTGATTATGGTGTAGAGTTAACTTGGGACAATACTGCTAGTAAATATTTAATTTATCGTGGAAATAGTGTTGATGATAGAAGTCCTCTATTTGAAACTGCAATTACTGAAAATAGCTATACTGATGATCAGTTGTTCCCAGGTGATACATATTACTACTGGATTAGAGCAATCGATGCAGATGGTTTGAATAGTGATTTTGCAGGTCCAATTAAAGCTATACCTACAGGATATAATGGGGTTAAAGTACACTTTAAATATACAGGAACAGAGACTCCATGGATGTATGCTTGGGAACTTGATGGAGCACCTGATATTTATCAAGGAGCTGGCTGGCCTGGTGCACCTCTTACAGTAGAAGGAAATGATTGGTATGGCGCTGAGTTAGAGGGGTATAGAAGTGTTGGAATTTTATTCACTTTAGAAGATGGAACTAAACTTACAGAGCAGAATCAATCTCGTGATCAAGGTGAATGGTGGTATATGGATGGAAACTGGTATGATAAAAATCCAGAAGCTCAATAATATATAATTCTGAAAGATTATTTTTCAAATAGAATTGAGAATTTAGAGTATATAAAAAAATGATAATATAGAAAGGTAGGGATTAATTTGCAATCGATATTTAGAAGAAATAAATTATTATTAGTATCACTATTACTAGTTACACTTTTTACTTTGGTAGGTTGTAGTAGTGGTGGAGATGATGTTAGTGAAGTTACTACAGGTACTTCGAAATTAAATGTAATTGTTGCAGATTCTGCTTCTATACAAGCAGTTACTGATAACTTTACACCTACTAGTATTGAGGTTGTTGTAACTAATGAAAGCAAGGCTGAAGATACTGATTCTCAGACTGCTTCACTAGATGATGGTAAACAGGCTTTTAGTTTCAATGATTTGATGAAAGGTGTAAAATATAACGTTACAGTAAATATAAAAGATGAGAAGGACTATACTGTATTTACTGATACTGAATCTGTATTAATCAAAGATCAGGACAATAAGGTTACTCTTACTCCTAAAGTAGCAGATGCTGAAGGGATAATAGTTAACTTTAAAGATATTCCTGTAGGTAGCTCTGGAGAAGTAGTATTACTACCTATCAATGAAAGTGCAGATATTGTAATTGATGCTAATCTTGCTAGAGCTAGTATCAAGGCTCAAATTCCAGGAAATGACTATACTTTACAAGTTAGATTAGATGGTGAAGTTGTTAAAGAAGGAGAAATCAGCCTTCTACCAGGTAGAGTAAGTGTTGTAAAAGATACACTAGATCTTAATGATGGAATTAAACATTTAGGTGAGATTGAGACAACGTGGCAAGTACCAGGACCAGCATTATCAGTTGATGATAAGAATGGAGACTTTGTTGGTGGTTTAAACTTGACATTATATGCTGATAAAGATGCTACAGAAGCTCGTTATACTACTGATGGTAGTGACCCTCAAACTGGAACTTCCTTTGAGTATGGGGAAGAAATAACTATTGGTGAAGGTGCTGCAATTGGAGATAAGGTAGTCTTAAAGCTTTATGCTAAAAATGCAACTGGTGGAGAGACTGTTCAGGAATATTCTTATACTAAAGCTTATGATGAAGCAATTCCTAGTGACAGTAATAGTACGATGCCTTTAGGAGCAGTATATACTCCTGAGTATACTAGTTTTAGAATTTGGTCTCCAGATAGTAGTGATGTAAAAGTAATCGTAGATGGTCAAGAGTATGATTGTACTTTATTAAGTACTTTTGAAGCTAAAGGTTTTGAGTATAGAAATGTTTATCACGTTAAAGTTGAAGGTGACTTAGCAGGTAAGGAGTACCAATTTGTTATTAATGGTAATAAAGTTAGAGACCCTTATGGTGTAATGGTAAAATATGATGAGGACTTAGCAACAGGGGCTGAGGGAGATTCTCGTCAAGAAAATGGTGCTGACCTTACAGTTAATACTGGTAGTAGTGCTAATATAGTTATGGATTTAGGTAAAGCAGATATTGGTTGGTCACCAAGACCTCAGTTAGTAGAAAGAGAAGATGCTGTAATTTATGAAATGCATGTTAGAGACTTTACAATCGCTGATAATTCAGGAGTTTCTGCTGATAAAAAAGGTAAGTTCCTAGGAATGGTAGAAGGTGGAACTACTATACCTGGCACTGATGTTAAAACAGGTATTGATCACTTAAAAGAGTTAGGAGTAACTCATGTTCAAATTATGCCTTTCTATGATTTTGCTACTAAGTTAAATCATGATACTGGTCAAATTTATAACTGGGGATATGATCCAATCAATTATAACGTACCAGAAGATAGATACTCTATGTCTCCAGATGATTATGAGGCAAGAGTTAAAGAAGTAAAAGATATGATTAATAAATTCCATGAAGCTGGAATTAGAGTAATTATGGATGTTGTTTATAACCATAGTTATGATAAAGAGATGTTTAGAGATATTACAGGGGAATACTATACAGAAAATGATTTATCTGGTTGTGGAAACTCTATAGATACTGGTGAAAGAATGGTTAGTCAGATGATTCTTGACTCTTTAGATTATTGGGTCGATCAATACAATATTGATGGATTTAGATTTGATTTAATGGGTATTTACCATACTGATGAAGTTAAGAGATGGGCAGAGTATTTAAATGATAAATATGATGACCGTAACCTATTAATTTATGGAGAGCCATGGGCTGCAACATCTGATGATTTAGAAGATGAAAAGATAAGAAAAGGACATATTTATGAATTAGAAGAGCAACATGTAGGTGTGTTTAATGATAGTATCCGTAATGCAATTAGAGGTCAAATGAACCAAGCTGGAGGCGGATACATCTTCGGTAATGGTGGTGCAGAAGATATTATGATAGGACTTAAAGGTTCATTAGCTGATGGTGTTCCTAGTGGTCCATGGGCAGCTGAGTTTACTTATGATCCAGAACAGACAATCAATTACATGTCTGCTCATGATAACTTATGTATAGGTGATAAGATTAAGGCAGATATTGATGCTGGAAATATTCAACCTGCAGATGCAATGAGTATAAGCAAGTTAGGAATAGGTGTAGTATTAACATCTCAAGGAATTCCATTTATCCATGGTGGTGATGAGATGTTAAGACAGAAGGACAATGGAACTGAACTTGCTGAACAAGCCCATAACTCATATATGTGGGGAGATAGTATTAATAAGGTTGACTGGAATTGGAAGCAAGAGCATAAAGAGTTATTTGATTATTACAAAGCTTTAATCCAATTAAGAAAAGATCATAAAGCGTTCAGATTAACAGAAGCTGCTGATATTAATGAATATGTAAATTTAAGTAATGATGGAGATGTAATAATCTCTATGATTAATGGAGATGAAATTGCAGATGAAGATTGGGGAGATATCGTAGTAGTATATAACCCAGGTGATGCTTATAATTATAGTTTACCTACTGGTACATGGAGAAAGGTCTTTGATAATAGTGGATCAGTAAATGAAGTGATTTCAGATAATAATGTGACTGTTGAAAGCAGATCAATTACTATCTTTGAAGGAACTGCAGAAGGTGAGTTAACTCCAGGTGATGGTGAAGGTACAGATACAGAAGAAGATGTAGTATATACTCACTGGAAACTTACTTTCGACCCTGCTTTATATGACTTAGATCCAGCGGTAATTGCTGATGTTCATTTAGCAGGTGGTATGAATGGTTGGGATTCAGCTGATCATACCTATGACTTAGTAAAACAAGATGATGGAACTTGGAGTGCAACTTGGTCTGTTGATGAGTTAATAGAAGGAACGGAATTTAAATGGATTGTTGATGGAGAATGGACTCCAGGTGGTACAGGAAACAATTTGGTAGTTGAGAATTCTCAAGATGGAATTGAAGGGGTAGTACAAGAATAGAGACTAAATCTTAATAGTTTTTAATACCAGTATAAAGTTGATATCAACTTTATACTGGTTAATTTATATGAATAACTAGTTACAGTAATTTTATCTTTATGATAATTTAATCAACTTATCTTAGTTTATCTATAATTAAAAAGAGGTTTCTGAAATTTCAGGAACTTCTTTTTTCTTAATAAGAACTATATAGCTTATTAGAGTTAATTTTAAGTGTTTTTCTGTATGCAATTGCAGGAAAATTAATAGATTTAAAGAATAAAAAGAAGTAAGATAATAAATACAGAGAGGAGAAATAAAATTGAAGAGAAGTATTCATTTATTTATTTTAATTGCAATTTTAGCTCTAGCAATAACCTTAACAGGATGTCAATCACAGGGTAATCAATTTTCTATAGTGGATTCAGACTTATCTGATTATAACCTTCAAGCGTTAGATTATACATTAACAAGTTTTGAGTTGAAGTTTAATCAAGATGTTGAAGAAGTTAAGGTATCATTAGTGGAAGGTGAAAGTACTAAAGTAGTTGAAGCTACTGTAGAAGGTGATAGAGTTGAATTAACTGGTTTAAATTTAAAGCCCAAAACAAGTTATCAGTTAGTTGCTAATATTAAGTCTGTTGCTGGAAATGAATTATCTAATAGAACTAACTTTACTACTGATAGATCTTATCCAGAGATAAAAAGACCCAATAAGACCTTGATGCAAACGTTTTATTGGGAGATGAACAAAGGAGAATATAAAAACAAATATCCAGAAGAAGCGAATTTGTGGAATTTACTTGCTAAGCGTGCAGATGATTTAGCTGCTGTTGGTATTACTGAATTGTGGGTTCCACCTGCTAATAAAGCCCATGAACAACAAGATGAAGGTTATGGTACTTATGATTTGTGGGATTTAGGGGAGTTTGATCAGGTTAATACAGTGAGAACTAAATATGGTACAAGAAAAGAGTTAGAGAATGCTATAGCTAATCTTCATCAAAAGGGAATTAAAGTTTATTATGATGCAGTATTCAATCATAGAATAGCTGCAGGATATCAGAATGTAGAGGGTTCTATCTTGGCATCTGGTGAGAAAGTAAAGACTTATACTAAGTTCTATCCTCTTAAGGGAAGACAAAAGTATTATAGTAAAGCTGATCAATGGAAATGGGACTGGCATGCCTTTGATGGTGTGGATTATGCTGTTGATAGAGGGAATATGGCTCCTCAGAACTTTGAAGGTAAAGAATGGGATAATACCTTTGAAAAAGATTATCTATTAGCTGCAGATGTTGATTATCAGAATAAAAATGTTAGAGATGAAATGAAGGAATGGGGAACATGGATAATAAATGATATAGGTTTTGATGGATTTAGATTAGATGCGGTAAAACATATAGATTCTGATTTTATTGATGAGTGGTTGACTTATGTTCAAAAAAATACATCTAAAGATATATTTGTTGTAGGAGAAGCATGGATAGAGAATACTATGGGATTGACCTTCTATCTTTATGGGATAGATAATTCTGATTATACTGTCTTTGATTTTCCTTTAAGAAAGACCTTTGAAAACTTAAGGTCAGGTACTATGAATATGGCTGCTTTAAGTAGAGCAGGGATGGTTAATAAGGCTGGATTTAAAGATAGATCCGTTACTTTTATCGATAATCATGATACTGGTCGTGACCATGTTGAGTACAAGGCTCCAATTAATGTTAGAAAATATCAAGCTTATACTTATATTTTAATGAGAGAGCATGGACTTCCTATGGTTTATTGGAAAGATTATTATCAAGATGGAATGAAAGAGAATATAAATAAGCTGTTGAAAGCAAGAAGATACTTTGCCTATGGTCCAGGACATGAAGTTGCTAATAATGATACAAATATCTATTCTTATGTTAGAGAAGGTTTGGATGATAGTCCAGGAACTGGATTAGTGATGATGATATCCCAAGGTGTTTCAGGTGATATAACTACTAAACGTATAAACTCTACTCAATCTAATACAGAATTTTATGATATTACAGGTAATGTTGCAGAAAAAGTTCTGACAGATGCAGAAGGTTATGGTCAATTTAAGGTGAAAAATGATGAAGCAACTGGCTGGAGTGTTTGGGTGCCAGTTGAGTAAAGGATAATGAAGATATTGCAACAATTTAGTTATCAGAAATTAGGAATCGATTATCAGTAAAATCAACAGTTTCCTGATTTTTGTGAAAATGTATTAATACCACTTTAGCCACAGGTTTTAACCTGTGGTGCCTGCATAGACTACGGGTTAAAACCCGTGGCTAGATAATAATTTAAACTTATTATTACTTGTAATCACAAAGTTTGTTGTTGAACCTGAATTAATTTTAAGTAAATATTAATTTTGGAATAGATTATAATATCTATTCCTTTTTTTATTTCATATTACTTATTTGCTTCTCATAAGAATAAAGTGAAGAATTTGTTTTTCCTCTATCTAATGAGTTATTATCAACTTTATTAATAAGATAGTTGATTTTAGAGATAATAGTTGTTAGATAAAGAAGAAAATGTATGATAAGGAGAGATATTCTTATGGGTAAAATAAAGCTTATCTTAGCTATCTTTTTTATTATATTCTTTTCATCACAGTTAGTGCAAGCAGAAGAGAATATTATTTTTGAAATGAATGACCCAGTAGGGGACGAGTACGGTCCTGGAACTTATACTTATCCTAAAAATGAACAGTTTAGTCCCTATGAAGGTCTATTTGATTTAACTTATTTTAAAGTAGAGGATGGTGGGGAAGATTATAAACTTTATTTTAAGTTTGTAGCTTTAACCAATCCTTGGCATGCTAAGTATGGGTTTAGTCATCAGTTAATCGAACTTTATATTAGTAATGGAGAAGAGGGTAGTGTGAAGACTTTTAAAAAAGGAGCAAATGTTAAATTTGAAGATAGGCACCCTTGGCAGAAGTTGATTAAAATAACAGGCTGGTCTTTAGAAGTTTTTGATTATAGGGATGATGTAAATGCAGATAAAAGGTTAAAAGAGGATAGAGTAAAGATTTTAGATGATAAGAAGACCATTGAAGTTAGTGTACCTAAAAGCCTATTGGGTGATTTAACTGAAGCCCAGTATTATCTATTAATAGGTTCTTTAGATGGCTTTGCTTATGATAATTATCGAGAGGTTGTTAAAGATTCTCAAGGGTGGAAATTTGGTGGTGGAAGTAATACTGATATTAATCCAAATGTGATAGACACCTTAGTTCCAGAAGGTATGAACCAGAAAGAAGTATTAGGGGCATTTAATTTAGAGACTGGGGAGCTATCAACTTTACGTGCAGTTGGAGTAGAATTAAAATTGCACTGGAAATTTACTATTATTTTTGCTTTCTTAGTTATCTTATTAGCTACTATAATTGGTACTGGAATTAAATATTTGGCTAAGGTGTTTAGCGATTATAATTAAAGAATTATGATGATGGTATATATAGATCTCCAAGTCTAAAGTGTAATTTAATGGGAATATTACGAAACTTTAGTGTCAGGAATCAGGAACCTGGAATCAGTATGTTCTACAGATTCCTGATAACCGATTCCCGATTCCTAAGG
>Ga0163226_1000102_pt1 | contig 17518 bp, 15 predicted proteins | sample MSEWel2016_07_13_2_FD_113144 | JGI IMG/M metagenome (GOLD analysis project Ga0163226, IMG submission 113144) | Subsurface microbial communities from deep shales in West Virginia, USA - MSEEL Well Study Marcellus 5H_2016_07_13 ...
CTAGAATGAAACAATAGAAAGGTAATGTAACACTTTTGTGTCAGGAATCGAGAATCTGGAATCAGTCTGTTTTACTGATAACTGGTCCCTGACTCCTGATTCCTAAAGGTGTCACAATATCCCTATTAAATTACACTTTAGACTTGGAGATCTATATAGATAAACAACTCTAGAATGAAATCTAAAACCAACCTCACCCCTAGCCCCTCTCCTCCTATCAGGAGAGGGGAACAAATGTTTTAATCCTCTTTCCTAAGGTAGGAGAAAGTTAGAGTGAGGTCTGAAAATGATTTTAAAATTTTTAAATTACATTTTAGACTTGGAGATCTATATAGATAAACAACTTTAGAATGTAATATAAAACCAACCTCACCCCTAGCCCCTCTCCTCCTATCAGGGGAGGGGAATAAAAGATGCTTTAGTCCTCTCTCCTAAGGTAGGAGAGAGTTAGAGTGAGGTATGAAAGGTTTTGATTTATTTCATTTTAGACTTGGAAATCTATATAGTCATCCAACTTTAGAATGAAACAATAGAAAGATAAAGCGACACTTTCGTGTCGAGTGTGAGTGATTAGTGTGAGTGTGAGCAAAACATATAAGAACTTACTGACACACCCACTCACACTGACACTCAAAACTGTCGCTATATATCCATTAAATTACACTTTAGATTAGGAGATTTGCATTAAGTTTAGCAATATAAGATTAATTTAATAAATTATTAGGGGGGCTTTATGGACGGGAAGGTTAAGATTATACAGCAGACCTTAGATGTTAATCAAGAAGAAGCACAAACAGCTCTTAAGTTGGCTGAAAATGATTTAGAAAAAGCATTGTATATGGGTGATTATGTAGCCAGAGATTATATTCTGCTTCAAATCAAATTCAGTTCAGGAGCTAGTAATCATAATAAGAACTATGGGCTGATTGGAATTGTTTGGAATGGAAAAGAAGGGGAGTTTATCAACAATGATGTTGCTATCAATGATAAAGATCTAATTTCTAATATAGAATTAAAAGTCAATCCCCAAGTTTTTATGAAAGCTTTGCAAAAGATAAAAGATGAGAAGAACTTTAATTTAGAATATCAAATCAAGAAGAAATTAGAGGAAATATTTAATCCAACAATTATTTTTAAGATATTCAAATTAAGTAAGGAAGATAATATAGAGCAGTTAAATAATTTTATTAAAGAAAAGCTGATGAATGTTCTTGAGGGATCTTTAGATTTAGACTTATATCTAGAAATGATAACCAAGACAAAATTAAGGAACCTCTTTCCTGAGTTCTTTCAAGACCCTGCTGTAGAAGAAATAGATGAAGTAGAAACTAAAGAAACAGGAAAGTTAACAAAGGCTGGTCTTAATATTAATTTAAGTTGTGTACCTATTATCTCAGCTACTAAAGGTAAAAAAATAAGTGAGATGAATATAGGTGATAAGATCAAAGTTAAGATTACAGATCGTAAAGAGATTGGTCAGTATCTCAATAGATTGCTCAAAGATTCTTCAGGTACTGCTACAGGGGTTATAACTAAGATGGCCTTCAATGAAAAGCTAAGACGCTATTCTGTTGTGGTGCAATTTGGACCTAATATCTACGGTAATTTAATTGTAGAGCCTGAAGTTAAGATAAGTACTACAGGTAACGAAATGGATATCAATAAAAGGACCAATATAATTATCACTAACAAAAACAACTTAACGATTCTTTCAATTGTTATGATTATAATTATTCTAGGCATTATCTTTTATAATATATATTATCTTTAATTAGGATATAATATTATTTCAGAAACTATAATTAACTTCAAAATATAAATCACAAAATAATTCATATTATTATATAAAAATACAGCTACATTGGAAATTATATAATATGGTTAAAGTAAAAAACTATTCTAGCTAAGTTCATTTAGTAAAAGGGTGAAGGCCATGGATCAAAAAATTGGAGTAATACAACAGACTGCAGAAATAAATCAAGATGAGGCTAAACAGGCTTTAAAATTAGCTGAAGGTGATTTAGATAAGGCATTACAGATGGTGGATTATGTCAGCCAAAGTTATATGATTATTCATGGTAGAGTCAGTTATGGCTCTTATAATAAGACCTATCTTTTGTTCAGTATTGTAAGTAATGGTAAAGATGGCGAGATATTAAAATCTGATCTGGTAAAAACCTCTAAGGAGGATGTAGAGAATATAAACCTTAATATAGATCATCAGGTTTTTATCAAAACTTTAACCGATATTGGTATTAAAAGTAAAAAGAGTATCAATTCTAAAGAATCTCAACTAAAGTTTGAAAGATTATTTACAGCTGCAGAGATATTTGAATTGTTTACTTTAATAAAAGCAGATGATTTGTCTAAATTTAAAGTAATCTTCAAAGAGAAGTTAGAAGAATTTCTTAAAGAGGAGATAAATTTAAGGTTATTTGCTAAGACTTTAACTAAGGTTAAGCTAAAAACCTATTATTCTGAGCTCTTTCCTCCAGAGGAGGAATTTGAAGATAATAATGATAATTCTGTTGAAACGAAAACAGATGATAAAAAATTAGGTTTAGATATAAACCTGACTTGTCAACCTGTAATTTCTCCTAGTAATGGAAAGAGAATTGAAGAGTTACTTCAAGGTGATGAGATTTTAGTTAAAATCAGTGACAACAGTGAGATGGGCAGATATTTAGCTAGTCTATTAAAGGATTCAACAGGGATGATTAAAGGTTCGATTGAAGCTAGAAATTTTAATCCAGATACAGAAAGATACTGGGTGCTGATTAAATTTGGCCCCAATATTTATGGAAACTTATCAATCAGTCCACAGATTAAGATATCAACACCAAAGATAGAAGATCAAAAGATAGATAATAAAGAAGGAGCAATTATAGATCAAAGAACCTTTATGCTATTATTCTTTATAGTATTGTTTATAATTATAATCATCTTTATCCTAATCATCTTTTAATCCTTAATCTCTTCTATAATATAAACTGCTACATATCTATCTATGATATCAGTTAAGATGATAATAGGATTATCTGTGACATTAATGAATTTCAAATCCTTTTTTTGAGGAACTATTGTGGCATCTCTACCATCTTGTATATAAGAGAGGGCTTTACTGTGGCGGTGCCTTTCTGTAACTTTAAGCTTTGCTTCTAAAATAGCGTTATAAAGGGTTGTAGAAACTTGGCAGATACCTCCACCAACTTTAGGAATAAATTTGCCAGAATCGATAATTGGTGCTTTTTTGTATCCTTTCTCTAGACTAGGTAGTCCGATAATCTTGTTAAAGGAGAATTCTTCTCCTTTTTTAAGTTGATAGTAATTAATATCTTTAAGAGCTATTTGGATATTGTTTCTGCGATTGACTGAATTGTTTGCAAGATAAGTTGTGTAATGACCTACTAGTTTACCTTTAACATTTATTCTTTTTAAATAGAGGCTATCCTTCTGATTAAGAACTTTCTTAGTAATAGTAGGAGCTATAGTAGTATAAGAGCAACTTATATCATCTCTTACTTTAGCAGCTAGGATATTTTTTAATGTTCTTTTGATATTGACTGACCTACCAAACTTGCTATCAAAGGTTTTGTTATGGAAGATAAAAGCATTTTGAGGTTCTATACTCTTTTCTTGAGATAATTTGTGTAAAAGTCGATTGATTTGGTGGATATTTAATCCTCCTATGTTCAGCCCTTCTAATAATACTCCAGGTTGTGCCAGCTTAAGAAAGGATGAATCATCAGAATTCGGATTGCTTTTATCTATCTCTGTTCTTATCTTTTCTTTTGATTTAGAGAAGTGATGTTTATCTGGTTTTGAGATGATAAAACTAAGAATCAAGGTAACCAGTACTATTAAGATTACAATTGAATTTGATTTTTTATTATTGTGATTCATTATTTTATCCCCCATTCTTTAATATATTTTTATAATTTGTCAAAATGATTATAAGTATGTATTAGATTTAATTCCATAATTAGCAGATAATTATAACCTTTTGAAAAATTTAAAAGGTGATATAGTCACTCAAGATTAAGGCAGACCAGAAATATATTGCTATATAGAGATAATGCGACACTTCTTTCGAGTTGATAGTTGATAGTGTATAGTTGATAGTAAAAAGATTAAAAGCTTTATGATTTAAGGCTTTGTACTTAACTATCCACTATAAACTATACACTATACACTGGGGTTTAAAAGTGTCGCAATATATCCATTAAGGTTTAGCTTAGAGTTGTTTGTCTATAATTACTTTTATCAATCTTTATATAATTTTATCTTAATAATCACCTCCATTACTACATATAGTTATAGTAACTTCAGAAGATTTTATATTCTGAAGTGGTTTTTAAAAGCTTATAAAAGGGGGGATAAAGTGTTTTCAAATCCCTTAATAGATTTAAATGGATTGTTATTAGACGAATTAATTAGAGATCTGGCTATAATAGAAATTGATAACTTTCAAAACTGGGAGATAGATCATGTTACAGATAACTCCAAAAATATCAAAGATAACTCTTTGTTTGTAGCTATTAAAGGATTTAATGTAGATGGACATAACTACATTGATGAAGCTATAAATCGGGGGGCTGTTGCAATTATTGGTGAGGATAAGGTTGAAATAGATCAAAATTTTACTTATATTAGGGTTGAAAATAGTCGTAAAACACTGGCAGAGCTGGTTAATAGAATATATAATAATCCTAGTCAAAAACTAAGAATAATTGGAGTTACTGGTACAGCAGGAAAGACGACTACAAGTGCTATGATAGACCATATCATAATTAAAATAGTCGGTAAGAGTGGATTAATTGGGACATTATACAATAAAATTGGATCTAAGCACCTACAAGCTCCTAACAAATGCACTACACCAGATATTATAACTTTAAATAAATTCTTTGCTAAGATGAGAGAAGCTAAGGTAGATTACTTGGCCATGGAAGTATCTTCTCATGGATTAAAGTTAGATCGGGTCTGGGGTGTAGATTATGATGTGGGTATCTTTACCAATTTATCCTATGATCATATGGAGTTTCATCAGACTTTAAAGGATTACTATCAAAGTAAAGAGCGATTATTTAGATATTTAGCTGAAGATAAGGCAGCGGTTTTCAATTTAGATGATAAATATACTAGTAAGTTAATAGAGATTACCAAAGCAAATATATATACTTATGGCATCTCTAATAAGGATGCAGATATTACAGCTGAAGATATAAAATTAGCTGAAGATGGTCTTGAATTTAGAATTAGTATTAATCGTGATATTATTAGTAACCTTGGAAAGATGGTTCATCCTACTGCTTTTAGATTAAAAACACCATTATTAGGTTATCATAATATATACAATATTTTAGCCGCTTTTACTACAGCATTAATTTTAGGTTTTTCTCTAATAAAGGTTAAAACTGCTATAGAATCCTTTAGAGGAATTAAAAGAAGGATGGAAGTAATTTATAAGCAAGATTTTACTATTATCGATGATTTTGCTCACAACCCAGCAAGTCTAATCGCTAATTTTAAAACTCTTAAAAAATTCGAATATAATAATTTAATTATGTTACACTTCTTAAAAGGTAAGCGAGGAGTTCAAGCTAATCGTTTAAATGCCCAGTTAATCAGTAATTGGGCTAAAGAAATTAATTTAACAGACCTTATCACTACTAGAGCTGAAGATGAGGTAATCTCTAAGAATAAGGTATTACTAGAGGAGGAAGCAATTTTCACTTCAGTTATTAGAGGTAATGGCATCAATATCGAAAATACTGATAAATTAAGAGAAGCTATCAAATCGGCTTTAGCAAAAGTTAAGAAGAATGATCTTTTATTGATAGTTGGAGGTCCAGGTTTGGATAAGGCTGCAGAGTTGATTAGAGAATATCTTTAAATTATTAATAAATATAATGGGGATATTGGGACAGCTTAGATGTTGGGTGGATAGGTGGTTTGGTAGATGGGTTAAACCTAACTACCTATCCCTAAACTACCTAATTACTAAAACTAAAGTGTCATAACATCTATCTTTTGTCTTACCTTTTCTAAAACATAAGACAAGCTACAAATAATAGTTTTTTATTACCATAAATAAGATTGATAATAAATTGATAAAATAATAAAAAATAATCTAATAAAAATTATCCATTTTATTGACATTTCCCATTCTTTACGAAATAATAATAAAGGATAATTTTAACTTTATCACTAAATTTAATAGATGATTTTATAAATTATTTTGTAATCATATTGGTTTATAAAAATAATTTTAAGGAGGGATACAATATGGAAGGAAAGAGATTTGTAGCAGAGTTATCAAATGCAGTGGGGGTATCTGGTTATGAGCAGAAGATATCTAAGCAGGTAGCCCAAGAGTTTGATAAATATACTGATGAGATTGAATATGATGCTTTGGGTAATCTTATCTCTTGCAAAAGGGGGACAGGTAATTTTTCTGAATTGAAGATTATGCTAGCAGCCCATATGGATGAGATTGGGTTGATGGTTACTAAGATAGAAGAAGGTGGATTCTTACGATTTACTCCTGTAGGTGGTGTTGATCAAAGAACCTTAGTCGGTCAAGAGGTCATGGTTCATGGTAAAGCTAGTTTACAAGGAGTCATTGGAGCCAAGCCACCTCATATTCAAAGTGCTAAAGAGGTCACCAAGGCCTATAAAATGGAGGATATGTACATAGATTTAGGATTGACAGAAAAAGAGGTTAACTCTCAAATTAGAGTAGGTGATATTGTCTCTATTAAGAGGGAGTTTTGTGATTTAAAGAATGATAGAGTAACTGGAAAAGCCCTTGATGATAGAGCAGGTGTATTGATGATATTAGAAACACTCAAAAATTTAACTAAGTTAAAACATCAGATAGATGTCTATGGGGTAGCTACCGTTCAAGAAGAGGTTGGAGTTAGAGGTGCTATTACTAGTACCTATGGAATTGTTCCTGATATAGGAATTGCTATAGATGTCTGTCATGCCACTATGCCTGGTGTCAGTAAAGAGGATGCTGCTGAGTTAGGAAAAGGTCCTGCTATTGGTTTTGGTCCCCATGTCCATCCTAAGATATTTAAAAAGCTAACAGAGATAGCTAAAGAACTGGATATACCTTATCAAATAGAACCATCAAATCGTCCAGGCGGAACTGATGCTTATGCTATCCAAGTTACTCGTGCTGGAATTCCAACAGCATTGCTCTCTATTCCTTTAAGATATATGCATACTTCTGTAGAAACTGCTAGTTTAGATGATATTAAGCGGGGAGCTAGATTATTAGCCCATTTTATTGTAGAAATAAATGCTGAGTTTGTGGAGGGGTTAAGATGCTTTTAAAGAGATTAAGTGAAGCGATAGGTGTCTCAAGTAAAGAGGATGAAGTTAGGGATATAATCAGAAAAGAATTAGTCAACTATGTTGATGAATTAAGAACCGATGCTTTAGGTAATCTGATTGCTTATAAAAAAGGAAAGAAATCAAGTCCTAGGTTGATGATTGCAGCCCATATGGATGAGATTGGGCTAATGATTACTGATATTACTGATGATGGGTTATTAAGCTTTAAACCTGTTGGAGGGATAGATAAACGGGTCTTAGTATCAAAGCGGGTCTTGGTAGGTGATGATAAGATTCCTGGTGTGATTGGTGCTAAAGCAATCCATTTACAGAAACCTAATGAGAGAAAGAAACCTTTAGATTATAAGCAGCTATATATAGATATAGGTAGCAAAGACAAAAAAGAGAGTGAAAGTTTAATAGAGTTAGGTACTATGGCAAGTTTTGATAGTAAATATGAACAGTTAGGTAAAGATACTGTTAAAGGTAAGGCCTTTGATGATAGAGTGGGCTGTGCTGCTTTGATAGAACTAATGAAGAAGGATTATGATTTCCCAATCTATGGTGTCTTTACTGTACAAGAAGAGGTAGGTGCTCGCGGTGCTACTGTGGCAGCCTATGATATAGAGCCAGATTTAGCTTTAGTCCTTGAAGGTACTACAGCAGCAGATATTCCAGATATTAAAGAAGAAGGTCATGTTACCAGATTAGGTTCTGGGCCTGCACTAACCTTTAGAGATGGTGCGATGATTACCTATAAGCCCTTGTTAGATATGATTATTGAGGTAGCAGAGGATAATCAAATTAAGTACCAACTTAGAAAGTTTACTAAAGCAGGCACTGATGGTGGCAAGATTCATCTAACTCAAGAGGGGATTCCTACAGCAGTAATCTCTGTACCTTGCCGTTATATTCATTCACCAGCAGCTATTATGAATCTAAAGGATTATCAAGCTATGATAGATTTGACAGATAAATTCTGCCAAGATATTGAAAAAGGGGGTTTTGCTAATGAAAGAGTTGATTAGAGAGTTGGTAGAAACTTATGGTCCATCAGGACATGAAGATAGAGTTAGAGAGCTTATCAAAGCTAAAATTGAGGATAAGGTTGATGAGATAAGAACTGATAGTTTGGGGAATTTAATTGCCTTAAAGAAAGGGAAGGATTCTAGCAAAAGAGTAATGTTAGCAGCTCATATGGATGAGATTGGACTAATTGCTACCCATATTGATGATAATGGGTTTATTCGTTTCTCAAATGTTGGTGGAATCTCTCCATATATGTTATTAGGGGCTAGGGTTTTATTCAATGGTGAGACCGTTGGAGTTATCGACAAGGAGGGCAAAGTAGATGATATCAGCAAACTAAAACATGAGAAGCTCTATGCTGATATCGGTGCTACTAGCAAAGAGGAGGCAGAAAGCAAGGTTAAAGTTGGTGATACAGCTAGTTATTACCGTCAGATGGATGATTTGGGTGATAGGTTGGTCTCGAAAGCGATGGATGACAGGATTGGGTGTATAGTTTTAGTTGAAACCCTTAATCGTTTAGAGAATCCTCCTACTTATGATACCTATTTTGTCTTTACTGTGCAAGAAGAGGTAGGTTTAAGAGGTGCTAAGACTTCATCCTTTGGTATCAATCCTGATTTAGGTATTGCTGTAGATGTAACTTTAACAGGTGACATGCCAGAAGCAAAAAGAATGGAGGTTGGTCTAGGTAAAGGTCCTGCAATTAAAATCAAAGACAGATCAGTACTGGTTCATCCTAAGGTTAAGAATTTAATGATTGATCTAGCCGAAGAGAAGAATATTCCTTATCAATTGGAGGTCTTAGTAGCTGGGGGAACAGATGCAGGGGCAATCCATTTAACAAGAGAAGGTATTCGCTCTGGAGCATTGTCAATTCCTTGCCGTTATGTACATTCTCCATCAGAGATGATTGATATTAATGATATAGATAATGGTATTGAATTATTAACAGAGCTTCTAGAAAGCAGTTATACAGGATTATTTGAATAAAGTGATTAAATAATTAGGAGTTATGGGGGTTCTTCGTAACTCCTTTAATTAATTAAAAATATTCTTAATATAGTTGACAAAGCTATTTTTTTAATATATAATAACGATATCGAAAATCATTTTCAATTAGTTAAAAAGAATTAAGTTTTTACTCCAAGTTTATATCAAAAAAATATATCAAATATAAAGCAGGGCATTAATGCCCTGCTTTATATTTTTTGATCAACTAAAATCTTAACCTCTTAGCTTTAAATCTCTCAAATTCTATAAAAGTCTTAGCTCTTGGGAATAAATTGCTATTAGCTATCAAGAAAAAAGGCCCATCATAATTCCTCCTTATTATAGTAAATACTAATTGGTATATTACCAAACTTTCATGTCGGGATTCAGGAATCTGGAACATGTGTTTATAACTGATTCTTGACTACTGATTCCAGATTCCTGAAAGTGTCTTAATATCTCTAAATTCTTTCATTTTGAGAACAAAAGACTTCAATACAATCTTTCATTATAATGGATAAAATATTACTTTATCACTTCTAAAGATTAAAATAAAAGGGATAAAGCATGTATTTTAAAATATCATAATACATAATCTAATAATAGTAATAAAATTACTAACTAGTAACTGCTAAGCAGTAGAGTTAGGTTTATTGGTGCTAAATGCTTATTGCTAGTCACTAATCAAAGGGGGTTAACCGTGAAGAAGATTAAAGTGATTACTACAGGTGGCACGATTGCTATGGGAGAGGATAAGTCTACTCATCAGATAGTCCCTAAATTATCAGGGGAGGAACTATTAAGTCATGTACCCCAATTGAATAATATGGCTAAACTAGATTTAATCCAATACACCAATCTAGATAGTTCACAACTAACACCTAGGATGATTTGGGATTTGGCTAAGTTAGTAGAGAATTCTTTGGCAGAAACAGAGATTAGTGGAGTATTGATCACCCATGGTACTGATACTTTAGAAGAGACAGCATATTTACTAGATTTGCTCTTAGATACAGCTAAACCTGTTGTAATTACAGGGGCATTAAGAAGTTTTAATCAGCTCAGCTCTGATGGAGAAGCCAACTTATCACAGGCCCTACAGACTATTATTGAACCCCATAGTAAGAATAAAGGGGTCTTAGTAGTACTAAATAATCAAATTCATGCAGCTAGATTTGTGGCTAAGGTTCACACTAATAAATTGACAGCTTTTTCATCTATAAATGCAGGTCCAATAGGTCATATTGATCATTGTGGTGTCCATTATTTTTATGATTTAGTCAAACAGATTACTATTAAACCCGAAGAGTTAGAGGAACGTGTAGAGATTATTAAATTATCTGTTGGTAGTAGTGATAAGTTGCTTCAGGCAGCCTTAGATTATGAATACAAAGGATTAGTCTTAGAAGGCTTTGGTTTGGGGACCCTACCTAAGAAGATAACTTCAGGATTACTAAGAGCAAAAGAAGAGGGTATACCTATAGTAGTAACTTCACGTTGCTTAGAAGGTCGAGTCTATAATCTCTATGGTGCTTCAGCAGGAGGAGCTAATATAGCAGATATGGATATAATCTTTGCTGGAAATCTTAACAGTACTAAAGCAAGGCTAGCATTGATGTTACTATTAGGTGAAGGACTTTCTAAAAATGAAATTAGAAGATATTTTGGATTTAAATTGAAGATGTAAACTGAGTTTAAGCAGTAAACACTGATGAAATAGAATATTTTACTTAAAATATGATAAAATAAACTCTTGGTGATTTATGGCTTCTCAGAAAGGAGGATATTGTAGTGAAAGATTATAAAATCTTAAAAACAATTGCACTCTTATTAAAGGTTCTAGCTGTAATTGGATTTATCGGTAGCTTTATAACAACTATTGGTAGTATCTTTGCTGGAGGGATGACCCCTGCAATGGGTCAAAATCGAATTATCATACTCTTTAATAATCTCTTTCCTATATACTTTGGTGTCTTACAGGCTGTTATCTTATATGGTTTAGGAGAGCTGCTTTTGGTCTTTATTGATATTAAAACAGATTTAAGTAGAATTAACAGAAAGATTAATCAATAATTCAGTTAAATCATAGTAAATTAATAATACTTATTCCCATCATATAAATTTATGATTTATTTTAAAATCTTGACATTACTCTAAAGAGATGATATATTTGTTTACATAATATATAATAGTTGAGATAAAATAAAGACTGGTCTCTGAATCTTTGATTAATTAAGGCCTTTCCATTCCTAAACATTAAGGGGTGTAAGGGTCTTTTAATTTAATATCTAACAATTATTAGAAGTAGAGGAGGAGTTTATATGTCAGAGAATAATCAATGGGGGAGTAGACTAGGTTTTATCTTAGCTACTGTTGGTTCAGCAGTAGGACTAGGTAATATCTGGCGTTTTAGCTATGTTGCCTATGAGAATGGAGGAGGCGCATTTCTAATCCCATATTTAGTAGCATTATTAACAACAGGGATTCCATTATTGATTTTAGAGTTTGGCTTTGGTACTAAGATGAGAGGTTCAACGGTATTGGCTTATAAGAAGCTATCTCGTAAATGGGAGTGGATTGGCTGGTGGCCTGTTATTAGTGTATTTATTTTACTTACTTATTATATGGTTATTGTAAGTTGGAGCCTGAAATATATCTTTTATGCTCTTAATCAAGCATGGGGGGCTAATCCAGAAGCCTTCTTTTATGGAAGCAATTTGCAATTAACATCAGGAGTAGATACCTTAGGTGGAATAAATCTTACGGTATTAATCGGTGTAATAGCTTTATGGGCTATCAACTACTTTATTGTTTACAATGGTATAGAAACCGGTATTGAAAAAGCAACTAAAATCTTTATGCCATTATTAGCACTATTAATGTTAATTATTACAATTAGAGGGATCACTTTACCTGGAGCAGTTACTGGAATTAACAAGTTCCTAAATCCAGATTTTTCACAGCTACTAAACTCTAAGGTCTGGTTAGCAGCCTACGGTCAGATATTCTTTACCTTAAGTGTCTGTTTTGGAGTAATGATAACCTATGCCAGTTATCTTCCTAAGGATTCAGATATAGTTAATAATTCATTTATCACAGCCCTTGCCAACTGTGCTTTCAGCTTTATTGTGGGGATAGGGGTCTTTGGTATTTTAGGTTATATGGCTACTCATAGTGGGGTACCCTTAGAAGAGGTGGTTACTCAAAGTATAGGACTAGCTTTTATCGCTTTTCCTAAAGCTATTAATATGTTACCTGCTTTTAATACCTTGTTTGGATTATTATTCTTTTCAGCCTTAGTAATTGCTGGGTTATCTTCAAGTATATCTATGGTAGAAGCAGTAGTAAAGCCTCTTAATGACAAGTTTGGCTGGAGTAGAAAGAAGGCAGCTACTGTAGTAGTTATATTAGGGGTTCTAGGGAGTTTGATTTTTACTACAGGAGCAGGACTTTATTTCTTAGATATAATTGATTACTTTAATATGCAATTTGGTATAGTAATGATTGGAATCCTACAGTGTATTGCAATAGGATGGATTTATAAAGCAAGTAAATTACGAGAGTTCTTCAACCCTATCTCCAACTTCCAAATTGGTAGTTGGTGGGACTTTACAATTAAATACCTTACTCCATTGGTCTTAGCAGTTATGCTGATCTTAAGTTTTATCAGTGAGATTAAAGGTGGTTATGAGGGTTATCCAATTTCAGGTCTGAGAATTGGTTGGTTAGTAGCACTTTCTGCTCTGATATTAGCTATAATTTTAGGTTCTATCAAGTGGAGCAAAAAGGATAATTAATAATAAAAGGAGATGATTTCTGTACTCTACAGAAATCATCTCCTTTTATTATTAAGAACTATATACTTTATAAAATTATATTTTTTTATTTGTGACTCACTTGTAAGTCAATTGTAATTAATCAGATAGAAGAAGATGTTAAAGTTAGATAAGGAGTAAATTATAGATAATTGCTGAGACTATCTATATGGTGAAAAAAATTGTTAACCACAAGTTTTAACCTGTGTGTCTTATAAAGCCTACGAGTTAAAACCCGTAGCTAATTAAAATGTTAACTCTTTAATGCCATATATATCTATAAGATTTCTGTCAACTTCTCAGCACTATAAATGAAAGGCTATTAGGCAAGTGGATATGATTTGCATTAAAGGAGGTTATTAAGATGACTGTAGTTGATGTATTAATCAGTAGTTTAAAAAATTGGGACAAGCTTAGTGCTCTAAATCAAATTAATGACTTTAAAGGGATGTTAGATTCTATATTATTACACTTAGGGATAATAGTTGAAATTACTAATAAATCTAAGGAAGATTTATTAGTAAAATTGGAAGAAAGAGTTGAATATCTAATTGAAGAGGAAGGAATTGATGGAGATTTATTGGTAATGGGACTGGTTAATTTCATCACTGAAAGTTTAGAGGCAACTTTAATGAAGCAAGGTCAGACTATAGTACTAGATGAACAGCTTCTTTCTTCTAAGCAAACTAACCTAGATTTGAAGAATAGGCTTTCATCTAGTTTGAAGAAGTTAAAAAAAGACAGTTTTTATAAAAGAGCTACTAAAGAACTAGACCAATGGAAGGCTATTGTAACAACCAATTTTACTAAAGGTAAGCGAGCTCAATGGAAAAAGGAGTCTTTGCAAGTAGCTACTGAAGATTTAGATAAGTATTTTTGCCAGATTCCTCAAAATATTTTGGAGATTTTATTTGATATACCAATCATTAAACTTATAACTAAGATTGATTTATCCAATATCAAAGATTTAAGTTATAGTGAAGCTTTGAAATTAAGAGAAGAGTTACTCTAGTTATTAAAGGGAATAGCTTTGTAATTTTAGAGTGTAATGTAGACTACTTATTTAATTTAAGATTGAGCCCAAGTCCAAGTAAAACATTAAAGTTATTTTTTAGCAATGGCTATGCTATATAAAGGAGGGGATAATTATGTTAGAGTCTTTAAAGAAGATGGTGACATTAAGAAATAAGTTGTTGGTATTTATATTGCTCCCTTTTATAATAATCGGTCTTTGGAATCTGAAAAGTACCAATAAGTTAATAGGTACTAATGTCACTAAGATAATAGAGAGAAGTGGTTATGAGAATGTTGAAAATGGTTCTAATGTTATTGCTAATTGGCTAAGATCAAAAGAGAATGAATTGTTTGTAATATCTAAACTAGTTGATTTAGAAGTAGGCTGGAATAGAAATGAGCAGAAGGGATGGAGAATAATCAAGCAGTTAATTAAAGCTGATAATTCTAAGGGGAAAGATAACTTTATGTTAATGGATTTAGATGGTAGAGGATGGACTAGCTATGCTGATAAGGTGCTAAACTTAGCAGATAGGGATTACTTTCAAGAGGCTAAAGAGAGTAATAGTTTAGTGGTAAGTGATCCTAGAAAATCTGAAATTATGGATAGAGATGTTATTGTAATTACTATACCTATCAAAGACGATAGTGGAAGGATTATAGCTTATTTGGGGCAGAGTCTAGCTTTAACAGATTTAGAAAAGATAGTAGGTGGCTTTAAATTAGGTAATAAGGGTTATGGATACTTAGTTCAAAAAAATGGTAAGATATTTGCCCATCCTAGCAAGAAGCAAGAACTGAATATTTTACAAAGAGATGCTAATGAAGCTGTTATTGGTAACAATATTGTCACAGGGGAAGAAGGTTTTGCTGTTTATAAATTAAATGATGCTAAGAGATATATTTTTTATCATCCTATCGCTGGTGTAAGTTGGTCATTGGTCTTAACTGCTCCTGCCAATGAGCTAACCTCGGTAATAGACTTAATGATTGAAGAGATTGGTCAAGGATATTTACTACTATTGTTAGTTATATTTCTTATCATCTTCTTAGTAACTACTAGTGTCTCTAAAAATGTAAAGAGAATCGGTAGAGTATTAGATAAAATGGCCCATGGTGATTTTAGTGAGAAGATAAAGCCCAAAGGTTTAGATGAACTAGCTAGAATGTCAGAGGATATCAATGAAGTTATTGACTCTTTAAGTAGTACTATTAGTAGTATTAAAGATTTTTCACTAAATATAGCCAATTCTTCTGATGAGATAGCAGAGGGAAATAATGAACTTTCTGATCGGACTCAAAATAATGCATCATCCTTAGAAGAGATTTCAGCCACTATAGAAGAGATAAACTCCTCAATGCAAGAGGTCTCATCTAATTCAGAGGAGGCTAGTAATTTATCACAAAATACGATGAAATCCTTAAAGAATGGTAGTAATGTTGTTAAAGAAACTATAGAGGCTATAGGAGAGATAAGTGACCATAGTGAAAGGATTTCAGAGATTATAGGAACTGTCAATGAAATTGCTTCTCAAACTAATCTATTGGCTTTAAACGCTGCAGTAGAAGCAGCTAGAGCAAGTGAGAATGGTAAAGGTTTTGCCGTAGTAGCTGATGAAGTTAGAAGTTTAGCTGAAAGAACTGCCGAATCTGCCAATCAGATAGAAAAGTTGATTAAGAGTATTATCAAAAAAATAGTACATGGCAACAACTTAGTCAATGAAACTGGTGATACTTTAGAAGATATTGTAGAGAATAGTAAAGAGGTTCATAAAGCTATTAGAAATATATCTATCTCTACTGGGGAACAAGCTGCTGCTATTGAACAGACCCAGCAGGCTTTAGAAGAGATTAATCAGGGAACACAAGATAATGCTGCTATGGTAGAAGAGATAGCTAGTTCCAGCGAAGAATTGAATAAAGAGTCTGTAGAGATGGCTAAATTGGTTGAGAAATTTCAGGTTAGAAAAGCTGAGCAACAGAATCTAGAGTTATTAAATTTAATTAAGTCTCAGTTAGAGGAGCAAGGTAATAATAAAAAAACTAATGCAGTAAAAAATGATAAAGATAAAAATGATCGATCTATTGATTTATCTGGACTTGATTTATCAAATTTAGAGATCGAAGGATTAGATGAGATGGATTTTTAAATTATATTAAAGGGGTAGCTAGCCTCTTAGATAGTCAAATTAAAGTAGCATTACCTGAGAAAAAAGTAGTATAACAATAAATTAATAAGAAGGTATTAGTTGATCAAAACAATATAGTTTAATTTAAATCTATCTTAATCATTCAGGTTTTATATCTTTATTTTGATTTGCTAGGAGGCGATTATGATGAAGATTGAATTAGAAGATAGAAAGGATATAGTTATTATTCATTTGCAGGGGGACTTAGATGTCTTCACAGTTGATACTTTAATCAATAAATTTGAAGAGTTGAAATATGATTATAAAAATATTGTCTTTAATTTTGCAGAAGTAAATTTCATTGACTCTATTGGAATAGAAAATATCATTAAACTTTTTCAAGAAAACCCTAATCATAACTATTTGATTAATAATTTAAACTCTGAAGTGGAAGAATTGTTTAATATCTTAAATTTAAAAGAACTGTTAGGTAGCTCAACTTTTGTAAAGAAGTTAGAAGAAAGGAAGATAAATTAAGGAACTAAATTATTATCTAGATAATTGGAGGGAGGATATGAAGAAGCCAAAAGCCTGTCATAGAGAAGAAAAGAGAGAAATAGATCAAATTATTGAAGAGGCACTATCAAGGGTTAATTCTATCGATTGTACTAAAATAGATTCTCCTTTATTAACATTTTGTAACTTAAACAAGATTGTAGAAGATACTGTTGTCTATTTAGAAAGGGTCAATCAAGGGGGTGATAATAAATAATATTTATTTTTAAAAGGGGGTCCCAATATGCAAAAAGATAATCTTTCTTCCTTGAATACGCAAATAGCTTTATGTATTCAGAAGATGAGATATACAGAAGCTAAGCTAGTTAATGAAACGATTAAAAAAGAGGGAGATTTAAAATTAGTAAAGGACTATCAGAAAGATTTAGAAGTTTATATTAAAGAATTAGATTCTTTAAGAAGAGAGCGAGCTTATTATTTCAACCATGGCTAAAGAACTTGGTCAGTAGTGATATCATTTAAGATGATTTCTGTATTTTATAGGAGTCATCTTAATATAGATAAACAACTCTAGAATGAAACAATAGAAAGATAATGTAACACTTTTGTGTCAGGAATCGGGAATCTGGAATCAGTCTGTTTTACTGATAACTGGTCCCTGACTCCTGATTCCTAAAG
>Ga0163226_1000105_pt1 | contig 17098 bp, 23 predicted proteins | sample MSEWel2016_07_13_2_FD_113144 | JGI IMG/M metagenome (GOLD analysis project Ga0163226, IMG submission 113144) | Subsurface microbial communities from deep shales in West Virginia, USA - MSEEL Well Study Marcellus 5H_2016_07_13 ...
CTTTACAGAGTGTTTGCTTTCTTTCATTAATACATAGCTCACGAAGAATAACTTGACATATAGGGCATTTACTCATTTTTAAGACCTTCTTCTTTCATTTTTTGACTAACACAAGCATTCATAGCCTGAACCCTTTCCATACCTTCTAATTCTTCTGTACTCAAAGCACACTCTCTACTTGCCTGTGCTAGTTTATCAGTATATTGCTTTAAATGTTTAGGTATTTCACCTTTTTTATATGGTGTATTTCTAATGATAATCTGCTTTTCTTTACCCATCTTATCACCTAATATTCTATTATTCTGCTACACGTGGTAATTGTCGTTGCCCTCTACCTCTACCACCTAGTCGATTAGATACACAAGCATTCATTGCTCTAACTCTATCAGAGCCTCTAAGACCTTCTGTCTCTCTAGCACAAGCTCTGGCAGCTCTAGCTAAATCATCAGTATAACCTCTAAGATGTTCTGGAACTTTCCCCTTAGGAAAACTTGCCCTCTTAATTGAAATCTGGTCTTTAGCCCAAGGAACTGACTTATAAGCAATAGCATTATTCAACTCATTTAAAGGAATCCCAGCCACAATTATCATCTCCTTAAATTTTATTTATAATTAAACCATTATCAAACAATGGTTAATTATCTTCCTATTATAAATGGTAAACTAATAGTCCCAAGCAAAGGTAATAAACTACCTAAACCAACTCTTCTTTGCCCTTGATTTGGTGCTGGCAATGGAGTTTGAGGAGCTACATCATCTAAGCCTTGAACAACTGGCTTTTCAAAGATAACTTGAATCGCTAATTCACTATCTTGAGGTGAGAATCCAGAACCATTTATTGCCCCTACTATAGCATAAGTACCAGCATTTAATTGAAAGCTTCTTTCTACTTCAAAGAAGTTATAATCTGGCTGATGTAAATAAGATACATCTGTACCTGTTCTAATTACCTCTGAATCTTCAACCCCTCTATAAACACCATTAAAATTACCAATTAGCTCAGTCCCAATCACATCAGTAATCACATACAAAGGAGTATAACTCTTATATGCTCCAACAGTACCACTTACTCTATAAGTAACCTCTTGGGGATAAAGTAAATGAAAGAATCTAACTCCTTGATTAAAGCCAACTAACTGCATAGTTTGGCTAGTCAATTCTGTTTCTGTTGGCTCAGTTATTGTGCCTGTTAAAACTGGCGATAATGCTTCTCTATCTATTAATTGTTGGCGAATATTATTTAATATCTCTTCCATATCATTAGTAGCTTGGTCTGGATAATAAGCCTGTTGCCTTCCAATATCGTATATAAACCCTAAAATATCCTGAGCTATACTACTTTGTTGCTGCTGTGCTGTTGATGTGATTCCACTACCTACTGCTATATCTTCTTGACCTTCTGAATATATAGCTTCTAATGGGACACTTGAGACCTGATTAAACATTGCTGAAGGCATATCTATTCACCCCCTTTTTGCCTAATCCTTGAATAGATATCTGCTGATAAACTAGCAGCTGTTTCAAGGTCAGAAGAAGAGTTAATCCCATTTAAGACCTGTTGCCTCAACCTTCTTACTTTAGGTAAGGCTTCTCTAACTATTTCTTGCTCATCTACAGGTGAATTTTGAATCTTTTCTGGTGTCCAATCAAACCTTTCCAACATTACTAATTCTTCTCCTGAAGAATCCAATCTAGTAATTACCTCTGGATGGGCTACTCCATCTTCTCTAGCAAACCTTAAGGCTTCATTTAACATTCCTTTGACTGCTAGAAGATGTGCTCTAGCACAAGCAATACAGCTAGTATCTACTGACATCTCAGGGGCATAATTTGAGTAAGGTTCTTCCACCTCTTCTGTATCTTCGATTACTTTATCATTAAGATTATCTAAAGTTATATTGTTAGTAGTAGTTAGTTTTGAAATTTCTTCTGCTTCATGATCAATCGCTTCTTTAATCTCATCAAGCTTTTTTATAGCTTCCCTTATTATATCCCTATGTTTAGTTGCTCTATTTCTTGTTAGAATTGATTTACCAATCAGATTTATTCCTTGTAATAATAACAACTGACTCAACCTTGCCAATCTATTCACCTCCCATAGTAAGCAAGAAACCAATACCTACTAAAGCTATAGTTCCAACTACTATTGCATTTCCTCTTCTTCTCATTCTTAGTTCTTGACAGATAAATAAATCAGCTCTAGTATTCTTCAAACCGACAAGTAACTGAAAAATATCCTCATATTCCTGATAATTAATTCTAACAGGAACAACTTCATCACAATCAAGTCCTAAATAAGTATAGGTTTCACAACCTGCAATACTCTCACCAGTTATCTGGAATAATTCATAATCAGGTAGCCTGCCAAAATCATTTCTAAATTGAAGCATTGCATTTAATAATAATTGGGCTGTCTGTTCTCCATATTCACCATCTACAGTTATTGCTTCTATATCATCTTGGGCTACTCTCTGATTTAATGCTTCTTGTAAGCTCTCTATAAACTCTCCTTCATAAGCTATTAGATTAGGTGGTATTCTTACAGGAAGTGCAGGACAAATAGCCATTTAACCACCTCTTAAAAATCTTCTTATTGCTAAAAATATACCTTCGGCAGCATACTTTTGATAATTAAAACTCATCATCTTCTCTTCCCATCTAGGATTAGTTAAAAAGTTACATTCACATAAAACAGAAACCATATCAGTACTATTTAAAACTGCTAGATTATCTCTTAATTTAGCCCCTCTATTTTCAGTCTGCAATTTAATTGCTAGATACTCACTCATTATAATAGCTAACCTTTCTGATCCAGCTCTATTAGGTGGATATAAAACCTCTGTACCAACTACAGCAGGTTCATCTGTTGCATTGTTATGAATTGAAACGAAAATATCTGCATTAAATCTATTAGCTTCTAGTCCTCTTTCCACATTAGCTACAAATTGATCATTAGAACTTCTACTCATTTTAACTATTGCCCCAGCCTGAACTAATAAATAATACAATTCCCAAGCAATCTCAATATTTATCTCCTTCTCAAAAACATTATCCTCAGGAGCAAAGATACCATGATAACCTGTAGTCCCTAAATTATCTCCACCATGACCTGCATCAACAAAGATTTTATAACCATCTAACCGCCCAAAGACCCTTGGACTAATATAAAAAGCCATACTATCAAACCACCTTAAACAGTTGTTCTATTTCCAGGATTCTTACGATTATTAGTACCATTATCTTGAAAGTTAGCTGTCTCTCCACCTTCTATTAAATCATTATTAGTTACAAAATTATTAGCAGTATTAACACTTAAAAAGATTCCATATTGTACTGTTCCTGCTGATACTGCTTTATTAGTTTGAACATTACAAAATTCAGTTATAGAACCTGTACTACCTACAAAGTTGAAGTTGTTATAAGTTGTAGCTGCTGATACTGAATTGTGCCTTGCATGATTAGATATAATATTACAGTGATCTATGTTAGTAAAACTAAAGCCATGCTGACCATTATCTAATACTTGATTAGAAGTTATATCTGAACTTGAAGCCCCTGTAACATTCATTCCACTTAAACTATTACCTTCCATTAAATTAGCTGTTACAGTCGAAAAATTGACATTACTTAAAGCCATACCATTACTAACATTATTAATTAAGGTACTATCTGATATAACAGTCTTATCACAATCTAATAGCAATAGACCATTATCTCCATTATTTCTAGAAATATTATCTGTTAAATTTCCATTATCAGAAAACAGGATTGCAATACCAGTCTGAGCATTATTTATACATAAAGAACTACGGACAAAATAAGGTGCAGTCAAACTTTCAATGTAAATACCGCCGCCACCATTATTAAAACAGGCAGTAGAATTAACAGTACAACCATCTGAATTAACTATACTAACTCCATTATCACCATTGTCAGTACACCGACAATCATTAATAGTTATATTATTTCCACCATCAACATCTATCCCTCTATTATTAGCATTGATAACTTTACAATCCCTACAGGTTAAACCATCTATATTATAAAATTTCATGCCATTCATTACACCTGAACTTTGATTAGCCCTATTCATATCTATATTTAATTCTCTAATAGTTATATTAGTATTAACTGCTGATAAGTCACCATTCTGTAAAGCATTTATATCAACATTAAAGTTATCAGCTATAGTAATTAAAGTAGAATTAGAGCTTCCTTCTAATTTAACATTGTCTTTGAGCTTGATTGGACCCGAAATAATATAAGTCCCTTCAAGTAATTTTATTTCACCACCATTAGGAGATAATTGATTGATAGCTTGATTAATTACCACTTCTGCATTTACACTTCCTTGAGGGACTTTAAAGTCTGCTCTATCTGCATTTTTAGAGTCTGGAGCAGAAACTACAAAAGTAACTGGCACACTAAAGCTAACATTTCTTAAGAGACTAGGTATTCTTGCCATTAATTATCCCCCCTTAAAGTGTAATCGCACCAATATTAACTACTTTAAGCCTTGCCCCATCAAAATCTGAACCTGTCCGAAATCCATAACTCTGTATATTAGTTGATATAGTATCTCCTTGCCTTAAATAAATTGCAGTAGAGAAACTGACTTTCATACTATTTACATCAATTCCACCAGAATAATTACTTAACCATTCCTCAGTTGTCATTGTAGCACCAAAGCTAGGATTTATATTTAATCTTAAACCCTCTGTACTTCCGTTATCTAACTGTGCATAAAAATCAACACTTAAAACAACTTGATAAATCCCATTAGCAGGAATAGTTATTAAACTTGGATTTGCTGGATTCCACATATCAGAAGTATCATAAACTTCTGTGTCATAAGCTATGGTATGGGTAGTACCTCCTATATTATCAACACTAACTGTAGAAACCACTTCAAGATAATGTACTTCTTCTGTAGCTCCCCTTAAACTTGGAATTACAGGCATGATAATTTCCTCCTACTAAGTAAGACCTTTTAATTTTGCTGTTACATTACTAGAATTTGAACCAGTAATTCTGATTGCTTTCCAAGCAAAATTAATCTCATAGATATTAGTACCAGCAGTAGAAAAGACTAAAGGACTCTCTTCAGGCTCATAAAAATCACTTCCCTCTGGTGCAAATTCTAGACTAATATCAATAGCACCAGTAGTCCGCAGATATAAACTTGTATTTCTCCATTGATATTCCTCACTAGCAGTAAAGGCTTTTCCTGCTGAAATATCCTCATTATCTGCTAAAGTGTAGTTAGGACTAGCACCTAAAATCTCTGTTAAAGCTACATCTAGATTAAGAATGTTTTGAGTTATATCAGCACCAGTCAGATATTGATTCCCCCACTTAACTATATCTACAAAGGAAGCACCTGCATTAGCATTAAGAATTGCTAGTTTAACATCCTCAGGTGGAGTGTAAGCAGCTATGGGAGCAGTTACATCAATATAGGTATTTCCGTTACCTGCTATTTCATAAACAGCCCCTGCCCTTTCACCAGTTATAAATTGTAGTAAGTAACCATTAAATTGGTCTGGTTGAAAATATCTATCTTTCAGCCTAAATCTAGTTGTTGTAGAACCACTACCAGTAGTAGCAGTATCTATTACATTTCTAGTCCAACCTGATAAGACCTTAGCAAAATCATTAAAAGCCATTCCATTACTCATTGGAATCCACCTCTACTATCTTGCAAGCTCCATAATCAGCATTTTTATCATAGCTACTAATCATAGGTAAAATACAACCAATGTTATTAAAATTTACTTTAAGATTTCTATTTCCTTCATTATCAACTTCTAAGATAGTTCCATGAGCTTGGCATTTATATCGTTTCATTATAAACCACCAACCCTAGTTGCAAAATCTCTAATAGCATCAAATTGACCTGTAAAGAGTGGATTTAATACCTGGTCAAAAAATGATTTATCTATACTTAATAACTCTGCATCCTCTGTAAATTCAGCAGCATAAGCACCGTTATTAATGATTGTATGTTTGATTTCATTTTGAACATAAGGAAAGTAGATAGAATCTACTGAAATATCCCTTGTTAGTGGTACTTGATTATAGACTGTATGGACTCCATCTATTGTTAAGGATACTTTTAAATCCTTATCATGAATGTCCGTATAGATTCGGTCAGTAGCTATATATTTAAGGACTCTGCCTTCTGGTGGGGTTATTATTTGAGTTGTGGTTGTACCTAGTGGAGCTGAAACTACAATTCGCTTAAAACTGGTTCTAATATAACCTCTATTTTGGGCTGAGATAACAGCTTTTAAGAGTAAATCTTCATAAATAGGCAGATTAAAAATACATAAATTTCTTATATCCTCTAAAGTTCCATTAGGCATTAGAAAACACCACCTAAGACCTGATTTACAAACTCTTGACTAAATTCTGACCTATCAACTAAATTCCATCTTACTTTAAGAATATCATTGAGCCTTATTCTAAGTAAATTAACTCTGATATCAGCATTTGATAAAGAATTATTAGCAATTGCTCTAAGCCTTAACTCTCTTGTTGCTGGAATCCACATCTTAATCTCTTTATTTAAATCATTGATAACACTAGGCAATAATGTAATATAACCATTATCATCATCACGATCTATTATAATTCTAAAATTATCGGCTATAGTAAAGGGAGTAGCTCCTACTGAGGTTAAAATTAAGGCTTCATTACTTCTAACTGTAATATCTTCAAATACAGCACCATTACCTGTTGTTGGTACTGAGCTAATACGTGAGCTGACAGTATAGGAATCTATAATACTATACTCTCTTTCAAACTTATAATCATAAGGTAGAGGAATATTACCCATCTCTAATCTATCTCTAATCTCTAACTCTTCATTGATTCTTTCCTCTTCTGAGCTTAGATTTATACCATATTTAAGTTTATCAGCTACAGTTAACTTATCTACCAATACACTAAAATAAGTCCTAAAATCGGCTTTAGTAGTCCCTGTAGCGGTATTATAAAGGCGATAAGTAAGATTATCTGTAGCAGAGATACTAAAGTCCATAGTCTCATTATCAACAGCACCAGCTCTTCTTTCTAATGAAAAATCATCACCAGTTACTGTATATCTAATATCTGAATCTCTATCTAAATATAAATCCCTTAATTGTAATAATCTGTCCTTACCAAATCTTCTTAAATCTAAGGGAATTGGACTTGCTTCACTACTCGGAGATATATCTCTAATTTCAGTTGCAGGTAATATCTCTGGAAAGTATCTAACTGTTCTAATATCAGCCACACTAATTGTCATAATCTATGCTCCTTTCTTAATAATCACCTAGCTAGAAAGAATCTAGCTAGATAATTATCTATTCTCTTATTCTGGAAGTAATTTGCCACCCTCTAAGACACCTCTGACAATAATTAAGTTTTGGTCTGTAATAGCATCTCCTAATTGAAAGGTAGTCTCAGAATTTAGCCATGCTTCACCAGCACTAGGAGCAGAATCTACAATAGTCTTACTTACAGGTGTAACATCAGTACCACCTGAGTAAGACCCTACATCTACTACAATCACACTATCAAGTTCAATAAAATTAACTGGTAGATCAATATCAGTTGTAGCAGCAGTAGCAGTTGGATATAGTGTATATTCAACCATTAATCTTCACCCCCAAATTAATTAAATCTTTCCTCCTAAATCAATCTCAGTACCTAATAAAGCTACAGTTACACCATCAGTAGGAATTGATGTCCCATTATCCTGCATCTTAACCACACCTTTTTCTCTATAAACAATCAAATCATTAATAGAGAATTGAGGAATTGGTAAATACAAAGGTAAGTCAGCAGGAAATTCAGGAGTACCTTTACCAAACAGAATAGGATTTAAATTTTCAGTTACAGTAAATCTATCGGCTGGTCTTTCTTCCCCATCTAAATCAAACCAAATATATCTTAGGTTAGTATGTGATCTTGCTCCAAGACCCCTTGCTACAAATAATTTATTCTCTACATCATAACCAAACCTTAAATCTTTATTGTTATCCTCTACATTCTGTAAATCAAATCTAAATTCATAAGGAGTATTAGCAGTAGTTGCACTAGAGTTAGTTGCAAATCTTAAAAATGGATTGATTGAAGGCTTATCTTGGTCAACTCCACCAGGTAATAAGCTCCAATTATTAATACTAATTTCAGTTTCAGGAAAGGGTACACTAATATCTCTTCCTGTTCTAGTATCCCTAATTGTAAAATTACCTGGCATAGTTCGAGAAGGAAACCTCTGTAACATAGCCGAGTCATACTTATAACCCCAAACTCTAACCCGATAATCTGCTGTTACATTAGAGCTTCCTGCCTTAGTGATAATTGTTATCTTATTACCAGCTTTAAAGGTTGTATTACTCAAAGCAGGTACAGGATCACGTAAAGAATCAACTATATTCTTCCCAAAGAATATAAACTCTGTATTACTATCATTCATCAAAGTATGTCGACGAACTGGATTAGTAGCTCTATCATCTCTTCCCGACATATTGACTAAATTTTGTGTGCTTTTACCATCAATGACTAAATAAACACTATCTAAATCTTCTGTTGTTCCACCAGATACAGGGCTTACAATTTCCACGTAAGCTATCTCTGCTACTTCATCAGCATCAAGCTCACCATTTCCAGTAGCAGCCGCAGGTTGATATAATGTACCTGCATTTTGTGTGCCTGTATGAAGAAAATCAGCAAGTATGCTTAATTCAGCTAAAGCCATATATTTCACCCCTTTTCTATTTTCTAAATTTATAATTCAACTATATTATTAGAACTAGAAGACCTTCTTCTACTTTGATTAGATACTGTTCTATTTGGTGTTCTTTTTACTCTAACAGGATTATTAACTCTCACAACATTTGCTGCTCCACCACTTTGGGTCTGTCCACCAGCAGGATTATTTCCTATTAATCCTCCTAATAATCCCATTTCAACCAACTTACCACCTGTCCAACCTAAAGAACCACCAGCTAAACCATCACCAAAACTCTCCATCATTCTTCCTTGACTAAACATTGAAGTAGCTATCCCAGCTGCTGCTACACCAGCACCAAGTAAGATTGGCATAGTACCTCCTAGAGCTTGTTGCCCTCCTAATCTATTCTCCATAACCTCTAATAATAAACCAGAACCAGCAGATGTACCTAAGAAAACTGCATTTTCAGTAGGTGTTCTAGGCATAAATCAAACCTCCTTAAAGTTTTTATTCTTACTCAGGGTTTAGTAAATACCCGCCCCTTTAATATATCTATATTATTAGTCATTAGGATTAAATTCCCTAATTGTCAATAAAATTTGAGGAATTACTATCACCCCTGCTATAATCCAGAGGGCATTAGGGACTCCTAAAGTACTATTCTCAGTTATTCCTGTTAGCAGGTTATTAAAAAAAGATTGTTTCTCTTCTTCTATCTCTCTAACTTCTCCCACACCAGACTCATTATATTTATAGACTTGTATGTCATCTACTAACCAGTCAGCAATAGGATTATTTAGTTCAATTATCCCCAAAGAATGAACATCTTTAGAAGCTAATAACTTTTCAAGACCTGCTCCAAAATCTTCAACAGAAGTCTTAGCCCGCCATCTAATAATCAATGAATTTTCTTCAAAAGAAACATAAGGAATATTTTGCTCCCATCGCTGAAGATTAGAATAAATTCTTTCAATCTTATCATTTAACTTATTAGCTACTGAACCAAATAATAAAGCTATATATTTCTGCTCAGCAGGAAGCCGAGGATAATTAATAGCTCCATAATAGGTAGGGACTAAATTAATTAACTGTAATTCTACTGGCTCTCCTCTTTCAAATCTGTTTACAATAATTTCAGAAATTTGCTCAATGGTTATCCCACTAATAACAAGTTGTCTATTATCAAAGACAGCCATAGTTCACCACCTTTCTATTAATAAAAGAAACCACCTGAATATTAGATTCTAGTGGTTTCTTAGTTGATTTATATATGAAATTTGAAATTATATGTTATTTGATTTAGTACCTGTATTATTATGATGAATTAAAATAAATCCCCAACTCTTACTATTAGTATATTACTCCCTCTGGTTAATAATTCCTGAACAAACTCTTTATCTAAGTCAATAATTCTTTTATATTTAGGATATTGTTTAAGCTTTAAAATAATATCCTTAACTGCTCTATTTTGAACAACAGGCAAATAGTTGACTATCATCTGTTTATACTGCTCTGGTATCTTTCTAATTTGATTAGCAGAGACTTGCTGATTGATTTCAGGTACTATATCTTTTCTGGTCCTAATAATAGATTTAAGCTTTTCTATATCTTGCTGCTCTAACCAAGTTATGATTGAATTGCTAACATAATTAATTGAAATATTATAAACTGTTTCTTCTAAAATACCTGTTTGCTTACTCATGTTGAGCTACCTCTTCTTCTGTCTCTTCAAATAAAACTACTCCACACTCACAGACATTAGGGGCATTATCAAAAGTATATGACCTGCCACATTGGCGACATATTAAGTTATTATTAACAACACCACTTGAACCACTCATATTCTGCTTATTAAAAGACTCTTCTTGCTTAGAAGATTGATTACTCTCTTGACTATTATTACTTGCTACTGCCTGTGCTACAGCAGGTAAGACCTGTTGTAAGCTGCCTATAAATACATCCCACTTCTGCAACTTCTTCTCTTCTAATTCCCTTTCTCTTTGTGCTTCTTCCCTTCTCCAATTATCTTCAAGTTCAATCTTCTTTAATTCAATTTGGTGTTTTAAATCTAATTTATTCTTATCTATATTATTACCACCAAAAATCTCTTGTAAAGCATTTAACCGTTCCTTATTATACATTATCTGCTCAAAAGGGTCTGGATATTGAGTATTTAATTTTTCATCAATGGCTTCATTAAGTAACTTCTGAGTAGCAGTTTTAATTGGGTCATTCTTTGATTTAGTATTAGAATTAGAACCATTTTTAACTTCCTTAATTTCATTCTTTAATTCAACGACTAAATCTTTAAAAGAGTCCATCTGCTGTTTTTGATTCTCCATTTGCATTTCAAACATCTTCATCATCATATTCATTTCTTGAGATTTATTTTGTTGATTGACTTTAAGGGCTTTTTCCTCACTTTCTAACCTTCTTTGCCGCTCTTTATCTAAAAGTTGTTGCATAGTCTTAGTTTGCTCTTGATTCACTCCTATTAGCTCAGATAAGGGCAGACCAGCTTCACTTAATTGCTTAAATACATCACCTTGATTATCGTTCCCCTGTAGCTTAACTAAGGCTTCTATTTGATTTTTAACCTTAGTAGATTCAGTTATCTCTTCTAGCACTTTGTCCAGCTTAGAGGAAAAATTATTATCCTGGCTTACATCTCGCTTTCCTTCCATCATAGCACTAATAGCAGCTCCCATATCTGCAATATCCCGATCAAAGATTTTATCTCTATCACTTTTAGCCATCATTCAACCTCCTCTTGATTAGCTGATTGTTGCATAATAGACTTAGCTAATTGGTCACCCCAAGGCAACATTGAATTAGTTACTAATCTAAAGAAGATTGATAAATGCAGAATATATTTACTAAAAGTCTCTTTATCATCTTTAGGATACTTTTTAGGCATCATCCCCATTACTTGAACAAAAGACTCATAAACATAAGGATGAATCTTTACATTGGTCTGTAAAACCTCACCAGTAATAGTTTCAGCATATCGTTTAGGTTCTTCTTTACTAAACTCTTCTTTTTTAACCTTCTCACTTTCACCCTTTTGATTGACTTTGTTCCTACTTTTTCTTTTTCCTTTAGTTCTTCCAGCTTCTAACCATCCTTTATCCTGTGCTGCTTTTTGAGTATCTACCGATTCTCCAATATCATTATTGATTATCTTAGCTATACCATGCTCACCATCGGTTCTTATATGCTTAAACCAATCTAACCAATCACCCTCTACTCCACATATACATAAAAACTTAATCTTAGCTTCTGACAAATAACTTCCCTCCCTTAATACGATAACTATACGTTAGCTATACGTTCTTAAATACGATAATTATACGTTAAAATATACGTCATATTATACGTTATTCAAATAAAACATAATCTATAATACATTAAGAACATATAAACCAATTAATTATCCTTTTAGAAAGAGAATTACCATCTTCTATTCAAATATAACCTAAAAACAACCCTACCCCTCTCTTATAAAGAATATATATGATTTCCTCCACCATTATCTTAAACTAAAACTAACTCATTCCTCTCCTAACAATAATAATTACCATAGACATATAAGACATAGTCAATTATGAACAACTCTTCTCCTCAAAAACAAAACCTTGTAACCCATCTAAAAAAGAATAAAGATAGCATAAAGTCTATATAGGGATTTTGCACCCCCCCCATTTTATTATTTTTTAGGGTGGTGAATTAGCTACTGAATTTGCAAAATTGGCTATCTCCTCTTGAGTTTTAAGTTCCAATAATTCTATTATAGAATACTTACTTCTCAAAGCCTTCACAATGGATTCTAAGACCTCTAAATTGATCATGTGAGGTTTAGCCTTTTTAAGTAACTCTTTAGCTCTATCAAGGATTATGTACTTATGATGATAATGAGCAGAATTATCTAACTGTAAACCAAGATTCTTTAAAATTTTAATAATCTCCGACCAGATCTTCTTTAAGCTACTAGGACTAACTCCAACTAACTGAGCCATCTCTTTGGAAGAAGGAAGGACTTGCACCCCCTTTCTAATCAACTCTAGAGCTTCCTTAACTACTCGCTGAATCATCACTTGCTTAGGTGTATAAATCCCTTTTTTAGCTTTAGGATTAATTTTAATCCCTTCTTTACAGACTGCAAAAAGACTATAATCTGGCTTCACCTCTTGCCCTGTAATGTCGCTGACTAATTGAGCTACTATTTTACTGCTTAAGCCTTTATCACCACGATAAGCCGATTTCAGAACTCCTATAACCTTACTCTTTCTCTCTTTAGGGCAACACTTCTTATTTTGCTTTAACAGTACTTTAATAGCTTCTTCTTGGCTTAAACCATCATACTTACAAGCTAAAGCAATAGCATACTGGGCATAGTTACGATAACCTTCTGATACCCCTTGTAATAAGACCTGAATTTGAGGATGTTCTAGTAATTTGATTTCCGTATTAATTTTAATATACACTTTTTGGTTATTATTCTCATAGCTTCTCTTTAGAATATTAGCTACCCAACTGTCCTCTAATGTCCACCTTCTGTCCTGTACATCCAATACTTCTACTAACTGTCCAGTCTTTTGATTATAAGAGTAAGGTAAACGAGCATAGGTGCTAATATCGGTACTTTTAGTTGTATCTAACTCCCAATCAGGCAGTTGTTCCTGTAACAACTCTACTAAGGCACTCATTACGTTATAATGCCAACTTAGTAACTCTCCATTATTAACTGTTTCCTTCCGATTATCATAAACCCATAAAGGATCAATTAACCAATGGACTTGTAAATGGACATCTGGATTGGTTGAAGTATGTATTAAAGCTGTAGGTTTGGGTATTCCTAAGTCTTGTAGTGCTTGATATAATACTTCTTTAGCTTGATCTGGATCTGTAATTCCATTTGTACCATCAATATCAATGAATAAATCTTGAATCCAAGTACATTTATGAGCATGTTTTCTACTACCACCACTACGGTCATAGTTATTTCCTAAGAAGATATTAGGAGTAAAGTAATTATCAGTCTCTTCAGCAATATAAATCTTGTCTAAATCACTTAAATCTCTTGGCATTTCAGAAAAATCAAGAGCAGCAAAATCAGGATGATTTTTATAGTTATGTCCAAAAACCATTGAAAAGCCTTGAACATTAAATGCTTCTCTACTTTTCTTATCTTTATGGAACTTTTTCTGCTTAGGAATAAATAATTTTATAAATTCTCTAACTTTATCAGATAATGACATGATAATTACTTTCCTCCCTTCTGAAATTGATTATTTTTTGTTTTGGACAAGGAATAATTGTTTTAATCTAGAATATATATATTAGAGCTTGAAAATAAAAAAAGGACTCATAACAGATAGAGTCATTAACTTACTCTACCTCTTACAAGTCCTCTTGTATTCCAATAATTACATTTGACAAGCTTATGCTTTTTAGAGTATAATATTGTCATAAAAAACGTAATATATCGGCGAGATAAAGTGGTTCCAGCACTCTATCTGAAGGTTAATCGGTGGTTCCAGCATCGATTACCCGTCGATTTATTATATATGCCCTACAGGGCATTTTTTTATTTTTTGTCTTAACCTACTAATTCAACAAATAATTATTTAATCCTTTTTTATTTTATATTTTTATTTATAAGGACATCTGTCCACCCTCATCAAAGCTAGTAGCTATAAGGGGGGACAAATGTCCTTATTTACATATTATCAAGCTGACTTAATAAAGAATCCATTGTCTGTGCAGCTTGTTGTGATGTCTCTTCTGGAATAGTCTCCTTCTTATCTTGTGGAGTACTGTTAACTAATTGCTTAATCTTACTTAAGATATCCTCTTTTTCATCTTTAATTTCATTCTGATGTTGATAGGCTATTTCTATCAAATCACGAATAAAATCTGATTTATTTCCTTCATAATTATTCCATTCTTCCTCTACCCACTTTAGCTGTTCCTCACCTAAAGTCCGATTAGATAACTTAACATCAACTCTTAATTTAAAATCACTCATACTCACACCTACTCATTATTTTTTCTATTATAAATATCTTGTCCTCTTAATAGATATCCTAATACATTAGCAGTTTGAGTATTAGACAGTAACTCTACATTAATATCATTAAAAGCAGGATTAATATAAGGTTTAAGCTTTTCACTTGCCCCACCAATGATTAAAATCTTATCTACTAATCCTATAAAATCTCTCCATTTATTACGAGTTTCAAAGGCTATATTATTAGCTGTATTCTCTGAATACTCTTCTACTAATGATGTAATTCCAATTTCTTTTTGATTATATCTGACAGAATCTTGACCTTTAATTACTGCTTCTCTAACTAAATTCTCTTCAAGATTAAGTTTATTACTAACTGATCTAAATACATTAGACATTCCTATATTGATACTATAAGGAGAACCTTCAATAATTCTATTATTATTATAAGCAAAGATATCTGTTGTTCTTCCTCCAATATCTAAAATACCTAATCTGCCTTTTAAACTCTCCTGACCTTCCTCAGTATTCATATAGTACATTAAAGCCCCTAAACCTTGTGGCATTACAATTACATTTTTAAATTCATATCTGATAGTAACAATATTACCTTCTTGATTGGTAATTTGACCTTCAAAAGAATCAGTAAACCTCTTAGTCATAGCTTCTTTATGTTCTTGATAATGTTGGATAGGTAAGCCAATTACTAAGGTATCAATAACTATTTGGTCAGTATTAGGATGTAATACTGATAGTCCAGCCAATAATTTAGCTAATTCACTAGGCTCATTATATTTATCAACGTCATAGTTTGTCCCACCAGTTTCTAATTGAGTAATTACATACTCACCAATCATAAAGTTATAGTAATTATCATCTTGATCCTTTACTTTAATCAGCATAGCTTCTTTAGAGATTGGTTCATTCATTCCAATAGATTTATCGTTAGCTAAGCCCCCTACTGATTCTTTAGCCAATGAGGGATAAATTAACGGTTCCTGATTATTTTCCTGCATTATATTAGTGATTAATTTGCATGAATCGTAACCAGAATCATAACCAGCATACTTAATATTGATTGATTTCATACTCTCATTACCTCCTATGATTTATGTATTACAACCTTAGTATATCATGGTAAGATTGAGTTGTAAACAAAAATATCCGATATTGTCCGATAAAAACGAAATCGATTTGGTAGATTATCGGGCGGTATCGGATTGATAATTTTAAGTAGCTTATTAAATAAAATAATATTACAAAAAGGTGGTTAGGAATATTCCTAACCACCTTCTAATTGATTTTCTAAGACTAATAATATATTACTATCTTATATTTATAAACCTTTGTTCCACCCCTTAAATAAATCAGTTAATGTCATTTAATAGTTTATTTATCTTCTTATACCAACTTTTCGTATGAATAATTCTTTCTTTGTGAAGGTCATTATTAAGTATTTGCCCCTTAGTAAGCTTAGAAATAAACTCCCAATCATTTTCAAGAACATAAGTTGCATTATTTGTATATATGCTTTCAAGCACATAAAGACTCTTATCAATAAAACCATGAATAATATAACCATTAAATCCACCATTTCCAATAGCTGTGAAATCTGGCTCAAACTTATTTATCTCCTCTAAACGCTTCTTTACTACATCTTTATTTGTTCCTTTCGCACGATTTATAAAATTCTTTATTTGGATTTTCCTTTTTTTCCATGGCATTTTCCCCTTAGGAAGTACTTCCCAATTGAGCTTAATTACCTCAGGAATCTTTATAACTTGATTTTTATTATTTAACACCCTACACTCTCCGAAAATTTCCAGAAATAAATTAACTACGTGTACTATTATATCCTTGTTCTCTTGATTAAAAGTAATTTCTGGTGAAATAATTATTAATTTTTTATCTTTTTCTATTACTGTTAATTCCACAGATTGAGGAGGTATAAATGTTCGGGGATATCTTTCATATGCTTTATCAGTAGAATCAGTAACTTCAACAGTTTTACCTCGCCCAGCCCACTGCTTATATGTCCATTCTATCATTCTATAACAAGTTTCCTTTTCTTGATCCCTATGAATTTCATAATCACCATTAGCATTTCTATTAGAGACAGCTCCTACAGTTTTAGGTAAAATTGTATCTCCTGCCTTTATTGGAGTTTTAAATCCGATTTCTACTACTCTATCTTTGAACCGTTCTAAATTATCTATAGCAATTCTAATAACTTCACCTTCGTCAATATAGCTCAACTTTGACAAATTGATTATTCTTGTTTGCTTTATTAACACATCTATCACTCCTTAAAATGATAACTAAGCTTCTAACTGTTTGAATTCAAACAGTTAGAAGCTTAGTTA
>Ga0163226_1000107_pt1 | contig 17090 bp, 14 predicted proteins | sample MSEWel2016_07_13_2_FD_113144 | JGI IMG/M metagenome (GOLD analysis project Ga0163226, IMG submission 113144) | Subsurface microbial communities from deep shales in West Virginia, USA - MSEEL Well Study Marcellus 5H_2016_07_13 ...
CGAATTACACGAATAAAAGGCAAAAAGAATAAATTAATAGTTTAGAATTTTCTTTGTTTTAAATTCGCTAGATTCGTTGCTAAATAAGTTGAATTATTGATTTTTAATTAATGAAATTATTTAATTCAATCTATCTATATTAAAATTTAATTAGTATAATTCCTTATATTCATTAAACTACAAGAGGAATTTATTCAATTTTTAAAGAAGTTATCTTATCACTAGAGGTGGTTAATAGATGAAAATAGATAGATTATTAGCAATAATAATGTTATTAATTAATAAAGAAAAGATGACTGCTAAAGAGTTAGCAGATAATTTTGAGGTTTCTAGAAGAACGATTTATAGAGATGTAGAAACATTAAATAAAGCGGGTATACCAGTTGTAACGACTAAAGGGATAGATGGTGGTATCAGTATCTTAGATAATTATAAAATGGATAAAAATATATTTAAGATAGAAGAGCTAGAAACAATTATAAAGGCTTTAGAAGGAGTTAGCAAAATCTTACCTGATTCTGATTTAGAAAATACTTTAGAAAAATTGAAAGGATTTAATCCAGATTTAGAGGAGAAAGAAGAGACTTTTATTATTGATTATAGTCCTTGGGGCAATAATAAAGAATTAACAGAAAAGGTTAATTTAATTAAAAATTCAATTAAAAATAATCTTTTAATAGAATTTTCTTATCTAAGTAATAAAAATCAAAGAACTTCAAGAAAAGTAGAGCCATTGACTATAATTTTAAAGGGATATTCATGGTATATTTATGGTTATTGTAGATTGAGGAAGGACTTTAGAATTTTTAGGATCTCTAGAATAAGAGATTTGACTATCAATCAGCAAAAATTTATTAGAAAGAAAGGAACTCCTCAAGAATGCTTAGATTCTAATAATATAACTGATAAAGTAAAACTGGTCTTAAAGGTAGATAAAGAGTATATTGAAAGATCTTATGAATATTTTCCAAGAGGATCCTTCAAAATATTGGAGGATGACTCAGCGATAATTAAAACAGAAATTTGGGAGAATGAATGGTTATATGATTTTCTATTTGGTCTTGGAGAATATATTGAAGTTATAGAACCGATGAGAATAAGAGATATAATAAAGGCTAAGTTAGAAAAAACCTTAAAAAAATATTTTTAAATATGACATACTGCTGTCCAATTTTCTCTGTTATAATTTAGATAAGCTAGTCATAATAGGGAGATGATGGTCTTGAAGAAGATAGTTGCTGATAAAAACTTGATAGCTTACTGTGGTCTGTATTGTGGGGCTTGTAAGAAATACTTAAAGGGAAGATGTTCAGGTTGTCATCAGAATGAAGGAGCTACTTGGTGTAAGGTTAGAAATTGTTGTATAGAGAATAGTTACTTAAGTTGTGCTGATTGCAAAGAATTTTCGAATCAGAGTAAATGTAAAATGTTTAATAATTTTATATCTAAAGTATTTGCTTTGATCTTTCGTTCTGATAGACAGGCTTGTATTGATTTAATAAAGGAGAAGGGATATGAGCATTATGCTCAGAAGATGATAAGTACAGAAGAGATGGTGATTAAGAGGTAAAAAAGCTGACCATTGAGCAATGGTTAGTTTTTTGATTTTTATCATTAGAAAAAAAGAGTTTTGGGTTTATAAATGAAATAATTGAAAGAATTGATTTTCTTATCCTATTTAACATAATGATTTTAATTAGTTGGATAAGATAATTTATAAGTTAGAAGAATTGATAAGTTGTAATCAGTAATAATTACTGATATAATGATTAAGTGATTGCTAATTAATTTTCAGAGAGAACGATAGATATAGTCATCCAACTTTAGAATGATATTAGGAGACTTTCGTGTCAGGAATCGGGAATCAGTCTGTTTTACTGATAACTGGTTCCTGACTCCTGATTCCTAAAACTGTCGCAATATCCCTATAGAGTCTTATGTTTAAATTAAATTCTAGAGTCACATATATTGATGGAAATTTATTATTTAGTGTATTATTTTAGATAAAAATAATAATTAATATATAAGCTTAAAATATTTACTAATTACAAAAAATTAATAAACTCATGAAGAGGTGAAGATAAATGGCTAAAGATAAGATTATAATCAAAGGTGCGAAAGAACATAATTTGCAGAATATAGATGTAGAGATACCCCGTGATAAACTGGTAGTTATTACTGGACTGAGTGGTTCGGGCAAGTCATCCTTAGCATTTGATACTATCTATGCTGAAGGGCAGAGAAGATATGTAGAGAGCTTATCAGCTTATGCTCGCCAATTCTTAGGACAGATGGAAAAGCCTAAGGTAGAATACATAGAAGGTCTATCACCATCAATCTCGATAGATCAAAAGACTACTAGTAAGAATCCAAGGTCAACAGTAGGGACGGTAACAGAGATTCATGATTACTTAAGGTTACTATATGCCCGTATCGGTACTCCTCATTGTCCAAGTTGTGGACAAGAAATTTCTTCGCAGACAGTACAGGAGATTGTTGACCAGGTGATGGAATTAGAAGCAAGGACTAAGTTTCAGATTTTAGCTCCAATTGTTAGAGGAAGAAAAGGAGAGCACAAAGAGATTCTAGCTAGAGTACAGAGGGAAGGATTTGTCCGAGTTAGAGTTGATGGTGAGATTAGGGATATTGCAGAAGATATTGAATTAGATAAGAATATCAAGCATTCTATTGAAGTAGTAGTAGACCGTTTGATTATGAAAGCTGATTTAGAAGCAAGGCTTGCTGAATCTTTAGAGCAAGCTTTAGAGTTAGCAGAAGGGTTAGTAGTTATAGATGTTATTGATGGAGAAGAACAGTTATTTAGTGAGAACTTTGCCTGCCCTGATTGTGGAATCAGTTTGGAAGAATTATCACCAAGGATGTTCTCTTTTAATAGCCCTTATGGTGCTTGTGACACCTGTGATGGTTTAGGAAATAAACGGGAATTTGACCCTGATTTAATCTTAGACTACGATAAGTCACTCAATGGAGGGGCTATCATTCCTTGGCAAGGTTCAAGTAGTACCTATTATCCACAGATTATCAATGCTCTAGCTCATAAGTATGGTGTTGATCCTGATGCTCCTCTAAAAGAGGTTGATGAGGAATTTATAAATGTGCTACTTTATGGAGATACAGGATATGTAGAATTTGAATATACTAATCGCAGAGGTAGAACTAGAATGCATGAAATAGAATTTGAAGGTTTGATCAGTTTATTTCACAGAAGAGCAAGGGAGAGTAAGTCAGAAAGTGCTCGCAAAAGATTAGAGAATTATATGAGTATTAGGCCTTGTCCTGATTGTGGAGGTGCTCGTTTAAAACCAGAGATTTTAGCAGTAACTGTTGCTAATAGATCTATTGCTGAAATCAGCAACCTATCTATTGAAGATGCTTATAAATTCTTTACTGATCTTGAATTATCAGGTTCTAAGAAGGTTATCGCTACTGAAATTCTAAAGGAGATTAGAGCAAGGTTGAGTTTCTTATTCAATGTAGGTTTAGGATACTTAAACCTTAGCCGTAATTCTGGAACATTATCTGGTGGAGAAGCTCAAAGGATTAGATTGGCTACTCAGATTGGTTCTAGTTTGGTAGGAGTTATTTATATCTTAGATGAACCAAGTATTGGGTTGCATCAACGGGATAATGAGCGTTTAATCAATACTTTAGAGCATCTTCGTGATGTAGGAAATACAGTAATAGTTGTAGAGCATGATGAGGATACTATTAGGACAGCAGACCATATTCTTGATATCGGTCCTAAGGCTGGTCGCCATGGTGGAAAGGTAGTAGCAGCAGGTACTGCTAAGGAGATTATGGAGGTAGAAGAGTCTATTACAGGGCAATATCTATCTGGGAAGAAGAAGATTGAGGTGCCTGTAGAGAGATTGAAGCCTAATGGTAAATATCTTGAAGTTAAGGGAGCTAAAGAGCATAACTTAAAAGACATAGATATAAAAATACCTTTAGGAACCTTTACTTGTGTAACTGGAGTCTCAGGTTCTGGTAAAAGTACTTTGGTTAATAAGATTTTAAATCGTAAATTGATGCAAGAAATTTATAAATCTAAGTTAAGACCAGGTAAGCATGATGAGGTATTAGGTATAGAAGAAGTGGACAAAGTAATCAATATCGACCAGTCACCTATAGGTAGAACTCCTCGTTCTAATCCTGCAACCTATACTAAGGTCTTTGATTATATCCGTGATGTCTTTACCAAAGTTCCGCTATCCCAAGAGCGTGGTTATAAGAAAGGACGTTTTAGCTTCAATGTTAAGGGAGGACGCTGTGAAGCCTGTAAAGGTGATGGGATTATTAAGATTGAGATGCACTTCTTAGCTGATGTCTATGTCCCTTGTGAAGTATGCAAGGGAGAGCGTTATAATCGAGAGACTCTAGATGTTAAATATAAAGGAAAGACAATTGCCGATGTATTGGATATGACAGTAGAAGAATCCTTAGAATTCTTTGAGAATATTCCTACTATTAAACGTAGGCTCCAGACTCTATATGATGTTGGATTGAGCTATATTAGATTGGGACAACCTTCAACTACCTTATCAGGAGGAGAAGCCCAAAGAATCAAGTTAGCCACTGAATTGAGTAAGATGAATACAGGTAATACTATTTATATCTTAGATGAGCCAACAACAGGGCTTCACTTTGAAGATGTAAATAAACTATTGCAAGTATTACAAAGATTAAAGGAAGGTGGCAATACTATCCTAGTAATCGAGCATAATCTGGATGTAATTAAATCTGCCGACCATATCATTGATTTAGGTCCAGAAGGTGGAATCAATGGTGGAGAGGTGATTGCTACAGGAAGTCCAGAGGAAGTAGCGGAAGTTGAAGGGTCATATACAGGACAGTTTCTTAAAAAGATACTTTAAAGGCAGTGTATAGTGTATGGTTGATAGTTTATAGTTAAAAGATTAAAAATTGCATTATAAATCTCTAATTTAACTCCTTGTGTTAGTAGAAAAACTAATATAGAGATATTGTGATACTTTTGAATTTACAATTAGCAATTGATAATTAAAATAATTTAAAGGTTTTTAAATCTAAGAAAATTAATGTTTGAACGAAGCAAAAATTGAACTAGAATTTAGAGTTTAATCAAATTTTAAATGAAGAATATGATTAGTGATAATAATTAGTACTTTGATTGCGTAGTGAGTGGGCTCTGCCACGAAGAGTCTTGATCTATAGACTTGTAGGTATATTTTCTTCTTGATTGGATTTATCACGAAGGGTTCCCTACAGGTTTTTAATAAAAAAACCTTCCGTAATAAATTTAAGAATGAACCCGTAGGTTTGGTTACTTTTTCATCAAGGAAAAAGGTAACTCGCCCTCAGGCGAAACCTGAGATTAAAAATGATATTGAATCTAAGAGGTTGATATTAATGAAACTAAAGGAAAAAGTAAAGAACCTCCCTAAAGAACCTGGTGTTTATCTGATGAAGGATAATCTAGGTAAGATTATCTATGTTGGTAAGGCCAAGTCTTTAAAAAATAGAGTTAGTTCTTACTTTCAAAGTTCTAAGCATCAGAGATTTAAGACCAAGGTATTGGTGGAGAATATTGTTGACTTCGATTATATCATCACAGATACTGAAGTAGAAGCTTTAATCTTAGAGAATAATCTTATCAAAAAGTATCATCCCAAATATAACATTCAACTTAAGGATGATAAGACCTATCCATATATTAAGGTAACCTTAGATGAGGTCTATCCTAGAATCTTTAAGACTAGAATAGTTAAAAGTGATGGTGCTAGATACTTTGGGCCCTATACTGATGCTAAAGCGGTCAATGATATTCTAGAGCTGTTACATGATATGTTTAAGCTAAGAACCTGTAAAAGAGATTTAACAGAGAAGAAAGAAAAGAGGGCCTGTCTTAACTTTCACATTGAAAAATGTGTAGCACCTTGTATTAACGAAATCAGCGTTAAGGAATATAATAGATTGATAGAGAAATCTATCATGATTTTAGAAGGAAAAGAGGGTAATTTAGTCAAGGAATTAGAAAGTCAGATGGAGAAGGCAGCAGCAGAGTTAAACTTTGAAGTTGCTGCTAAATTAAGGGATCAGATTAGAGCAATAGATAAGGTTACTCAAAAGCAGAAGATAGTCTCTGATAAATTAATCAACCAAGATATTATAGCATTGGCTCAGGCTGATAATGATACTTGTGTACAGCTATTAATTGTGAGAAGTGGTAGATTGATTGGCAAAGAGGATTTTATCTTTGAAGATAGTGATGATTTAAGAGAAACTCTGACTGCTTTTTTACAACAATACTATGACAATGCTTATTATATACCTGAGGAGATTCTTTTAGAGATTGAGATTGAAGATTTGGAATTGATTAATCAATGGTTGAATAAACGTAAAGGTACTAAGGTGCAATTAAAGGTGCCAAAGATTGGTGAAAAGAGAGAATTAGTAGAGATGGCTTATCGAAATGCTCGTTATAATCTTAAGGAGTATCGTTTTAAGCAGAAGTTTCAATCTTTCAAGGCAAGTACAGGAGTTGTAGAATTGCAAGAGTATTTAGGTTTAGAAGAGGCTCCTTATCGAATAGAAGGATTTGATATCTCACATGTGCAAGGAACTGATACAGTGGCTTCAATGGTGGCTTTTGAAAATGGTCAACCTAAAAAGAGTGATTATCGTCGCTTTAAGATTAAGCATGGGCAAGGAAATAATGATTTTCTTTCGATGAGTGAGGTTGTGACTCGTCGTTATTCTAGATTATTAGAAGAGGGTAAAGAGTTTCCTGATTTGATTTTGATTGATGGTGGAAAAGGTCAATTAGGGGCTGCTGTAGAAATACTAACTAAGCTTGGAAGGCCTGGAGAACAACTGATTGGTTTAGCCAAAAGGGAAGAGGAGGTCTTTCTGCCAGGGCAGAGTGAACCGATTATTCTGCCTAGGGATTCTCAGGCTTTATATCTGATTCAGCGAGTACGTGATGAGGCTCATCGCTTTGCTGTCAGTTATCATCGTAAGTTACGCTCACGCCGTTTAACCCATTCGATGATAGATCAAATCCCTGGGGTGGGATCTAAGCGACGTGACTCATTATTGAATTACTTTGGTTCTCTAGGAAAGATTAAGCAGGCAACAATTGAAGAGTTGTCAGAGGTTGAAGGAATTAGTGATAAGATTGCTAGTCAGATTAGAGAGTATTTAGATAAGCATATTGAACCTTAAGAACAGTGTGAGTATGAGTTGTCTGTGTGAGTAAAGATAAGAAATTTTTTCTTAATTGATTATATAAATATTTGAGGTTATGGTATTGTATATTTTATAGCTAAACTTTGGAGATATATTGTGAATTAGAGAGTAATAAGCTGTTTTCTTTTCACTCACACTCGCACTCACACTTCATCACTAAATAAAGGAGTGATTATTTTGAAGGCAATAGTCAAGTTGTTAATTACTATGTTAGCTTTGGTATTGACAGCAAAGATAGTTCCAGGAATTAGCATAGGGGGCTTGGGTGCAGGTTTTTGGGCAGCTTTAATTCTAGGTCTAGTAAATACCTTTATTAAACCTGTATTTACATTATTTACTTTACCCTTAACTATCTTAAGTTTTGGATTATTTTTATTTGTGATTAATGGACTTATGTTATTAATTACAGCAAGTTTAGTAGCTAATTTCCATGTGTCAGGTTTATTGGCTGCTATCTTTGGCTCCATTATTTTAAGTATTATTAATAGCTTTATGTTAGATGTTTTGGATGATTAATGGGGGGGTTGCGATATTTGTAGGAATCAGGAGTCAGGAACCAGATATCAGTAAAACAGACTGATTCCAGATTCCCGATTCCTGATACGAAAGTGTCATAATATCATTCAATTATCTCAGATTTTCTACTATCACAAACAACAATATAATATTAAATAAAGTTATTAAGGTGACCATACTCGGTCACCTTTTCTTTTTATCACTATCTAATCTTTCTGCATATAATGCTAATAAGGAAGGAAAGGAGGATATAATATGGCAAAAAGCAGAATGAATTTTAGACCTAAGTTGATTAAGAGGGTGATTCATCTTCAAAGGGAAGAGAGGGATAAGAGAGATGCCAAAGAGAATTCCAATTGAGAAGTTGGTAGAGATTAATGAGTATAGTCGTGAGATTGAAAGGACTATAAATATACCAGCAGATTTACCAGACATAGATGAGATCATAGATAGTGGAGCAAGATTAGAGGTGATTAGGGCTACTCCCAGAGGTGGAGAGGTTAAGATAGATGGGGTCTTGCAGTGGTTTATTACTTATCGACCAGTAGATGATAGTAGTAGAGTGATAACTTATCAACGTACTGTTCAATTTGATGAGATAGTAACCTTTGAAGGGGTAAGGTCAAGTATGGAAGTTGATGTAGATATAATTCCAGGTCAAGTAGAGGCTACACAAGTTACTGATAGGAGAGTAAGGTTAATCTTCCCTATTACTTATGAGGTTACAATCTATAGACAAGATAATTTAAATTATGTAGTCAAAGAAGATGGATATAAGATAATTACTAGACCCTATCAGCTACAAAAAGGTATAGTCGAGACTGAAAAGGAGATAACTATTAGCAGAGTAGAGACCTTACCTGAGGGGGTAGAAAGTTCTAGAGACATATTAGCTATGGAATCAGAACTGATAATTAATACTGTAGAGACCAGAAGAGATACAGTTATTGTTAGAGGTCAACTAACAACAACTATTCTTTATATAAATGGTAATGGCCAGATTATAAGTAGAGAGATAACAAATTATTTTGATCAGAGATTAGATGTAGATGGTGTCAGGGATGATATGGAGGCTTATGTAGAAGGGATTATTCTGCAAGAAAATAATATCTTCCAAGGGGCAAATAGGGTTAAGTTTAACTATACAATACAATTTAATATATTGGTAGTTACTGAAGAGGAAATAGAATTACCTGTTGAGATTATAGAGACAGATTTATACCCTAGAAAAGAGTATATCTTGGTAGAAAGGTCAATCAAAGAAGAGAAGACCAAGTTTTTAGTTAATAAAGAGACAGTTGTTGCTGAAAATCAACCTGAGGCTGCTAAGGTGATTAGAAGCTCAGCCCAGATTAATCAAGTCAATGTAGATAGATTAGATGATGGGATTGTTATAGATGGGCAAGGAGAGTTTAACCATCTGTATGTCTCCACGGCCCCTGAGCAACCTGTGTATGCTGTTAGAGATACTTTCTCCTTTAGCCAATTTATCGATATTCCCAAGCTAGATGAAGATAATAGAGTATATGTAGAGGCAAGGGTAGACAGAATAAGAGCAACCTTAGAGGGTGATAGGACTATCAATAATAGCATAATTATAGAAGCTAAGATAATGGTTACAGAGTTAGTGCGAGTACCTGTAGTTGTAGATGTGAGTGATGAAGAAGAAGTAGATAGTGGAGAAGTAGGAGAGAGTAATCTAAGATATGTAGTTAAAAGTGGAGATTCCTTATGGTTGATTGCTAGAAAATTTGATACAACTATAGAAGCATTAACAGCTTTAAATAATATAACTAATCCATCTAGTTTACAGGTAGGTCAAGAACTATTAATTCCATCATAAGACGATGTAACTTTTGATTTTAGTTTGGAATTTAATATATTTAGTAGCTGACTATAGAGATAAAGCGACACTTTGTATCGAGTGTGAGCTATGAGTGTGAGTGTGTGTAAAACTTCTTTTTATCAGGGTTTACTCACACTCACACACCAACTCACGCTAATTTTAAAAGTCTCGCAATATCCCCATATTTTTTAACTCTAGATTATCATATCTATATTCTGTGCTAATATTACTGAAAAATTTCAATAATAGTGTATAAATTAAATACTACTGGTAATAATACTTAATGGACGCACGCAAATGGGTGATAGCTTGCATCTCCAAGTAAAAAACATTATCCTAGGAAAAGAGGTCACATTTTGTGGCTTCTTTTTGTTTTTTCTAAGAACATAGTTTTTTAGCTTAATAACAATGATTATGGTAGGAATATTATGTATAATTTTCCTATTAGAATATAAAAAAATATCAATACATAGTAATCTTATAGCAAGAACAAGTTTATAAGTTTAATATTTTATGCTATAAGGAGGAAATAATATGTTCTTACAAAAAAGTCTGAAATTAAAGTTGAATTTAATAATAGTGATAGTAATGTTATTACCATTGTTAATTACAAATTCTATTATCATAAAGCGGGTTATAGATAATACCCATCAATCTATTAACCGAGAACAGAAGCAAATGCTAGATAATGTAAAGAATCAATTGGGAATTGTAATTAATGATGTGGAAAATTTAATGACAATGGTAGCTGACAATAAAGTTATGCAAGGGATGAATCCTAATATTGAAATGGAGCAATTATTAAAAGAGATTGTAAAAGAATATGATGCAATTCCTAATATATCTGTATTGAATAAGGAAGGAAAGCAGATTTATAAGGTGATGGGTGAGCTAGGTGACAGAAGTGACAGAGAATATTATAAAAAAGGGATTAAAGGTCAAATTTATTATTCTAATGTAATCTATTCAAGAAGTCGCCATGTACCAACTATTATTTTAGCTGTCCCAATTAAAAATAATGGTCAAGTAATAGGGGTGATTGCTACCGAACTTGATTTATCATTTTTAAGAGGATTAGCCTCCCAAATTAAGTTTAGAGATTCTGAATATCTTTATATAGTATCTGAAGATGGAAAGACGATTTATCATCCTGATCAAAGTTTAGTAGAAAATATGTATGATGCCTCCCACTTACCACCTGTTAAAGAGGTCATGCAAGGAAAAGAGGGAATAGTTGAATATGTCTATGAAGGTGTAGATAAAATAGTGGCTTATGCTCCTGTACCAAAGGTAAGGTGGGGGCTTGGAGTGACTATTGAGGATAAAGCTGTACATTCCGAGGTTACTAGTGAAACAAATAAAGTAATATATGCTCTAATTGTATCATTATTGATAGCTATGGTACTAGGTTATCTTTTAGCTAATTATATAGTAACTCCGATTTCAGAATCTATTGGTTTTGCTCAAAAAATAGCTGATGGAGAGTTGAGTGATAATAATCTGGAGATAAATAGTCAAGATGAGATTGGCGATTTGGCACAAGCTTTAAATATAATGAAGAGTAATTTAAGAGAAGTTATAATTAATTTAAAGAGCTCTGTAGAGCATCTATCATCTTATAGTCAGCAACTATCTGCTTCAGCGGAGGAAGGTAGTGCTATTGTTTCTAATACCAGTGATATGATTAATGATATAGTAGCAGATATAGAACAGATATCAGCTAGTAGTCAAGAAACTGCCAGCTTGACTCAATTAGCTAGTGATAAAAGTGAGCAAAATAGCATAAGTGTCAAAGATACTATGTCTAATACTGTAAAAATTATTAAAGACTTAAATAATAGCTCGAATCAGATAGGTAAAGTAGTAGAGTTAATAACTGATATAGCAGAGCAAATCAATTTGTTAGCACTTAATGCTACAATTGAAGCAGCTAGAGCAGGTGAAGCGGGGCGTGGCTTTGCAGTAGTGGCTGATGAAATTAGAGGATTAGCTGAACAGACTGGTAGATCAACAGAAGATATTAAAAGTTTGATCAATACTATCCAGAAGAAGGCCAAGTTAGGGTTGAATTCTGTAGAGAATGTACTAGAAGAGACAGAAGATTTATTTATAGAGATCAAGAATAATGGAGAGAAGACTGTGGAGCATATTAATGAAGTAGCCATATCTGCTCAAAACCTTGCTCAAAACAGTGATGATTTATCTATATCCTCTTCAGAGATGGGTAAAGTATCAGATGAGATTGCCACCTCTTCACAGGAGCTAGCTCACATGTCCCAGAGTTTGCAACAAATGGTGGAAAAATTTAAGGTATGATTAATTAACAACGAGTACAGAATAATTAATATATAAATAGCAGAACAGATAGAAAAAGCGATAGTTAGAAGGTAGGTGGGGAGGTGTTAGGAAAAGCTAACTACCCATATAATATAATTAATCTAGGAGGGTAAATAATGAAAACTGAAACTTTTGAAGTAAAGGGAATGTCTTGTCAACATTGTAAAGCTGCTGTTAAATCTGCTCTAGAGAATGTAAAAGGAGTAGAAGAAGCTAAAGTAAACTTGGAAATGGGTAAAGTTGAAGTAAAGTTTAATGAAGATGAGAGCAAATTTGATAAATTAAAAGACGAGGTTAGAGCAGCAGGTTATGAGGTTAGTTAGAATGGAAACCCTACCTTTAAAGGTGGGGTTTTTATTTTGAATTTAAGGTTATTCGAAACTTAAATTTTAAATTTATCTAATTATATTGTATAATTTTAATATAGACTAGATTAGTGACTTAAGGAGGGAATAATATGAGCTCATATAGTTCTGATAAAGAGCAATTAATTAATAGATTAAAGAGAGTTGAAGGTCAAGTCCGTGGGATACAGCGAATGATAGATGAAGAGAAGTATTGTGTGGATGTTTTAACACAGGTTGCTGCTGTAAAGGGGGCACTGACAAAGGTAGGAATGACTATTTTGGAAAAACATACTCATGGCTGTGTACAGAATGCTGTAGCCAATGAAGATGGTGATGAAATTATTAATGAATTGATGGAGGTGATATTTAAATTTACAAAGTAATAAATTTAATGATATTAATGATAAATTCTAATTGCTAATCATTAATTTGAAGAAGAGAGGAATTAATATGCGACAGTTTGCTCAGGTAATATCTGTTTTAGATAATGGCGATAAAGTAGAGGTAGTAATTAGAAAACATTCTGCTTGTGGTAAATGTGGTGGTTGCCATAAGGGTGATGATATGAAATTGATAGTTGATAATGATTTCAAGGCTAAATTAGGGGATATGGTAATCTTAGAGATGGAGGAGAGTAATCTTTTAAATGCTGCTGTATTTATCTACTTACTACCATTAGTGGGATTGGTAGTGGGCTATTTAGCTGGAGTAGCCTTGGGAATAGATACAGAATTAGCAAGAATAGGATTAGGTCTTTTGTTATTTTTCATTTCATTTTTAATTGCAAGAGGATTTGGCAAATCACATGAGAATAATTATAACCTAAAGATAACAGGAATTTTAAATTAGTTAATGAATTATTAAGGTTGAAATAGAGATAGTTGATTAAAATTACTGAAATATTAAAATGATTATCGGGAGGATTAAGGAATATGAAATATAAATTAATAGCAATTGATATGGATGATACGTTACTGCCTAGTGGCTTAAGTATCTCCGATAGGACTAAACAAGCAATTAAATCAGCAAGTAATAAAGGTGTTAAAGTTGTAATTGCAACTGGGCGAATGTTCTCTTCGGCATTACCCCATTTAAAAGAGTTGGAGCTATCTGGTAAAGCTATTACATATAATGGAGCCTTAGTCACAGAGATAGATTCAACTAAGACTATAATGCATAAACCAATTGATTTAAATTCTGTTCATAAGATTATCGATATAGTAAAAAAAGAAGATTTACATTTAAATGTATATATTGATGATATTCTATATGTCAATAAATTAGGTGTTGAAGCAGATTATTATGAAGAAATTTCAGGGATAAAGCCTGTTTTAATACAAGAGGATCTTAGTGATTTTGTGGACAGACCTTCGACAAAATTATTAATAGTAGAAGAGAATATCAAGAAAGCAGATCAGATAGAAGAGAGATTAAAAGAAGAGCTTGGTGATATACTAAATATTACCCGATCTAAGGCCAATTTTATAGAAATTATGAATAAAGAAGTATCTAAAGGTAATGCTTTATCCCAATTAGTAGATGATTTAGGGTTGAAGTCTGAAGAGATAATTGCTGTTGGAGATAGCTTTAATGACTTAGAAATGATAGAATATGCAGGTTTAGGAGTAGCTGTAGCTAATGCTAGAGATAAAATAAAGGAGAGAGCAGATTATATCACTAAGTCCAATGATGAAGATGGTGTAGCTGAATTGATTGAAAAGTTTATTTTAGCTGAATAATAAGGAATCAATATTTTAAATGGTTAATTTTAGAATAATTGGTTTTTGTTTTTAATAAAATGAGTTAAGAAAAGAGAATGTAAATTGATTGGTCTGTTGATAATTTGTAAAAAGCAAATAGATGATTATTATAGTCATCCAATTTTAGAATGAAACAATAAAAAGATAATACGACAGTTTCACCCCCCCCTCTAACTCCCCCTGATAAGGGGAGAATATTAAGTCCTCCCCTTATCAGGGGGAGGATTAGGTGGGGGTTGCTTTTAGAAAGTGTCGCAATATATCCATTAAATTACACTTTAGACTTTGATATCTAAATTATAGTAGGAGGTTTATAATGGAATTAAATCAGGTTTATAATAATGCTAGAGAGAGGATGAAGGGCTATTGTAGAGTTTGTCCCTTTTGTGATGGTAAGGCCTGTCGTGGAGAAGTTCCAGGTATGGGTGGAGCAGGTACTGGGTCAGCCTTTCAAGCAAATATAGAGGCTTGGCAGAAGTATAAATTAGAGATGAGAACTATTCATCAAGTTCAAAATCCTGATACTAAATTAGAGCTATTTGGAGTAAAGTTAAATATTCCAATTATTAAAGCACCAGTAACAGGGAGTAGTTATAATATGGGAGGAGCACTATCTGAAGAAGAGTATGCTAACATAGTCGTTGAAGCAAGTAAAGAGTTTGGTACAATAGCTATGACTGGTGATGGTGCAGATCCTACGATGTACAATTCAGGGTTAGAAGCAATTAAAAAGGCTGATGGCTTTGGTATAGCAATTATAAAACCAAGAAGACAAAAAGAAATTATTGATAGGATAAAAGAAGCAGAGAGAGTAGGAGCTTTGGCAGTAGGAGTTGATATTGATGGAGCAGGTTTGATTACAATGGCCTTAAAGGGGCAACCAGTAGGACCTAAGAGTCAAGAAGAGATAGAAGAATTAGTTAATAGTACTGATTTGCCTTTTATTTTAAAGGGGGTTATGACCTTAGATGAAGCTAGAATAGCTGCTGGAGCAGGGGTAGATACCATTGTTGTCTCTAATCATGGTGGACGTGTTTTGGATAGTACTCCTGGAACTGCTGATGTTTTAACAGAGATAGTTAGCGAAGTAGGTGAAAAAGTTAAAATATTAGTGGATGGAGGCATTAGATCAGGTATAGATGTCTTAAAAGCATTGGCTTTAGGTGCTAATGGAGTTTTAGTAGCTCGACCTTTAATTATTGGAGCTTATGGTGGGCAAAAAGAAGGTTTTAAGTTGATTTTAGAAAAGATGAAAACTGAACTGAAGAAAGCTATGATTTTGACAGGTTGTGAAGATATTTCAGCAGTTAAAGGGTGTGTTTTGAGAAAGGTTAATAATTAACTTTTACTTTTAAGCAGGATAATTTCTTTATATTATAGAAATTAAAGAAATAAGTACTTACTATTAAATTTAGGTTAAAATTTGTTTAAAATAATTAATGTTAGAAATAGATATTCAGTTTTTAAAATACTATTTATAGAAGGGGAAGGAAGATTAGGATGATTGACAAAGAATTAAAGACATTAGAAGATGTAAATAACTTCAAAGTAGATAAAGATAGAGATTTATTCTCTGCAACTCATGAAGAGATAGAGATTGGAGCAACAACAGATATTTATTTTATTAGAACTAAAGAGATATTAAAAAAAATGGAATTACAAGATACTACTGTTGTAGCTGAGATTTTTGCAGGAGGTGCTGGGATTGTAGCAGGGATAGATGAGGCTTTAAATCTATTGAAGAAGAAGGATATTAAAGTATGGTCTCTAGAAGAAGGAACGCAGGTAGAAAGAAAAGATGTTGTAATGAGAATTGAAGGTGCTTATAGTGATTTTGGTATCTTTGAGACTGCAATCTTAGGTATATTAGCCAGTTCTAGTGGCTGGGCTACTGCAGCAAAAGAGTGTAAGGATGCTTCTGGTGATAAACCAATGTTATGCTTTGGTGCTAGACATGTACATCCAGCCATTGCACCAGTAATGGAGAGAGCAGCTTTAGTTGGAGGAGCCGATGGAGCAAGCTGTATCTTAGGTGCAAAGTTATTTGGGAAAGATCCTTCAGGTACTGTCCCTCATGCTTTGATTTTGACTGTTGGTGATACCTTGGAAGTAGCTAAGGCATATGATGAATTTATGCCTGATGATGCTGCAAGAATAATTTTAGTTGATACCTTCCAAGACGAGGCTGTTGAAGCATTAAGACTTGCAGATGCTTTAAAAGAGAACCTTGATGGAATTCGCTTAGATACAGCCTCTGAACGGGGAGGAGTAACACCTGGGCTAGTAAAAGAAGTAAGGGCAAGATTAGACCAAGCAGGTCATAGCCATGTGAATATCTTTGTATCTGGTGGTCTAACTCCAGAACGAATAATAGAATTGAAGAGTTTGGGAGTTAATGGTTTTGGTGTAGGTAGCTATATTTCAGGTGCTAAAGCTATTGATATGACTATGGATATCAAAGAGATTAATGGTAATCCTATTGCTAAAAGGGGTAGAATCCCAGGTAAAACTGATAGTCCAAATTTAAAAAGAGTATTTTAATTGATAGATTTTGATATAAAAATTGATAGTTAAGTATAATTATATGAGAGTTTATAATTTAATTTAAATATATCCTTATATTATATATAGAAAAAGCGACATTTAGGAGGTAGGTGGGTAGGGGTTAGGAAAATCAAACTACCTAACTACCTAACCCCTAACTACCAAAGTGAAAATAGTCGCAATATATCTATTAAGTTTCACTTTAGAGTTGGACTTCTATAGATCAATTATTTTTTAGAATAAAATATTTATTTTGAAAATTGCAGGATGTAAAGTAGACTATGTAGAAGTATTTAGAGTTGTAGGATATATATAAGTTGAACTAATGTTTTTCTCTAAAGAATCAAAAAGTCTTTTTTGCAACGAATTAACACGAATTACACGAATAAAAGGCAAAAAGAATAAATTAATAGTTTAGAATTTTCTTTGTTTTAAATTCGCTATATTCGTTGCTAAATAAGTTGAATTATTGATTTTTAATTAATGAAATTA
>Ga0163226_1000108_pt1 | contig 17045 bp, 16 predicted proteins | sample MSEWel2016_07_13_2_FD_113144 | JGI IMG/M metagenome (GOLD analysis project Ga0163226, IMG submission 113144) | Subsurface microbial communities from deep shales in West Virginia, USA - MSEEL Well Study Marcellus 5H_2016_07_13 ...
AACTGTAAACCGTACACTGTAAACTGTCAACTAACAATGTGGGGATGTGGTGGAGTTGGTTACCACGCCGGCCTGTCACGCCGGAGGTCGCGAGTTCGAGTCTCGTCATCCTCGCCATTTTAAGTTGAATTGACAATGTACAATTGACAGTTGACAATTAAAATCAAGAGCATTAAGATCTTGAACTTAATTGTAAATTGTAAATTATATTTTCAAGGCGAAATAGCTCAGTCGGTAGAGCAGAGGATTGAAAATCCTCGTGTCCCCGGTTCAAGTCCGGGTTTTGCCACCATTTTAAATTAAAACTACATATAATTATAACAAATATAAATTTGACATTGGAGTTGCTCGGTAAAAGAGTAACTTTTTTTAGTTTTAAAATATAATTTTTAGTAGTTTTTAGTTTTTTCAAGAATTATTTTCTTGATAGATAAAGGGTATGGATAGTTTAATAATTTCAATTATCAAGGGGAGGATATTCAGATGCATGGGTACTATGGATGTGTCAATACTGGATGGGTAGAAGTAGTGACAGGGGTCATGTTTTCAGGTAAGAGTAGTGAATTGATTAGGAGAATAGAGAGGGCTGTAATTGCTAAACAAGAAGTATTGGTCTTTAAGCCAAGTATAGATAATAGATATAGTGATACCGCAGTAGCAACACATAATGGTATTACTATCAAGGCTCAAATTGTTGATAATGTTAAGCAGATTAGAAGGATAATCAAAGAAGAGAGCCAGCAAAAAGAGATAGACGTTGTAGCTATTGATGAAGGTCAATTCTTCTCTAATGATATTGTCCCATTGGCTGACGAGTTGGCTGAATCAGGATATCGGGTAATTATAGCTGGATTAGATACAGATTTTGCAGGTAGAGGCTTTGGACCTATACCAGAACTGATGGCTAGAGCAGAGTATGTTAGTAAATTACATGCTGTATGTGTTAAATGCTCTAATCCAGCTACTAGAAACCAGAGATTGATTGATGGAGAACCAGCAAGTATTAACGATCCAATTGTAGTAGTAGGTGCAGGTTCTGCCACGAAGTGGGATGTTAATCCCCGAAGGGACGAGAAGTATGAACCCCGCTGTCGTGCGTGCCATCAATTGAAAAAAGACTAATCTAGATTGACAGCTTCCACTGCTTTTACAATGGCTCTACCCATTACTTCACTAGCAGTAGTAGCTAATAAGTTAATATCAATACTTTTATGCCCAGTGCTCATGGCAAAGATAGTATCTCCATCTAACATAGTATGAACAGGGTTGATATGTTTTGCGTAACCATTATGAGCTACTTGGGCTATTTTTGTAGCTTCTGATTTATTTAGTTTAGCATTAGTTGCGATAACTCCAATGGTAGTATTTTGACCAAAGCCCGTTATCTTATGTTCTTTCATTGACTTATATGTATTTATAAAATTCCCCTCTTTATCTTTGCATCCTGCTATGATTTTTCCTTCTTTATCAAAGATATCTCCAAATGCGTTGACAGCCACCAAGGCACCTATGTATATATCATCTGTGATTTTGATACTAGCGCTCCCCAGTCCACTTGGTGTAGCCTGCTTAGGACCTAATAATTTGCCTACTGTACAACCCAATCCTACTCCTACCTTACCTAAACGGATCTCGTTAGCAGAAGCAGTTTTAACAGCTTGATAGCCCATCTGGTAATCAGGACGAATTGTATGGTCACCTACATTTAAATCAAAGAGCACAGCAGTAGGGACTATAGGTACTTTAGTAACTCCTACATCAAAACCTATATTCTCCTCTTCTAAGGCGGTCATAACACCATTTGCAGCAGCTAAACCAAAGGCACTTCCTCCTGAAAGTAAAATAGCATTGACCTTCTCTATCATATTAATAGGTGATAGTAAATCGGTTTCACGGGTTCCTGGCGCTGAACCTCGGACATCTACTCCAGCCACAGCACCTTCATCAGCTAAGATAACTGTACATCCTGTCATTCCTTCTTCATTATCTTGATGTCCAACCTTGATCCCTGGAACATCGGTAATATAGTCTTTCATGATAACCTCCCTTTTTGAAGTGAATAGTTTATAGTGTATAGTTGAGAGTTAAGGTATGTGAATTCAAAATGAAACTTAATGGATATATTGGGACTGTTTTAGGAATCAGGAGTCAGGAACCAGTTATCAGTAAAACAGACTGATTCCAGATTCCTGATTCCTGACACGAAAGTGTACCATTATCTCTATATAGCGTTATGGCTAAATTTTATTCTAGATTCACGAACCTATAAAGGTTTGTTTAATTTTTTAAATGTAAATATTTCGCAGTATATACCTAAACTGATATTATATAAAAAGAATTTAGGATAATTAATTACCCTAAATTCAATATAGAAAAAATCTAATTTTTCTTTAAAACTCGTCTATAATAGCTAATAGCAATAGAAATCACAATAATAAAAATACTAATTAATTGTGCCATTCTTAAAGGGCCAATCATTAAGCTATCAGTTCTCATCCCTTCAATAAAGAAGCGTCCAATTGAGTATAGACTAATATAGGTTAGGAAGACTTCCCCGTCTTTTAGAAACTCTCTTTTCTTCCAAAAGAAGAATAGAAATGAGAAGATAAGTATGTTCCAAATTGATTCATATAAAAAAGTAGGATGATAGTAGGTACCATTAATGTTCATCTGTTCTATAATCCATTTTGGTATATGTAATGATTCTAAAAATGACCTACTGACAGGACCACCATGAGCTTCTTGATTCATAAAATTACCCCATCGTCCAATAGCCTGTCCTAAGATTAGGCTAGGTGCAGTGATGTCGGCTACTTGCCAAAATGTTATTTTGTGTTTTTTAGTAAATATTATTGCAGCAATAATAGATCCAATTAATGCCCCATGTATAGCTATACCACCCTGCCAGATTTTAATTATTTGAGAAGGATTGTATTTATAGTAATCCCATTCAAAAATTACATAATAAGTACGAGCTCCAATAATTGCAAAAGGAATTGCCCAAATTACTAAATCTAAAATCAAATCAGGATTTATTTTTTTTCTTTTAGCTTCATTGCTAGCTAGAGTTAAACCTATTAATACAGCAGATGCCATAATAATTCCATACCAATGGACTTTTAAAGGTCCTAGTCTAAAGGCGATTGGATTAAGATAGCTAGAATTCATTATTATTTCCTCCTTTAATTTGACCATACTTAACTTTAAGATTATAATAAAATTAGGGCTTAGTCAAGTTATTGCTTAGAGTAATTTTTAAATTAGATAATTAGTATATGATTAAAACTTCAATAATATTATTAATATGTGAAAAGGGGAGTGGATTTTAAAATGAAGAATATAACAACACCTGCTACAACGGTTGAAAGATTGCCACTTTATTATCGTTATTTGCAGAAGATGGATAGTCAAGGTGTAGAGGTTATCTCTTCTAAAGAATTAGGGGATGGATTAGGAATTCCTTCGACTCAAGTTAGAAAGGATTTATCTTATTATGGTGAGTTTGGACGAAGGGGTGTTGGCTATGAAGTAAGTGATTTAATGAAGAATTTAGAAAGGATATTGGGTCTAGATAATAACTGGAAGGTTGTCTTAGTTGGAGCAGGTAATTTGGGTCAAGCATTAGTCAATTATGGTGGGTTTAAGAAGCTGGGATTAAATATAAGTCACGTTCTAGATATCGACACAAATAAAATAAAGAGTAATTTAGGAAGTGCAGAAGTTTATCCGATGAAGCAATTAAGGACAGTAGTGACAGAGAATGATATTAAAATAGGGATTGTTGCTGTTCCATCAGAGGTAGCTCAACAGGTGGCAGATGAACTAATAGATGCGGGGATAAAGGCAATTTGGAATTTTGCACCTATACATTTGAGGGTGTCTGATGATATAAAAGTACGAGATGAGGACTTATCTATAGGGTTAATCAGTTTATCATATTATCTATCTAATTAATATGGGATTCAATTAATATATATAGGTTGAAAAATAATTAGGTAAAAAGAAGGATTATAAAGATAAATGTGGAATTTCTATATAATAAAGAAGAAGTAGGGGTTTTTAATAATTAATATAAGTTTTATAGTGCCTATATACTTTCATACAAAGGAGTTGGTGTAGTGACTGACAGAGAGGTTAAAGTAGTTAATAAACTTAAGTCTGGTAGTATCTTCAATAGGATTTTAGGAATTTTATTGACTATTACTCTTGGAATTACTTTGGCGGTAGGTAGTTTTTCTTATGTTTATTTTAAAGATTCATTATTAGATACATCTAAAAAACAGTTAATGATGATTTCTCGTTTTGTGGCTTCGAATGTGCACAAGACAATTGAAGAAAAAGTTACAGATAGTGATATTAGATTAGATAATTTAAAGCCAGAGATGGTTTTTTTTATGACTATGACTGATATAGGTAATATAATGCAGAATAATTATGTTGAAGTTTTTCAAGCTTTAAATTTAACAGCAAATATATCTCTTATTGATAAAGATGGGAAAGTGCTACAACACAGTGATATGAAAAATGAAATAAGTAGTTATAGAGAATATGATTTTTTTAAAAATAATGTTATAGAAGCTAATAATCTTCACAATGGAGATGGGACTCAATCTGCTATGAGTGGAATTATTGCTACGGGTTATTTTAATAGAATAGAAGATGGTATAAAGTATATAGGGGCTTATACTAAAATAGCTCCTTATGATTGGACATTGCTGGTAGAGGCTGAAGAAAATAGCATTACTACTAATGCCAGTAAAGTTAGAAATATAATTATTTTATTTGGAATTATTTCTACAATAATAGCTACTTTAATTGCTATTAAGGTTTCAAAGGATTTATCTGGTTCAATTAAAAGTGCTACTAGTAGAATTAATTAATACAATAAAGAGGAATAATTTGTATAATTGATATAAGTTTATAATAACAATAAATACTTTAACACAAAGGAGTTGGTGTAATGCCTGAAAAAGAAATGGATATTGGTAATGAAGAGGCAATTAAAGAGGTTAAAGTAGTTAATAAACTTAAGTCTGGTATTATCTTTAATAGGATTTTAGGAATTTTATTGGCTATTACTCTTGGCGTTACTTTGGCGGTAGGTAGTTTTTCTTATTTTTATTTTAGAGATTCATTGTTAGATACATCTAAGAAGCAATTGATGATGATTTCTCGTTCTGTGGCTTCAAGGGTGCATAAGACAATTGAGGATAAGGTTACAAATAGCAGTATGAGGATAGATAGTCTGAAACCAGAGATGGTCTTTTTTATGACCAAGACTGCTATTGCTGAGGAAGTTGAAAATAATTATAATGAAGTTTTTAAAGCCTTGAATTTAACAGGTAATATATATCTTATTGATAAAGAAGGAAAGGTTTTACAGCACAGTGATGGTGAGAATAAGATAAGTAGTTATGGAGACAGTGATTTTTTTAAAAATAATATTGCAAAGGCTCAGGAAACTAGCAATGTACACAATGAAGATAATGCTTCAACAGTTATGGCAAGAATTGCTGCCACTGGTTACTTTAATAGAGAAGAAGATGGTAACAAGTATATAGGTGCTTATGCCAAAATAGCTTCTTATGATTGGACACTTGTTGTAGAGGCTAAAGAGAGTGCTATTATCGCAACTGCTAGTAAGGTTAGAAATATGATTATCTTGTGTGGAATCGTTTCTATAATAATAGTTACTGTAATTGCTGTTAAAATTTCACGGAATATATCTAACCCAATTAAGAGGGCTACTGCAGGTATGAAGAAAATGGCTGAAGGTGACTTTACTACAGCTCTTGATATTAAGAGAAAAGATGAGTTAGGTGAGTTAGCTACCAGCTTTAATCTGATGACTAAACAGCAGTCTACAATGATTAATGAGGTTAAAGATGTTATAAATAGCCTCAATTCATCTAGTAGAGATTTATCTGTTAGCTTAGATGATTTTACTAAAGATGTTGATTCTACCTTAGACCAAGTAAATAGAATCTCTGCATCTACTGAAGAGGTATCTACTAATAGTGAAGAGGTAGCTTCTATGGCTGAAGAGACCAAAAATATCGTTTTCGAAGGTAATAAAGCGATTAAATTGGTTGTAGCACAAATGACAAATATTAAGAAAACTGTTCAAGAGTCAGTTGAGGTAATTGGTAATTTGGATAAGAAATCTTTACAAATTGGGGAGATTGTGCAGTTAATTACTGCAATTTCAGAACAGACCAATCTATTGGCTTTAAATGCAGCTATTGAAGCAGCTAGAGCTGGAGAGGCTGGTAGAGGCTTTGCGGTAGTAGCAGATGAAATTAGAGATTTAGCAAGTCAGTCATCTGAGGCTGCTGATAAGATTCACGGTTTGATTAAAGAGACTCAGGATGAATCAGATAAAGCTGTGGAAGCGATTCAAAAAGGTACTCGCGAAGTTGAGAGTGGAGAAGAGGTTATTAATAGAGCTGGTAAAGCCTTTGAAGGTATTAAGGAAGCTACTAATGAGACAGCCTTACAAATGGAGCAGACTAGTGCTGCAACTCATGATCTAGCATCTAGTGCTGGAGAAGTAGTTACAGTAGTTTATGATTTAGAGGATATTTCACGTTCAATATCCGATATATCGATGGATTTAGATAAGAAATCAGAAAGACTAGAGAAACTTATCTCTCAATTTAGAGTTTTATAGAGGATAAAAGGTGGCGAGTTAACTCGCCACCTTTTATTTTTTTCTATAAAAAGAGTTATATATTTTATTTAAGTTAAACTCATCAGGTTTAAGTAGATATTCTGTATTACCTAAGAATAGAATACCACCTTGGACTAAGGAATTGCTTAATTTAGTAGTTAATTGATCTTTTACTTCTTTGGTAAAGTAGATAAATACATTTCTGCATAGGATTAAGTCTATATTGGTATCATATCTATCTTTTAATAAATCTAATTTACCAAATTGTACTCTGCTCATAATCTTACGGTCTAGTTGATAATAGTCATCTTTTTTAGTAAAATATTTGTTAAGGACTTTGTTTGGTACTTTTTTAAGTGAGTTTTCTTTATATTTACCTGCTCTTGCTTCCTGTAAGATAGCAGGATCAATATCTGTAGCCTTGATTTGATATTTACTAGGATCAATTCCTAATTCATTCAAGATAATTGCTAGGGTATAAGCTTCACAACCATTAGAAGAAGCAGCACTCCAAATCTTGATTTTACTCTTATTAGCAAATAATTCTGGAAAAAGCTTATCCTGTAGGTATTCATAATTTTTGGGGTTACGATAAAATTCTGAAGTATTAATGGTCATATGTTCCAAAAATTCTTCTTGAAAATCATGACTACTATTTAATTTTTCTAAACAACTTTTATAGTCATTAAGATTATGTTTTTTCATCAAGTTATTAATCCGACGTTCAACTCTATTTCTTTTATAACTACTAAGATCAACATTTATTTTATTTGATACTTTACTTTGGAATTCGATAAAATTCATCACTAGCCTCCTTGTATACACTTATATATAATAATATTATTATCAAAAAATACATGATATTATTAAATTAATTCCGTTTTAATAGAGTAAATCCTTTTTTTATAAAGAAATAATTAAATTTATTTTAATTTGAGGAGATGATTTAAATTAGTTTAGAAGTATGTACCTTAGCCAGTGGAAGCTCAGGAAATTCTATTTATATTGGAACTAAGGATAAGAAGATATTAGTTGATGCTGGATTGAGTGGTAAACAGATTAATAATAAATTAAAAGAGGTAAATTTAAAGGTTGATGATTTGGATGCTATTTTATTAACCCATGAGCATAGTGACCATATTCAAGGTGCTGGTGTATTATCAAGGAGGTGTAATCTTCCTATTTATGCTACTAAAGGTACTTGGGAAGGAGCATCTCCTAAGTTAGGAAATATAGATGAGAAGAATAAGATCATTATTGAAACTGATGCGTTTACTCTTGGTGATTGTTTAGTTAAGCCCTTTAGTATCTCCCATGATGCTAAAGAGCCTGTTGGCTATACGATCAGTTTTAAAGAGACTAAAGTAGCAATTGCTACTGATATGGGTGAGGTTACTGATGATGTAAGGCTAGAGATTAGTGACTCTGATTTGGTAATACTGGAGTCAAATCATGACTTAGAGATGTTAAAGATTGGTCCATACCCTTGGGCATTAAAGAAGAGGATTATAGGAACTCAAGGTCATTTATCTAATGATGATGCAGGAGCTACAGTGGTAGAGTTAGCTAAAAGTTCTGTCTCCCGTATATTATTAGCCCATCTTAGCAAAGATAATAATGTACCCGAATTGGCTTTTTTGACTATCAAGAATATGCTTGTTGATGCAGGAATTAGATTGGACAAGGATATAAAATTAGATTTTGCTTTACAAGATAAGGTTAGTCCTCTGTATCAGATTGGCTAAAAATAATAAAGATGGGGTGGACGGGATGGATCTTTTTTCTAGAGATGACCATTATGAGTTCAAGTCAACATTTAAATCATATCTGATTATAGCAGTAATCGCTTGCTTATTAGGTGCTGGATTATTGTATTTCTTCTCTCATCAGATGATTTTTAATTATAAGATAGAGAAGATTAATGATAATTTATTAGAAGGAGCAGTTTCTAATTCAGAGGGTGATTTGGAGAAGGAAGTTGCTAGTCAACAGGTTGCTAAAGTAGATGATAATCAGCTAAGTATTGTGGATGTAGTCAAGGAAGTAGGCCCTGGGATTGTTAAGATTAAGACCGTTAGAGAGAGGGTAGTCTATGATTTTTTTGCTCGTAGAACTGAACAGAAGGTAGAAGGGGAAGGTTCTGGAGTAATTTTAAATAAGGAAGGCTATATTATTACAAATAACCATGTAGTTGAGGGTGCTAATCGGATTAGAGTAATCTTTCCTAAAGATGATATAGATTACTTGGGTGAAGTAGTTGGACGGGATCCAATCACAGATCTGGCTGTGGTGAAGATTGATGTAGAAGATTATGATATACCTGTTGTAGAGTTTGGTGATTCAACCAAATTAGAGGTAGGAGAGTTAGCTATTGCAATTGGTAACCCTTATGGTTTCTCCAATACTGTTACCACTGGTGTAATCAGTGCCTTAAATAGGGATTTGCCTATTCAAGAAGGGGTAGAGTTGACCAATATGATTCAAACCGATGCTGCTATTAATCCAGGCAATAGTGGTGGAGCTTTGTTAGATAGAGCTGGCAGGGTAATTGGGATTAATACTGCTATTATCCAACAAGCTCAAGGTTTAGGTTTTGCTATTCCAATCAATGTAGCCAAGGAGATAGCTAAACAATTAATTAAAGATGGTAGAATTATTAGACCTTGGATTGGGATTTATGGAATGGACATTAGCCCTGAGAGTGCTAAAGAGTATGGTTTTGTGAAGGATTCTGGTGTTTATGTAGTTAAAGTTATAGAGGGTAGTCCTGCCGAGGATAGTGGATTACAGCAAGGTGATATAATTACAGAGATAGCAGGTCAAAAGGTTGATGGTATGGATAGCTTAAAAGATATTTTGAAAAGTTATCAAATCAATGATAAAATTAAACTAGTAGTTCATAGAGGAAATAAATCTTTTACTCTAGAATTAAAGTTAGAGGAGAGACCATTAGAATAGAGTTTTAAAGGGCTAGCTGTAAGCTAGCCTTTTATTTTCATTAAGGACTTTTTTTAGAAGTTGTGGATAACTTTTTAAAGAAAAATAAAAATATAAAGCCAAAACATAAGGACAAAATAAATTAGCAACGAATTAATACGAATCAAAAGCAAAGATAAAATTACAGGTTAAGTTTTTAAAAAGAGTTTGGTCTGAATTGGCGTAAATTCGCGAGATTCGTTGCAAAAAAAAATTTTTTGAATTAGTCTTTAAAGATTTTGATTATAAAAGACTGAATAATAGGCTAATTTGTTTTGAAAGGATGGTTAAGATGAAGGTTAGAGTGATTGCTGTTGGAAAGATTAAAGAGAGCTATATTAATCAAGGGATTGATGAGTTTGTTAAGAGGTTACAAAGGCATACCTCTTTAGAGGTAATTGAGGTCAAGGATGAGAAGATATCTGGAAACTTAAGCTCTTCTGAGATGAACCAGATTAAGGAAGCAGAGGGTGAGAAGATTATAGAGAAGATAGATAATCGCTCTTATACGATTGCTCTAGATCCACAGGGTAAGCCGATGAGTTCTGAAGGTCTTGCTAAATCTATTAGTAATTTACAGCTACAAGGCTATAGCAGTATCGAATTTATTATCGGTGGGGCATTGGGCTTACATGAAAACGTGAGAAAGAGTGCAGACTATATCTTAAGCTTCTCCCATATGACCTTTACCCATCAGATGGCTAGATTGATTTTATTAGAACAGGTTTATCGTGCTTTTAAGATTATGAAGAATGAACCTTATCACTTGTAATGATTTAATAATCAAATATATTAAAGGATAATTCTCCTTTATAGAGAATAATTACTAGTAAGTACATATAATTTGAGGAGGTTAGATCAATGTTACCAGAAAAATTATTAGAAGAGTTAAATGAACAGGTTAGATATGAGTATGAATCGGCTCATTATTATCTAGCCATAGCAGCTTATTTTAAGTCAGAGGACTTAGAAGGTTTTGCCCACTTCTTTGAAATTCAAACAGAAGAAGAGCAATTCCATGCTCAAAAATTCTCTAACTTTATCGATGAGATGGGTGAAAGGGTAATTATGAAAGCCTTGGGAGAGCCTAGAAATGAATTTGATTCTATTGCAGATGCTATCAAGTATGCTCTACACCATGAGAAAAGTGTTACTAAGCGAATCTATAAATTGATGGATATTGCTAAAGAGGAGAGCTGTTATCCAGCCATTGGTATGTTACAGTGGTTTGTTGATGAACAGGTTGAAGAGGAAGCGACAATGGATGGATTATTAAAGAAGGTAGAGCGAATTGGTGAAAATGGAAATGGAATTTATATGCTAGACAATGAGCTAGCTCAAAGAACTTTTACTCCACCTGCTGGAGAGTAATAACTAGTACATATATCAGAACTCCCATTTGCGGGAGTTCTTTATTTTATTAAGGAAATTATGCTTTTTTAGAGGTTGTGGATAACCTTTCTTTTTATTTTGCTTTTGATTTTGGAGTGAAAAAATTATTGTTTGAACGAAGCAAAAATTGAATAAGGATTTAGAGTTAAATCAAGTCTTGATTAGAGAAATAAATTATTTATAATAATTAGGATTATGATTGCGTAGTGAGTTTTATTTTTTTCTAGACTTTTTGGTTACTTTTGGGGCAATGCCAAAAGTAACACGAGAAAAAGCTGATAATTTTTCTCGTAATAATTTTTTATATTAGTAATATGATTTATTGCTTATCCTCTTAGTTAAAAATCTAATTTTAGATTAATAGTAGAGTGGGCGCTAGCCCAATTTGTTCTTATTTCTTTAGTTTATAAATGTGAGCTTAAGACTAAGTTTCAAGCTTAAACTTAGTCTTAGACTTAAACTCATAATTTTCTTGACATTCTCTATACCGAACGGTATAATGGATTTAATAGTAAATAATACTGTAGGAGGTGAGAGCTTAGGTGGATAATCGTGCTAGGATTATAGAGGTTGCAGTAAATCTTTTTGCTTCGCGGGGTTATGATGGAGTGGGTGTAAAAGAGTTAGCTGAGGAAGCAGGTGTTACTAAACCAACTCTCTATCACTATTTTGGAAATAAGAAAGGACTTTTAGAAGAATTATTAGCTGAGAAATTCTCTAAGATAAACAACTTGGTTAAAGAGGGAACAAGGTATAATCATGATTTGCCTTTTACATTAAATAGATTAGTAGCCACTTATTTTGATTTTGCCAAAAATAATAAAATCTTTTATAGGATGCAATTGGCGATGGCTTTTGCACCAGTAGATAGTGAATCTAATAAGGCTGTCTCTAAATATATCAAAGAGCAATATAAGATGGTGGAAGAGCTCTTTATTCAAGCAGCAGAAGATCATGGTAATATGAAAGGTAGGCATCAGGCTTATGCAGCTACATTACTAGGAATGATCAATACATATATAGCTTTATCACTACGAGGTGATAGGCAGTTAAATGATGAGTTATTATATCAAGCAGTTCACCAATTTATGCATGGAATCTATTCTTAAATAATTATTTTTTTAGCTTTAATATACCGTTCGGTATAGATGTTGTATTCTAAATAAATTCAAAATTATAAGGAGGAATTAATTATGAAAAGTTGGCCTTACGAATCTGTTTTTTATCATATCTATCCCTTAGGATTTTGTGGTGCTCCTAAGAAGAATGATTTTTCAGCACCGGTTAATTATGGTTTGGATAAAATCTATGATTGGGTAGAACACCTTACAGCTATGGGGGTGAATGCAATGTATTTAGGTCCTGTATTTGAATCGACTAGCCATGGCTATGATACCAAAGATTACTATCAGGTTGATCGTAGATTAGGGGACAATCAGAGTTTGGCTAAACTAGTATCCCACTTAAAGGAGAATGGAATTAGAGTTATTTTGGATGGGGTCTTCAATCATGTAGGGAGGGATTTTTGGGCATTTCAAGATGTATTGGAACAAGGGCAGAATTCAAAGTATTGTGATTGGTTTGCAGGCTTGAACTTTGAATACCAAAGCCCTTATGGTGATGATTTTACCTATGAAGCCTGGGAAGGGCATTATAATCTGGTTAAATTAAACCTTAAGAATCCTGAAGTAAAGGAGTATCTCTTTAATGCAGTAGGAGAATGGATTGAGCAATTTGATATCTCTGGTCTAAGACTAGATGCTGCTGATTGCTTGGAGCCTGAATTTATTGTTGAGTTAGGTGAGTTTTGTAGAGATTTAACGCCTAATTTCTGGATATTAGGTGAGGTAATCCATGGTGATTATAGAAAATGGGCTGGAGCTGCTATGATGGATTCTGTAACCAACTATGAAGCTTATAAAGGTCTATATTCAAGCCATAATGATAAGAATTATTTTGAGATTGCCTATTCTTTGAAAAGGCAATTTGGAGAAGGGGGTATATATAAGCATCTTCCTTTATATAGCTTTGTAGATAATCATGATGTGAATAGAATAGCAAGCACCCTTGATAATCCTGCTCATTTGTATCCTTTACACCTGCTCTTATTTGCGATGCCTGGTATACCATCTATTTATTATGGTAGTGAATGGGGGATAGAAGGTAAGAAGATTAATGGGGATGATACCCCACTTCGTCCTGAGCTAAATATCAGTAACGTAGCTAAAAAGAGTGCAAATAAAGACTTAGTAAAAGTAATTACTGCTTTAGCAGAGATTAGAAAGAATTCTAAAGCCTTATGTTATGGAAATTATCAGCAAATCTTTGTGGACCATCAACAATTTGCTTTCTTAAGAGAGTATGGAGATGAACGGATATTAACAGTAGTAAACTCCTCGGACAAGCCTGTTGATATTGAGTTAGAACTTGATGTAGAAGGAGAATATTTATTAAGAGATTTATTAAATGATGGTGATAGCTTTATTGTTCAAGACGGGAAGGCAATGATAAAAGAGATTCCACCTTCTTGGGGAAGAGTTATGAGATTAGAAAAAATCTAATAGTAATTATAAGATTAGCCATCTAATATTAGATGGCTAATCTTATTTAACAAGTGTGTTATTAAATTTGAGTGCTTAATTATCTATATTTTAAACTTCTCTATTAAATCACTTAATTCTATAGACATATTAGCTAACTCTTGAGCTGAGTAGGCTATTTCATCGGACATGTTCTTAATCTCATTAGTAGATTCAGTAATTTGACTACTATTTTGAGCTAATTCATGGGTAGCTTTAGCTGTTTCTTCAATTTGAATAGAGGTTTCTTCACTGGCAGAGCTTATCTCTACAAAGACATCTCCTGTTTTAGCCACAACATCTTCTCCGTGTTTTGTTATATCTGCTACCTCATTAATTACTTCTATTCCTAAAGTAGTCTTATCTTTAGTTTCAGAAATTAAGTTAATTATTTTTTCTGTAGCTTTATTTGTTTCTTTAGCCAATTCTCTTATTTCATCTGCAACCACTGCAAATCCCTTACCTGCTTCTCCAGCTCTAGCGGCTTCAATGGCAGCGTTTAAAGCTAATAAATTAGTTTGATCTGCAATGTTAGTAATCATTTCTACAATTTGTTCAATTTCCTGGGATGTACTGTTTAAACTAGTGACAACATTTACTGCTTTATTAACAGTTTGACTAATACTGTTCATAGTTGTTAGTGTATTCTGAATATTAATTGTACCCAATTCTGTTTTTGAATTTGATTCTTGAGCAAAGCTAGCTACTCTTTCTGCACTTGCAGATATTTGTTCTATGGTAGCAGTGATATTTTCTATTAATTCATTAGTACCCTCGATAGATGTAGTACCTTCTTCAGCAGAAGCTGACAACTCTTGACTTGAACTAGCCATCTGTTCAGAGAGACTTATCAGTTTTTCTATCATATCTCTTAAATTATTAGACATTGTATCAAAGCTAATTGCTAATTTGCCTATTTCATCAGTTCTTTTAGTATATTTACTAGGGATATCTTTAGTAAAGTCTCCCTGGGAAATAAACTGGGTAAAATGACTGGTAATAGTTATTGGTTTTATAACAAGATGTCTTAGTAAATAATATAAGATTATCATAAACAAGATTAAACTAAGAATTGAGGTTATTAATGAGAAGATAACTTTCTCCTTTATGCCTAAATCTTTTAGTGGAAAGGTTAAGATAAGCTTTAAACCAGTATTTCCAATAGATGAATAGGCAATAAAATGATCTTCACCAGCTAATTTTCTATTGAGTATCATGGTATCATCGTTAGATAAAATTTCAGAAGAGAAATCACTAAGCTTACTGTTGTTTTTATCTTGAATATTGACACCCTGCTTACTGTGATCAGGGCTAACGATAAAATTTCCTATATCATTTATTAAATAGACTTGTCCATGTTTACTGACTTTAATATTTTTTATATAATCGATCATATCCTTTAAATTTATATCTAGAGTTGTTACTCCTATAAGATTATTGTTGGAGTAGATAGGAGTAGTATATGTCATCATAGTTATTCCTGAAACTTCATCATAGTAAGGTTCAGTCCAAGTTGAGTCTTTGCTCTTAAATCCATTCTTATACCAGTCATAATTAAAATAGTCATAATCACTATTACTATAATCCCAAGTCAGTATGATATCATTACTATCCTTATAGAGATAGGGACCAAAATATTTTTGATCTTTACTATATTGATAAGGCTCCATCCAAAAACCAGAGCCAATAACTAAATCTATATCCTTAATTAAACTTCTTATATATTCTAGATTTAGGTTGGTATTATGCTCCCTATTTACGGCTATAAGAGAGGCCAATCCCTGTGCTCCTTGGTCTATTTTTAAGAAATCACTATTAACTTTTTCAACCTCTTCATTGGTTTTGGCTATTAGGTACTCTTTAGCATTGTTTGTGAGTCTAGTTAATTCTGAATTTGTAGTTAAATAAATTCGAATCGAAAATATTAGGGTTGCCGATATCAACATAGCGGTAATAATTTTTGCTGCTAGTGAATTTAATCTCATAAGTTCTCCTTCTTTCTATTTTTATATTTTTGATTTATAAATAGGGCTATTTTTAGTGTTTAATCTTTAATTAAATATATATTTATAAAGAAACTTAATAAATAATATGATTATTAAGATGTATAGTTTCAAAATTCGATAAAATTAGACAAATTCCTTTTGGCAGTTTTTTATTTAACGTAAATTTAATATTATAACTTTAAGTAGATAAGAATAATTAATTATTCTTATCCTTATTTTTGGATTTAAAGAATATTTTACAAAACATATCACTATAATCCTTCTTATAGAATACTATAGATAGAGCTAGACTAAATATCTCTAATAATTAGAAAGGAGGGGTAATGATGATACGTTATAGGGTTAAATCTGGTGATACTCTTTATGAGATTGCCCAACGTTTTGGAACTACAGTACAGACTTTGATAGATTTAAATGATATTCAAGAGCCCAATATGATAGAAGTTGGTCAAGTCATAATAGTACCTGATGGAGATATGGATAGGGATATAGACAGAGATTTCGATGAAGATTTTGATAGAGATGTGGAGAGAAGGGTAGAGGTAAGGACTAAGAATTTTGATTATACTGTTATTAATGGATTATTAATTGTAATGTTTACCAATAAGGATAGCTATGCTCCAGGTGAGAATATTAAAGTTACCTTAGTAAAGACTAACATCACTAATTCGCCTATCAAGTTAAGTTATAAGTCAGGACAGAGAATTGAGTTGGTAGCCTATGATAGTGGAAGAAGAATCTGGACTTGGTCAGCCAATAGAAGCTTTGTCCAGTCTACCAAAGTAATAACTTTAGAGCCTGGTCAATCTCTAGTTTATAAGGAGATTTGGAGTCCAGGAGCAGGACTTGATGAAGGAGTTTATCGAATTCAAGGCTGGAATGTCGCTAAAGAGATCAGTGATTATAGATTAGATGTATTTGTTAGAATTGAAGAGTAGTGATGAGGGGACAGAAGTTTATTCTGTCCCTATTTCAATTTTACAGCAGTTCCATAAACTAAAATCTCTGATGCTCCTGCCATCACTTGAGAAGTGGTAAATCTGACATTGATAATAGCGTCAGCTCCTAAGTTTTCAGCCTCTTTTTTCATTCTCTCCAAAGCTTCATCGCGTGCTTCATCAATCATTTTGGTATAGCCTTTGACCTCACCGCCCACCAAATTTCTTAACCCTGCCCCAATATCACTGCCGATATGTCTTGCTTTAATGGTACTTCCTTTGACCAATCCAATAATATTCTCTATCTCTCTTCCAGTAATATAATCGGTGTTGACAATAATAATGTTAATCAGCTCCTTTGTATATAGATATCCAAGTCTAAAATGAAATAAATCAAAACCTTTCATACCTCACTCTAACTCTCTCCTACCTTAGGAGAGAGGACTAAAGCATCTTTTATTCCCCTCTCCTGATATGAGGAGAG
>Ga0163226_1000109_pt1 | contig 16924 bp, 13 predicted proteins | sample MSEWel2016_07_13_2_FD_113144 | JGI IMG/M metagenome (GOLD analysis project Ga0163226, IMG submission 113144) | Subsurface microbial communities from deep shales in West Virginia, USA - MSEEL Well Study Marcellus 5H_2016_07_13 ...
AATTGCCCACAGGCTGCAGCAATATCAGCACCCCGCTCAACTCTAACTGTCACTGCTATCCCTTCTTGCTCCAATTCAGCTTTAAAACCATTTATTATACTTGTATCTGGTTTGCTATACTCTAGACCCTCTACTTGATTGATTGGAATTAGATTAACATGGGATAGTACTTTTGATAATAATTTCGCTAACTCTCTAGCATCTTTTGGAGAATCATTGACTCCTTTAACTAAGGAGTACTCAAAGCTGACTCTTCGCCCTGTCTTCTCTATATAATAACGACAACTTTCCAGCAACTCTTCTAAGGGATATCTATCATTAATAGGCATCATCTGACTACGCAATTTATTATTTGGAGCATGTAAGGAGATCGCTAAAGTCAACTGCAACTCTTCCTCTGCTAACCTTTTAATCTGAGGGACTAAACCACAAGTAGATAAGGTTATCCTTCTCATTCCTATATTCAGACCCTTATCATCATTCATCAAGCTAATTGCTTTAAGTACTTCCTCATAATTGGCTAAAGGCTCCCCCATTCCCATCAAAACTATATTGCTAATTTCTTCACCTTTCAACCTCGCAATAGTTATAATCTGATTGACAATCTCTCCAGAGCTTAGATTTCTAGCCAGACCATTTAATCCTGTAGCACAGAAATTACATCCCATCCCACAGCCTACTTGAGTAGAGATACAGACACTTCTTCTATTATCTTGATAAGGCATAAAGACACTCTCTATTCGCTGACCATCCTCTAACTCAAAGAGGTATTTAATAGTACCATCTTTAGATTCTTGAGAGGCAATCACTTCCAATTGACTAATATAAGCTTTATCAGTTAACTTTTCCCTGAAACTTTTAGAAAGATTGCTCATTTTTGAGAAATCTTTGACCTTCTTATCATAAATCCAATTAAATATCTGTTTGGCTCGAAAACTTGCTTCACCTAAAGAACTAACCACTTCTTTCAATTCTTCTAAACTCAGCCCCATCAAATCTACTCTTTCTTCCATGCTTAACTTCCTTTCCTTTATGAGTGTCAGTGTCTGTGTGAGTGTGAGCAAAAGTAAAAAAATAGAGATAACTTCTAGACTCTATATAAAGGTTTATTCACACCCACACTAACCACTCACACCATCTTCCACTTTTTCAACTTAATTGTCTTACTATTACTTCTTGTCACTTGTTATTGGCTACTCGTTACTCATCCTACGAGTTCTTTGAACTCTTCGTGAAGGAAAAATTCCCAACCTAATTTTTCCTATCTACTGCTTTTAAGCATTTTTGCTATAAAAAATCCTTCAATTAAATCCTGATCAGGAAGCAACTGTAAAGCCCCCTCCTGTAAATAGTCTGTTAATCCAAAGCTTTCAGCCTCTTTTCTCAAATCGACTAATTTAAAATCATCATGTTTTTTTAAAAATTCTTTGATAATTTCTATATTCTCTTCAGCAGTAAAGGTACAAGTACTATAGACCAATACTCCATTATCTTTAAGCATCTTAGCTCCATTATCTAGTAACTCTGCTTGTAGTTTCTCTAACTCCAGCAAATCTTGAGGCTTTTTTTGCCAACGAATCTCTGGCTTTTTAGCCATAATCCCCAAACCAGAACAAGGTGCATCTACTAAGACCTTGTCTATCTTCTCAGCAAAGCTGACCTCTCTTCCATCACTACAGATAGTCTCTACGTTATTAATTCCCAATCTATTGCAGTTTTCATGAATTAAATCTAATTTATGTTGATGGACATCGACAGCATAAACTTGTCCACTATTATCCATCAGTTGTGATAGATGGGTTGTCTTACCACCTGGAGCGCTACATAAATCTACAATTCTATCATCAGCTTCAGGACTTAAAATATGGGCTACCAACATTGATGCCAGCCCTTGTACTTGAAACTCCCCATACTCAAAAGACTTTAATCTATCTATTGATGGATATTTGAGTAGATTGATTGCTTCTGGCACTAAAGCTATAGGCTCAGCATCTACCTCAGCATCTGATAACTTCTGAATTAGAGCCTCTCTATCAGCCTTTAAAGTATTTGTTCTAATTACAGTAGCAGGTACTTTATTTAAAGTTTTAGCTATCTTAATAGCTTTATCAACCCCATAGTTCTTCACCCAGCGCTCTACCAACCATTGGGGCTGTGAATACTTGTATCTAATATGTTGGACTGAATCTTTCTCTAACTTAGGATAAACAATCTTATCTAAACTACGAATAATATTCCGTAAAACACCATTGATAAATTTAATTGCTCCTCGATTACATTTAGATTTAGCAACCTCTACAGTCTCATTGACAGCCACTGGAGCTGGTATCTTATCCAAATAATAGACTTGATAGACTCCCAATCTCAAAGAGTTTCTCACCCATGGTGTCATCTTATTGATTTTGCGACTAGCAAATTTATTGATAATCCAATCTAAAGTATTTCTTCTTCTGATAACTCCATAAATAAGTTGGGTCGCTAAACTTCTATCCCTTTTATCTAAATTAGATCTATTCAATAGACTATTTACTACTAGATTAGAGAAGCCATTCTCTTCATTAATCTTATATATTCCTTCTAATGCTATTACTCTTGCATTTTTCATATAAAAATCCTCCGTTTATTTATGTAATTGATTATATGGAATCGGGAGCAAGTTATCAGAAATCTGTATATTTTACTGATTCCATATTCCAGACTACCTATTCCCCAAAGCCTTTATTTATATAATACCAAGATATAATCTATTATTCCATAGATATATCAAATTAACTCATAAAAAGAAAAGCCGATTCATCCCTATCTCTATATAGATTAGGGTTTCTCGGCTAATTTGAATAATATCTAAGGTATATTAATCATCATCTAGCATCCCACGCATCACTAACAATCTAACTAAATGTCCAATAGAAACTAACGCTGCTGCAACATAAGTCAATGCTGCAGCATTTAGTACCTTTTTAGTTCCGGCAACTTGCTTACTGTTCAAATAATTATGCTTTTTTAATAATTTTAAGGCTCGACTACTTGCATTAAACTCTACTGGTAAAGTAACAATTTGAAATAATACTGCACCAGTAAATAGTAAAATTCCTAAACTAACAATCAACTCAGATCTAAAAAAGAAGAATCCAAAAACACCAATAAAAAGTCCAAACTGTGAACCAAAGTTTGCTACTGGTACCAAACTATGACGTAAGCGTAAAGGTGTATAACTAACAGCATCTTGAATAGCATGACCTGTTTCATGAGCTGCAACTCCTAATGAAGCTACAGAGCTACCATCATAAACCTCTGGAGATAATTTCAAAACCTTGTTTCGAGGATCATAATGATCTGATAAACTACCACTAGTCCTTTGTACACTCACATCAAAAATACCCTCTTTGCGCAATAATTCTCTAGCAACTTCAGCTCCTGTCATCCCACTTTGAGCCCTAATATTCAAATACTTATTAAACGTAGACTTAATTTTAAATTGAGCATACATCGCCAATAAAATAGCAGGTATCAATATTACCATAGTTGGATCAAAAAAGAAAAAAGGCATTAATCTCAACCCCCTTTAAATTAGTGTAAAGTTTATAGTGTATAGTTGATAGTTAATTTAAACATTTTTACACAAATATATTTTTAACTGTAAATTATCAACTATCAACTATCAACTGCTTTATCGCTTCTTCTATCTTATCTATCTCAACACCAGTATTGATACAAGGACCATGGGGTCTTAGGTTGACTACCCCAATTACTGGCATAGGATAGATATCTTGGATTCCACTACTTAAATCACGTTCACAGGCTACAGCAATAATCGCCTTTGGTCTGATATCTTTGATAATTTTTCTGGCTAAAGTACCACCAGTTGCAATCGCTAAATGGACTCCATACTTTTCAGCAACTTCAATCAAGTCCTGTACTTGGCACCTGCCACAGCGTTTACAATTATTTAGATCAGTGGTCACTCTAAAGCTACATTCTGAATTCTGAATACAATGGGGTAGCAATACCATGATATCTTCAGGAGCTAAATTCATCTTTTCAGGATTGATTAACTGATTGCTTACATTGATAAAGGATGATTGAATCGACTCCTTATCAAGACCAAGCAGCCCCCCTAAATAGATAATTACAGGTAGAAAATAAGAGATGACTATCTTAGTAGGGATAATTAAAGGCTTGATGGGCTTACCTAATTTCTGTGTTAAGATGATACCCAAAATCCCTAAGATTAATAAGAGAGCAAGAATAGATAAAGCTATACTTATAATTATTAATACCCCTTTACTTAGTAAACTAAAACCAAAAAAGTTCAGATACCAGACTCCCCCTACAAAGATACTTAATATAGCTAATGCTAGTAATAATAGTCCCATAAATAGTCCCTTTGATTTCTCCATAAGCTTTATTCTCCTAACTTGCTTCCTACTTTAATATCATATCCTCTTAGATAATCGGTAGCATCTATTCTCTGTTTACTGGCAGGTTGCACCTCTGTCAATAATAATTGTCCATCTCCAGTCTGTACTACAATCCCTAACTGATCATCTACCTTGACAATAGTACCAGGGTTTATTCCTACTTTAGACTTATTATCATAGACCTTAGAGTTCCATAGTTTTAGGCGACTTCCATCATAATATGTATAAGAACCAGGCCATGGATTCATCCCTCTAATTAAATTCCAAATACTCTTAACATCTTTAGCCCAATCGACCAATCCTTCTTGTTTAGAAATCTTGGGGGCATAAGTAGCTTGCTTATCATCTTGCTTCTCTCTAGGTGCACTACCCTCTTCAAGCTGCTTTAAGGTTTCTACTATTAAATTTGCCCCTAAATTAGAAAGCTTATCATGTAATGTCCCTACAGTATCTTCAGGAGCAATATCTAACTTATCCTTTAAGATCATATCTCCAGTATCCATTCCTTTATCCATATGCATAGTAGTAATCCCAGTCTTCTCTTCACCATCGATAATCGCCCGATGAATAGGAGCAGCACCTCTATACTTTGGTAATAAAGAAGCATGGATATTGATACAACCATATTTCGGTAGATTCAATACATCTTCTTTTAGAATCTGTCCATAGGCAACTACCACAATCGCCTCAGAATTCCACTCCTCTAATTTGGCTATCCCCTCAGCAGTAGAAACCTTCTCTGGTTGAAATACCTCTATTTGATGCTTTAAAGCTTCCTTCTTAACTGGAGTTGGCTTAACTTGTTGCCCTCTCCCCCTTTTACGGTCTGGCTGACTGACCACACCGACTACATCTATAAAATCTGCTTCAATCAATGCTTGTAGACAAGGAACTGCAAAATCTGGTGTTCCCATAAATGCAACTCTCATTCTATCCCTCCAATTTTAAAAATCTTATTATACAATGTGAAATACATTTCACATTGTAGTGTCAGTAATCAGTGTGAGTGTTGTAATTAAAGTTTTCTAAAAGAATCTAGAAAGTTTTAATTATCATAACTTGTACTTCACTCACACTGCTTTCTCACACTTACACTTTGTTAAATATAATCAACAAATAATTTACCCTCTAAATGATCTATTTCATGTTGTAAGGCACGAGCTAATAGCCCTTTTCCTTTAACTATTATCTCTTTGCCATCTCTATCTAGAGCTTTAACCTTAACCTTATAAGCTCGCTCTACCTTAGCGGTCTTATCTGGGATACTTAAACATCCCTCATTATCAATATAAGTCTTAGCAGAGCTTTCGATAATCTCTGGATTAATCAACTCAAGAAGTCCAGAACCTACATCTATCACCACAATTCTTTTAGATATCCCCACCTGAGGAGCAGCTAGTCCTACTCCTGGTGCATCATACATAGTCTCTGCCATATCATCAAGTAACTTTCTAGTTCTCTCAGTTACCTCTTCCACCTCTTTACATTTAGTCCTTAAGACAGGATCTCCTATCTCTCTAATCTTTAATAATGCCATCATTACACCTCCGAAAATTCAATTCATAATTTATAATTGACGATTTACAATTAAATTCTATAAATCAATCACTTGTAATTGTCAATTGTACACTTTACATTATCAATTAGTAATTATTATTATAACATTCCTAATGGGTCAACATCAACACTTACCTTAATTGTCTTTAAAGTAGATAATTCATTTAACCTAATTAAACTCTCTTGATTGACCTTTCTCATCTCATCCAAATCTTTTCCTTTAAGCAGTAACTGCCACCTATATTGTCCCCTTACTTTACTTAAAGGTGCTTGCACAGGACCTAAGATCATTATCCCTTCATCATCTATTTTATTCAACTTATCTCTAATAATGTCACTTAATAAATTTGAAACTTCAATTACTTTATCTTCCCGTTGGTCACTGATAACTATACTAATAATATGGGTAAAGGGTGGATAAGAGGCAAACCTTCTAGACTCTATCTCAAAATCATAAAAGCCCTTATAGTCATGTTCTTTAGAAAATTGAATACTATAATGCTCTGGAGTATAGCTTTGGATAATAACCTCTCCTGTCTTATCTCCTCTACCAGTTCTTCCTGCTACCTGAGTTAAGAGCTGAAAAGTTCTCTCTCCTGCTCTAAAGTCAGGAAGATTAAGTGCGGTATCAGCAGTAATAACGCCTACCAAAGTAACATTATCAAAATCATGGCCTTTGGCAATCATCTGAGTTCCTACTAAAATATCTATCTTTCCTTGTTTAAAAGCTGATAATATCCTTTCATATTCTCCTTTGCGCCTAGTTGTATCAACATCCATTCTAGCTACTTTAGCCTCTGGAAAGAGTTCCTTTAAGCCTTCTTCTACCTTTTGAGTACCTACTCCAAAGTATTTAATATATTTACTTTCACAGTTAGGACAGATATGAGGAACCCTCTCTTTATGATCACAATAGTGGCATTGTAAAATGTTTGGAGTAGCATGATAAGTCAAAGAGACATCACAGTCATTACACTTCATTACATGTCCACATTCACGGCATTGGACAAAAGTGGAGAAACCTCGACGATTGAGAAAGATCATCGTCTGCTCACTCTTCTCCAACCTATCAATCATTGCCTCTTGCAAGAGCTGGCTGAACATAGTTTTATTTCCAGCTTGCAACTCCTCTCTCATATCGATAAGCTCTACTGGTGGCAAGGGTCTATCGTCAATCCGCTTCTCTAACTCTATTAACTTATATTCGCCAGTCTCTGTACGATGATAAGCTTCTAATGATGGAGTTGCGGTTCCTAATAAAGTTACTGCTTCTAACAACTCTGTCCTCTTAACAGCTACCTCTCTAGCATGATATTTAGGGTGATCCTCTTGCTTATAGCTAGTCTCATGCTCTTCATCGATAATAATTAACCCTAAATTATTAAAGGGAGCAAAAACTGCCGATCTAGCCCCGACTACTATTTTTACATCACCAAATTTAATTCTACGCCATTCATCAAAACGCTCCCCTGCCGATAACTGACTATGTAAGACTGCTACTTGATTACCAAAACGACCTTTAAATCTAGCTATAGTCTGAGGAGTTAATGAAATTTCAGGAACTAAGACGATAGTATCCTTTCCTGTTTCTAAAGCCTTAGCAATTGCTTGAAGATACACCTCTGTTTTGCCACTACCTGTTACTCCCTTTAAGAGGATAGTAGCACTCTCATCTTGCTCTAAAGCGATACTAATCTCTTCTATCGCTACCTGCTGTTCAGGCGTTGGAGCTAAAGGAACAGTTGGCCTAAAGTTATGATGGCTATGAGGATTTCTCTTAACCTCCTCTTCTACATACTTTAAATATCCTTTATTAATCAACGTTCTGATTATTCCTGAAGTCGTCCCTAGCCGATCTGCCAATTCAGTATTGGTCAAGCCAATCTCAGGATTATCTATTAAAAAAGCAAATACCTCCTGTTGCTTATAGGCTCTATTACTAATCTCATCAAGTAGCTTCTTACTCTCTTCTAAAGAGTGAGCCAACTTGACAATCTGTTTAGTCTTGATTTTAGTCTGACCACTAGGAACAATCGCTTTTAAAGAGCTGATTAGATAAGACTGATAGTACTCTGACATCCATTTAGCCAATTTTAATAGCTCTTCATCAAAAAAGGTGAAGTCTGTCAATATTTTATTGATAGGTTTTATGGCAAATTCAAAATCACCTTCATCAGCCTCAAGCTCTCCTATGATATATCCTGCTACTCGCTGACGACCAAAGGGAACAAGCACCTTCTTGCCCACTTTAATTTGACTCTCTAAACTCTTTGGCACTTTGTAAGTAAAGGGTCTATCAACCTGTTCAACTGGTACATCAACCATTACTTCTACATATTTACTCATTATATCCCACCTCAATAATGCCTATTGTGCTAGTTTAATCTTTTCTAATATTTAATATAAGACTATGGATAGATTGGGACACTTTTAAAATTAGCGTGAGTGGATGTGTGAGTGTGAGCAAACCCCAATAAAAAGAAGTTTTACACACACTCACACTCATAGTTCACACTCGACACAAAGTGTCGCACTATCCTTCTATTCTACCAATTTTTACACTAACCTCAGACTAAAGTTAGGCTGTCCTCTTTAGCACTGACTTTGCTATCATTCTAAATAATATCACTCCACCAAAGATAATTACCAGATAAAAGGTTAAAAACCTCCAAACTATTGCTAATAGCCCTACCAAAGATGAAGGTACAAAACTGGAAAAAAGTGTGGCAAAACCAAACTCTGCTGCTCCACTTGCTCCTGGAGTTGGCATATATGGTATAATTAAATAAAATATAGTCTGGATGATAAATGATCTAAAGAAATAAGGCTTAACCCCTAATCCTAATAAGATTATCGGTGCAATAATAAAAAATAGCACCCAAAATATTATAGTAAAAAAAGCTGCTAAAATCAAACTACTCTTCTTATACTTAGTCAATTGCCACAGACTCTCGTGAAAATCCTCCACCTCTTTATATAATCTATCTATCAGTTGATTAGCCTTTTCACCCTTCATTAAACCCTGTAAAAAACTTAAATTTCTCAACTTCTCTGTCAAGACCTTAACCTTATCTGGTTTCCAAATAAAATAGATAATAATTGCTGAAATAGATAAGGAAATTAAGATTAAAAGATTAAATATCTTCTCTGGAATCACCCCAGGATTGATTAAATCAGGAAATAAAAAAAAGAATACTGGTGATAGTATACTAAAAAATAATAATCTCATCACAAACTGAACAATAATTACTGTTGATGATTTTCCTAGAGAAAGACCCTTGCGGTGCAATAATAGAACCTGTATAGGGCCTCCTCCCGAAGCAAAAGGAGTAACATTTGAGATAAAGGCTCCTACTAAGAAGTTCTTGATAGCAAATTTTAAAGATATCTCCTCTCCTAAAGCATTTGTAATCAACTTAATTCTCAAACCACCTACCACCCACATTAAAAAATTCACTACTATCGCTAACAGCAAATAAAAGGAATTTACCCTCTTTATCTTCATAAAGGTCTCTTCATTTATAGTCAAGGAGAATAGTAAAGCTAAAGCTATTACACTGACTAATAGTGAATATTTTAACCCTTTTTTAATCTTAGTTTTATCTATACTACCTTCCTTCATAAATATAAGCCTCCTAAAATAATTATCGAAGTCACTTTTATTATTATTCAATATCTAGTGCTATATTCCTATCCTAAATTATATTTAATTCAATTAAACCCACCTCAAAACTTTATCATCTAATTCACTAAGCCACAGACTAGATGTCTGTGGCTCTCAAGCTAAACTATCTATTTATCAATATCACATTTAGCTTAAATATCCATTCCCTCTATCTTAGGATTAGCAAAAGTCCCACTTACATCAAGGAAAATATCCTCACCATCTCTAGGAAGCTGTTGACCAATGCGCGTCTCTAAGATTCTAACAAGCTCCTTTAAGTTATCATTTAATTGAGCTACCCTTAGTGTCAAAGTAGTGATATTAGACTCAGCTAGCTTATCTCTATTGATATCAAGATTACCTGTCAGATTCATATCAACAATTGAACTATTTAACTTAATATTAGATATGTTAATATTATTATTATCAACTTTATAATTAACATCCAGCTTATCTAAAGATACATTAGTCAAATCTATACCACCCATAAAGACAATAGGGTTATAAGATAATCGCTCCTTAAGTCCACCTGCAAACTCTGCTTTAAAGCCTTCTAATTTGAAGTTGCATTCTCCATCACCAAGGCTTTTAATCGACTCTGTCCAAACATCAACCACATCTTTAGAACTGCTAATATCATCTTTAAGCAGTTTGTGCTTGTAAGTATTACTGAATTTAGAATCTGTAGTGATATTTCCTAAGGTATAACGGCCTGTTGTCTTAGGATTACCAAACTCTATGCCATCACCCTTAAACTCAAAATTACCTTCCCCAGAAATATCAGTTATCTCTAAAGTCTTTAAACTATTACCATTATAATGGACTACTTCAGAGGCTTTAGCAAATAATAAAGGGGCATCGACCTTATAATTATTAATTCTAATCTCCTGTTTGTCAGGGTTATAATCAAGATCAAGAATAAATTCATCTATATTTGTCAACTTAGTTTCTAACTCTGAAGAAGCTAGCTGCTTGCTAAGGTTCTCTGGTAACTTAACCTTAAATTGATTGAAAGCTATGGCTATTGCTTGCTTATCTTCAACAAATTTACTAGGCTCATTAACTAACTCTTCTAGAGCTAATTTCCCTTTATAGTCTATACTAAAATTCTTAAAGCTAAGCGCTAAATCCTTTAATCTATCCTCAATCTTCAAATTATCTAGCTGAATAGCCAACCCATGAAGCTTTTTAAGCTCACTGTTTTTAGCCAAAGTAAAAGAGTCATGATAAGGTAACTTAACTACAACTTTATCAATACTTATAAGACCATCTTTATAATCTTTATCCTTAATCATCACTTGACTATAAGTTACCTGACTTAATAGAGGATTTGCCGATATTTGACTATACTCAACATCAAAAGGAAGATCCTTCTTCTCTAACTCAAGGCTCTCTGTAAGTCTATCTTCTACCATATTTCCTACATACCAATTAACTCCTAAGATTATGACTACTAAAGTCACAATAGTCCCAATTAAGATCTTATTTCTCTTATTCATTTTACCCCTCCCAAATTAAAATTCTAGCTTTCTAAACAATTAACCTTTTAAACTACCTCTCAGATAAAAAGAATACTCATAAAGAATTAGCTTTTATCTCTATATTCTTCAACTATGCTTATTATCCTTTTATGTCTAGTTAAATAGATAAAAAGAAGCTGAGCTATAAGCCCAACTTCTTTTATCTATTACTATAAAGCTTCATCTACTATCTTCATGGCACAATAAGAACCACACATAGTACAAGCCTCTTCATCTTTTAAGATTTGGTTATGAGCATCCCTTGACTCTCTAGCCTTTTTAGGATCGATAGATAGTTCAATCTGTCGCTCCCAATCTAGACTCTTTCTTGCCTTAGCCATCTCTAAATCTCTCTCCTTTGCCCCTGGCACCCCTTTAGCAATATCAGCAGCATGAGCAGCAATCTTACTAGCAATTACCCCTTCTCGTACATCTTCAATGGTCGGTAAACCGATATGCTCTGCAGGAGTTACATAGCATAAAAAATCAGCTCCAGCACTAGCCGCCAAAGTTCCACCAATAGCAGCAGTGATATGGTCATATCCTAAAGCAATATCTGTTACCAATGGTCCTAAAACATAAAAAGGTGCATCCTTACATAACTCTTTTTGTATCTTAATATTTGTCTCTATCTGATCAAAAGGAACATGACCTGGTCCCTCTACCATTACCTGTACCTCAGCATCTCTAGCTCTATCTACCAATTCAGCCAATACCAATAACTCATGGATCTGAGCCCTATCAGTAGCATCAGCTAAGGAGCCTGGTCTTAAACCATCACCTAAACTCAAAGTTACATCATATTCATAGCAGATCTCTAATAGTCTATCATAATACTCATACAATGGATTTTCAGCATTATTATGTAACATCCAACCAGTCATAAAAGAACCACCACGACTGACTATATCAGTTACTCTACCTTCATCCCTTAGATGGCGGATTGTCTCCAAAGTTAGACCACAGTGGACAGTAATAAAATCTACACCATCTTTAGCCTGCTCTTCAATAACTCTAAATAAATCATCGACTGTCATATCTATAATTGCCTTTTCAGCTTGTAAAGTCTCTACAGTAGCTTGGTAAGTCGGTACAGTTCCTAAAGGTACAGTAGCTTTCTCCAAGATTGCTTGACGAGTCTCATTTATCTTCTCACCTGTCGATAAGTCCATAACTGCATCAGCACCTGCTTCTACAGATATTTCTAGCTTCTTTAGCTCCTTTTCTATCTCTGGATAATCCTCAGATGTACCAAAATTAGCATTTACCTTAGTTGCTAATCCTTTTCCAAATCCATTTGGATCTAGGTTCTTATGATTCTTATTAGCAGGAATAACGATTGTTCCTTCTGCTACACCTTGCCGAATAAACTCTGGGCTTACCCCCTCTTTCTTAGCAACTCTCTTCATTTCAGCAGTTATCTCCCCTGCTCTTGCTTGTGTCATCTGTGTCATTTGACATTCCTCCTTTATTTTGGTGACTAGTAATTAGTGACTAGTCACAAGTTATACTTTTATATGTGATAGTTAATTGGTATATTGCGGCACTTTATTTAAGTGTGAGTGATTAGTGTAAGTGAATGTTTTTTATTACGGAGTGGTTTTAGGTTTTTTAAAACCCGTAGGTGACTAAACCATAATACTTAAACCACTCACACCCACACTGACACTAAAATGTCGCATTATCATTCTATTTCATCATCTTCCTTGCTAACACAAAGTATTAGCTATAATTCTACTATCTCTTGACTTCTCGCTAAATCCTCATCTGTCATCTCACTAACACTATCCAAAAAAGCAACTTTATAGCTAGCAGGTTGAGTTGCCTTTTTACTAGCCTGCTCTCCTGCTATCCCATAAGCTGTTACAGCAGATAAAGTAGCTTCTAAATAATTGCTATTTACCCCACAAAATACTCCTAAAGTACTACCTAGCATACAACCTGTTCCTACTATCTGCCCCATCAGCTCATGACCATCGTCAATCTGATAGACTTTAGCTCCATCACTGATAATATCTTTAACCCCAGAAACAACTACAACTGCTTTCTGTACTTTGGCTAATTTTTGAGCAGTCTCTGCAATATCTTTATATTCACCAATAGCTTCTACCCCCTTGACTTCACCCTGCTGACCAGCCAAAATACTTATTTCACCCTGATTACCTTTAATAACTGCTATATCTAGCTCCTTTAATACCCTCAATGCTACCTCAGTTCTAAAAGTGGTAGCACCCACTCCTACTGGGTCAAAGATAATTGGAATTCCCAAGCTATTAGCCTCTTTGCCAGCTATCAGCATTGCTTCTACAGAGTCAGCAGTTAGGGTGCCAATATTTAAGACCAGAGCAGAAGCAGCCTGTACCATCTCTGCTACCTCTTCTTTGGCATAAGCCATTACAGGCAGTCCACCCCAATAAAGAGTAATATTAGCAGAATCATTGACAGTCACATTATTGGTTATATGATGGACCAAAGGTCTCTCTTCTTTAATCTTGGCTATTATCTTTTCCATTAGAAGCCCTCCCTTCATCTTTTAATTAAGATACTAATCACCCAATTCTATTCAAAACTATATACCATAGCAAAATGATTGACAGGATTATTACCCTGACCAACCTTACAACCAGCGTTAATTGCCTCAGTAATATACTTCTTACTTCTCTTGACTGCCTCTTTAACATCATAACCTAAAGCCAAATTACTAGCTATAGCTGAGGATAGAGTACATCCTGTCCCATGGGTATCCTTAGTATCAACCCTTTTGCTAGTATATTCAATAAACTCTACTCCATCATAAAGTAAGTCGATGGCATTCTCACCAACCTGATGACCACCTTTAACTAAGACATAGTCTGAACCTAACTTATGTAGTTCACTAGCTAAAAGCTCTAAAGATACCTCTTCAGCTATATCTCTACCAAGCAAGACCTTAGCCTCATTCAAATTTGGAGTAATTACCTTAGCTAGAGGAATCAACTCTTCCTTAATAGTAGCAATAGCCTCCTCAGCCAATAGAATATCACCACTAGTAGCCACCATCACTGGATCAACTACTAAATTCTCAAGCTGATACTCTTTAACCTTCTTAGCTACCACCTTGATAATCTGACTAGTTGCTAACATTCCAGTCTTTGCAGCAGAGAAATTCAAATCACTCAATACTGAATCAAGTTGCTTGGCAACTAAATCTAGACTCACCGTTTCAAAGCCTTGGACTCCTAGTGTATTTTGAGCAGTAACAGCAGTAATGACCGATGCCCCATAAACTCCAAAGGCTGTCATCGTCTTTAAATCAGCCTGAATCCCTGCTCCTCCACCAGAGTCAGACCCTGCAATTGTTAAGGCTTGCTTCATTTTATCTCTCCACCTCCTTAAGTTCTTTAAAGATTTTATTATTCTCAAATATTCTCACTAACAGATACCCGATAAAGCTTCCTCCAATTGTACTTACTAAAAAAGGTATTACAAAGAAGAAAGCCATTATCTCCTTGCCCATTAGAAATTTTGCAATAGGATACGACAACAATCCTCCTATGATACCTGTTCCAAAAATCTCTCCACCAATAGCATAGAATCTATTAGCGGTCTTTTTAAATAAGGTCCCTGCTAAAAAAGCACCTATCATACTCCCTGGAAAGGCCAATAAAGAACCAACTCCCAAAATATTTCTAAGCAGAGATATAGCAAAAGCATTTAATACAGCATATCCTGGACCTAAAAATATAGCTGATATGATATTAATAGCGTGTTGAACAGGAAAACACTTTGCAATCCCAACAGGTATATAAATTAAGTGCCCTGTCATCGTCCCTATCGCCACTAATAATGCAGAAAAGGTAAGTCTGATTGTTTTAATGATATTCACACCCCTGTTAATAATTTTAATTGAATTGAAAAAAGCACAGCCCCTAATAGGAACTGTGCTTTTGAATTTATAAACAAGAACAGGCAGATAAATACCCTCTCAAAAGCCCACTTCCCTACGCTAGTATTACCCAGATCAGGTTCAAGGGGTCAAGAAATCTCATTTCTTTCTCAGCTCTAACAGAACTCCCCCAGTGGTGCAAAATTTATTCAATTTTAGTATATCTTTATTATACCACAAAGATTTAACTTTGCAAGGCCATAAAATCAGAACAAGCCGATATCTTATCTATAAACAGCTACCCCTTTGTCTACTAATTCTTCTATAACTTGGCTATTATCCTTTTTTTGATATAAAGGATTAAATCTTAAATCAACTTGATTTAGTTTAGGTAGATTTAATAATAACCCTATCTCACTAACCTGATTATTGGCTAGATTAAGCACCTTTAAATACTTTAAATTCTGCAATGCATCAATATCAGCTACTATATTCTTAGATAATTTTAAAGTATTGATAATCTTTAAACCTGATAAAGGTGTAATATCCTCAACTAGATTATCACTCAAATCAACCTTCTCTAAACCTGTTAAGCCTTTTAATCCTTCTATCTTAGTAATTTGATTACCTGTTAGATATAATTGTCTCAACTCTGCCAATTTAGCTAAGGATATAACCTCTGAAATCAGATTATACCTCAAATCAAGATAGCTTAAGCTCTTCATCTCTTTTAAGAAATTAATATCACTTAAACCAGTCCTCCTAACCTCCAAAACTTCTAAATTATTTAATTGCTTTAATAAGGCTACATTCCCAATTGGATTGGTACTCAATTCAAGCTCTATCAAATTAGCTAATCGGATAATTGGACTTATATCAGTAATTTGATTTCGCTGTAAGCGAAGAGTCCTTATCTCTTCCAAATTTGCTACAGGAAGTATATCCTCAATAAAGTTATTACCTAAATCAAGATAAGTTAATTTCTGTAAAGTAGCTACAAAACTTATATCAATAATCCCATTCCGTCTTGCTATCAATCTAGTTAATTCTTCTGCTTTAGCTAAACTCCCTATATCCTCAATAGGATTATTACTGATATCAAGAATCCTTAAATTAGGTAGATTTACTATGGGACTTATCTTTTCTAAACGATTGACCCATAGATAAAGCTCTTCTAATTTAGTCAAATTTGCTAAAGGGGTAATATCCTTGATTTGATTATCATCTAAATGAAGTACCTTTAAATTCTTTAATTGGGCTAAAGGTCTTATATCATCAATTTGATTAGACCATAGATTTAAATAAGTTAGCTCCTTTAGATTAGACAATAGACTTATATTATTTATACTATTCTTACTCAAATCCAAAACCTTTAAAGAATCAATAGCTTCTATCCCTGCTATAGACTTTATTCCTTTTCCCTCTAAATCAAGCTCTGTAATTTTGTTTAAATCTTTTTTAGTAATCTTACCATCAGCTTTATCTATTATCTCTCTAATAGCATTTTCCAAGGCAGGATCTTCAATAATAATTTCTTCCTTTGGAATAGATAAATATATAGCTAAAACTATTATTACTAAGCTTATCATAGTAATTATCATCTTATTCTTACCCATCTTATTCACCTCTTTATCTGATAAGAAAACTTCTATATTTAGTTTAAACAAAAAAAGCAAATCACCTGCAATAATTATAAATTAATCTTCTAGCTTTAACTAGAATCATTGCTAAGTGATGGTTTATTTAGTGATACTATATGAGTAGATTGAGACACTTTATATCCATAGTTGACGGTTGACAGTGGACAGTTTACAGTAAAAAAACAAAACCCTATATTTTAAGGGCTTTTAGTGCTTTTGAACTTAACTGTCAACCGTCCCTACGAGTCTAAAATATA
>Ga0163226_1000110_pt1 | contig 16905 bp, 15 predicted proteins | sample MSEWel2016_07_13_2_FD_113144 | JGI IMG/M metagenome (GOLD analysis project Ga0163226, IMG submission 113144) | Subsurface microbial communities from deep shales in West Virginia, USA - MSEEL Well Study Marcellus 5H_2016_07_13 ...
AGATAGTGCGACACTTTTTATAATGATAAATTTACTAGCCACAGGTTTCAACCTGTGGTGATGGTGATATGTTACACTACGGGTTAAAACCCGTAGCTAAAACTTAAAGTGTCGCAATATCCCTATTAAGTTTTATTATAGATTTGTAAATCTATAAGTTGCTTAGAAGCATTGCTCTAGATAGCTGATAGCTATTGCAAAGAAGATGATAAAATTATATGATATTAGTGTAGCCTATCATTAAGAGTTGCATAATAGGCTGATTAATATTAAATTATAGAAAGGAATTAAATAATTATGATTCGTGTTTCTGATATCAAGATATCGATTGAAGATGATAAAAGTAAGATTGAAGAAGAGTTATTAAAGAGGCTTGGAATAAGTCAAGAAGAATTGATTGATTATAGAATCTATAAAGAGTCTATCGATGCTAGAAGGAGGGATATAGTATATTTTGTTTATACTGTCGATGTTCAAGTAGAGCAGGAAGATAGTCTTTTAAATAGATTAGAGGATAATAAGATTAGAAAGAGTCCTAAGATGGAGTATAAGTATGTAGAGGCTGGAAGTGAGAGGTTGAATCACCGCCCTGTAGTTGTAGGTACAGGCCCATCGGGGTTATTTTCTGCTTTACTTTTAGCAGAGATGGGCTATCGCCCCTTAGTTTTAGAAAGAGGAAAGAATGTAGAAGAGCGTGGTCAAGATATTAAAGATTTCTGGAATAATGGACAATTAAATACTGAATCAAATGTACAGTTTGGTGAAGGTGGGGCAGGAACCTTCTCTGATGGTAAATTGACTACTCGAATTAAGGATTTACGTTGTAGGAAGGTATTAAGGGAGTTGATTAAAGCAGGTGCCCCTGATGAAATCATGTATAAGAATAAACCCCATGTAGGGACAGATATACTACAAGGTGTAGTTAAGAATTTAAGAAAGAAGATTATAGCTTTAGGTGGAGAGATTCGTTTTCAGAGTAAAGTTACTGAGCTGTTAATAGAAAGTAAGGAAGTTAAAGGAGTAATGGTCAATGAAAACGAGAAAATTAAAACAGATATAGTTATTTTAGCTATTGGACATAGTGCCAGAGATACCTTTGAAATGATTTATCAAAAGGGTGTACAAGTTGAACAGAAGTCCTTTTCTATTGGAGTTAGAATCGAGCATCCCCAAGATCTAATCGATCAGGCCCAGTATGGTAAATTTGCAGGTCATCCTAAGTTAGGGGCTGCTGATTATAGTCTATCCCAGCAGTGTTCAAATGGTAGAACTGCTTATACTTTCTGTATGTGTCCTGGTGGAGAAGTAGTAGCTGCTGCTTCTGAAGACGGTAAATTAGTTACTAATGGGATGAGTCAATATAGTAGAGCTAAGGTAAATGCTAATAGTGCTTTGTTGGTAGGTGTAGGACCTAAGGATTTTGGTAGTGAACATCCTTTAGCAGGTGTAGAATTTCAACGAAGATGGGAGCAGAGAGCCTTTGAAATTGGTGGAGGAAATTATAATGCTCCAGCCCAATTAGTAGGAGATTTCTTAGTAGGTCAGCCTTCTGCTAAATGGGGAGAGGTTAAACCTTCTTATACACCTCGAGTTTTTATGACAGACTTAAGTCAGTGTCTTCCAGATTATGTGGTTGAGACTATTAAGGAGGCATTACCTAAATTAGGCAAAAAATTAAAGGGTTTTGCTATGGATGAGGCAGTGATGACTGGAGTAGAGACAAGGAGCTCATCACCAATTAGAATTATTAGAAGTAGAGAACATGAGAGTAATATTAGTGGCTTATATCCTGCTGGAGAAGGTGCAGGTTATGCTGGTGGAATTATGTCAGCAGCAGTTGATGGGATAAAGGTGGCTGAAGCAGTTATTAGAAAATATAAGATATAAAAAAACTTGGGATTTAATAAATCCCAAGTTTTTTAGTAATCTACTTTTAAAGCGATAGTAGCTCCACTTGCTGAGCCAGAAGTTGTCCCCATATACTTATAGCCAAGTTCTGCTTTGAAGTTTCCTTTGATGACCACTTCTACACCAATCTCTCCATCAAATCCCCAGCTGTTATGAGCAAGGTCGGTAGTTAGATTTAGATTTGAGAAGACATTATAGTTATCCCAACGGGAACGACTGATCAAGCCTAACATTAGATAGGTTCTATTGACATGTTCACTAGAATCTTCAGCATCATAAGACACCTTACTGTCTCCCCGTAAGTTCCTTAAACCAATCTGTAAGGCATTTAATGAATTTGGATTGACAAAGAGATGATGGTTAGGTATATATTGATACATAACTTCTAAAATTGGTCCTACAGCGTAAAAGTTATTATCGGTACTTCCATTACCATTATCATCTTCTGAGCCAGACATGTTAGAGTAATAAGGTGCAAGATAATTTAATTGTTGACTTTCATCATCAGTATTTGTTAATCTTAGGTTAATAGATGATCTCTTATTAATTCCAAATCCAGCCATAAAGGATTGTAGATTGTATTCTGGATCTGGTCTAAATGTCTCCAATTTAAAGGTGTGTTTTCCAGTTCCTGTAGTAAAGGTTGCATAAGAAGGAATGCTAGAAATTATTATTAGTGCAAAGGTTAATAAGAAAACCAATCTTTTTTTCATGATAAATCCCCTTTCTATAATTTTCTGAAATTTATTGCAAGAAATACCTTGATCTGATTATAATCATTTTGAGTATAATTTTTCTTGTAATCCTTGCAAAGGTGCTATGGTGGAGGTATCTGTTTGCTCTACAATTAATAGTATTCTATAATTAAGCAGGATATCCTGCTTAGAAGAATAATAAAATTGATTATAATATGATAAATTTGATAAAAGCAGGAAATTAAATATTAAATATAGAATAGTTATAATTAGCTATAAATTGAGATTAGGAGGAGTATTTAGATGAAGAAGATTATTTTATTGTTAGTATTATTTGTACTAATTGGAGGTAGTAGTGCAATGGCTTCAACTTTAAATTTAGGGGCTGATGTCTATAGGTTCCAAATGACTAATTTTCACTCAGGTGAAGGTGATTTTATTCAGGTGGATTTAGGTTATGGTAGAGATAAGTTTACAGGTTATGGCATCTCTGTTATAGCACCTTATAATCAAGATGGAAAAGAAGCAATAGCTGAGTTAGAATATCAGTTTATTCCCCAAAGTAGAAGAGATAATAGCCAGAACTTTAATTATGCTTTTAAGCTAGGTGGGGTAAGTGGAACCTTTGTTGATTCCAGTAAGTCAGGTTTAAAGGCAGGTTTTATTATTGAACGGGCAATTGAGGACAAGCTAATGTATTTAGATCTTGATATGGTTGCTGGGTCAGATACTATCTTTGATGGTGAGTTAGGTCTTTGTGGAGAGATTGCCGAAGGCATTTTAGGGGTGATTGGATTTAAGGTAGCAGCTAGTAATGATGAGAATTTTGGAACAGCTACTGGTGTAACTTATGGTATTAAGATAGACTTTTAAAATTGATATTAAGAGAGTGTGAGTGACTAGTGTAAGTGTGAACAACCCTTAATGATAAGGTAGTTCATACTTACATGCCACTGACACTTTTTTTATTTCATTTATAATAATTTAATCATTACTGGTTATCATAAGCATATAATTTTATATAATATTTAAGTTAAAGTTATTTTTAGGCAGAGATTAATATAGGTAAGCAAGCTGAAATTGAGACTTAATGGATATATTGCGACATTTTTGTGTCAGGAATCAGGAATCTGGAACCAGTGTTTATAACTGATTCCTGACTACTGATTCCAGATTCTTAAAAGTGTCGCACTATCTCTCGATAACGTCATATTTGAATTTTATTCTAAAGTTGGATGACCATATAATTATTGATCTTTGATTATTTTATGCAGGAATATTTGATTTTTTAGAAAATAATATATAAATATAAAGTTTTTGATGATATTGAGGAGGGGTAAGATGAATTATTTTGAAAGAAAAAAGGTAAATGATATTTTAACAAAAAATCTAGAAGATACTTCTAATGTAACGGTATTAGGCTGGGTGAGAACTAAGAGAGTCTCTAAGAATATCACTTTTATGGAGATTAATGATGGAAGTACATTAAAGAATTTACAGATTGTAATCTTAAATCCTGATAAATTTGAAGTATTAGCTGAGATAAATACTGGAACTAGTTTGAAGGTTGTTGGCTATCTTGAAGATGTCAAAGGTAGAGAGCAGAGCGTTGAGATGAAAGCAGAAGAGATTGAGATAATAGGTGATTGCCCATCAGATTATGAGTTGCAGAAGAAACGACATTCCTTTGAATATCTAAGAGAGATTGCTCATTTAAGACCAAGAACTAACACTTTTGGTGTAATGAATAGATTTAGAAGCAAGATGTCCTATGCTGTACATAAGTTCTTCCAAGAAAGAGGCTTTAATTATATTCATACCCCAATTATTACCGCCAATGATACTGAAGGGGCAGGAGAACTATTTAGAGTGACTAACTTTGATTTATCCCACTTACCTCTAACAGATAAAGGTGAAGTTGATTTTAGTCAAGACTTCTTCAATGATGAGACTGGTTTGACTGTTAGTGGACAGCTAGAGGCAGAAGTTTTAGCTACTGCTTTAGGTGATGTCTATACTTTTGGTCCTACCTTTAGAGCAGAGAACTCTAATACTACTCGCCATGCTGCTGAGTTTTGGATGATTGAGCCAGAGATGGCATTTTGTAATTTGGAAGAGAATATGCAAGTAATTGAAGAATTTTTAAAGTATCTATTTGACTATGCTTTAGAAGAATGTGCAGAAGAGATGGCGTTCTTTGATAGATGGATTGCAGAAGATAATCGGACTGAAAAGCTAAAAGAGATTATTAGTAGTGATTTTGCTCAAATTACTTATACTGAGGCTGTAGAAATCTTAAAAGAAGCTGATAAAGATTTTGACTACCAAGTAGAGTGGGGGATTGATCTGCAAACAGAGCATGAGAGATATTTGACAGAAGATCATTTTAATAAGCCAGTAATGGTTACAGATTATCCAAGAGAGATTAAAGCCTTTTATATGAGACTAAATGATGACCAGAAGACCGTTAGAGCAATTGACTGCTTAGTCCCAGGTGTAGGTGAGATTGTTGGAGGTAGTCAGCGTGAAGAACGCTATGATATCTTAGTAAAGATGATGGAAGAGGATGGAATGGAATTAGAGAAGTATGACTGGTTCTTAGATTTAAGAAAGTATGGTAGTGTACCTCATTCTGGATTTGGTTTAGGTTTTGAAAGAATATTGATGTATATTTCTGGGATGAAGAATATCCGGGATGTAATCTCATTCCCACGTACTCCAGGTAATGCTAAATTTTAAGGTGGAATTAATTAAAGACACTTAGCGGTGTCTTTTTCCATATTAAATAATCTATATACAGCAATAATTTTTTACTTGTCACTCATACCTTATTACTCATAACTGCCTTTAATTACTAGTACTTGACAAATTAGAGATATTTTTTTATAATATTATTAGCACTCGTTAGAGGCGAGTGCTAATAATATCAGGTTGTGCTAGACTATTACTATAAAATTAATTGAGGAGGTAGATATTAATGTTTGATCTAATGCCTTTTGACAACCAAAGAGCTAAAAGTAATGATTTAATGGAGAAGTTTTTTGACTTTACACCTGCTACTTTCTTTAATGATTTTATGGAGATGAAGGGTGCTAACTTTAAAACAGATATCAAAGAAGAGGAAGATAGTTATATCCTAGAAGCTGAATTGCCTGGTTTAGAAAAAGATGATATTACTATTGAAACTGAAAAAAATTACTTAACCATCAGAGTAGATAAAGAAGAAAGTTTTGAAGATAAAAAGGATAACTTCCTCCATCGTGAAAGAAGAACAGGTAGTTATCAAAGAAGCTTCAAATTCAATAATGTCGATATTGAGCAGATTAGTGCAGAATATAATAATGGTATTTTAGAAATTAACTTACCTAAATTAGAACAAAAAAGAACTACAAGAAAGAAAATTGATATTAATTAAAGTCAGTAACAGGTGATAGGTGATGAGTTACAAGAAAGGATTTTACTTATTATAGGTATACGAATTTAAAGTGAAAGTTAAGAAGGATGTTATGATACTTTAGGAATCTGGAATCGGTTATCAGGAATCTGTAAACTATACTGATTCCTGGTTCCTGACACGAAAGTGTCTAATATCCCCATATAATGTTACATTTAAATTTTACTCTAGAGTCACAAATCTATACCTATTACTCGTCACCTGTCACTTATCACTATATAAAATGGGGTGATTGTATGAAAAATGATAACTTTACAATTAAAGCTCAGGAGGCTTTAATTGAGGCCCAACATTTAGCTGAAGATAATAGTAATCAAGAGATTTATCCAGCTCATTTATTGTTGGCATTATTGGAGCAAGACCAAGGGGTAGTTAGACCGATATTAGAAAAATTAGAGGTTGATTTGGACTCCTTAAAAGGAGATTTACAGCAAGTGATGGAGGGTCTACCTAAAGTTTATTCTGACGATGTTCAGTTATATAGTTCTCAAGAGCTGAGCAGGGTTTTACGCAGAGCAAGAAAAGAGGCAGAGAATTTAGAAGATGAATATATCTCTACTGAGCATTTCTTATTGGCAATTTTAGTTGAAGGAAAAAATAAAGCAGTTAAATTATTAAAGGATAACCAAGTTGATTTTAAGAAGGTTCAAAATGCAATCAAGGAGATTAGAGGTGGAGAGAAGGTGACTAATCAAAGTGCTGAAGCTCAGTATCGAGCCTTAGATAATTATACTATCGATTTAACTAAATTGGCACGCAAAGGTAAGCTAGATCCAGTAATTGGACGTGATGAGAAGATTAGAAGGATTATGCAGGTCTTATCTAGACGCCGTAAGAATAATCCAGTTCTAATTGGTGACCCTGGTGTTGGTAAGACAGCTATTGTAGAGGGCTTAGCCCAACGGATTATCAATGGTGATATTCCAGAAGGATTAAGGGATGAGCGGGTGATCTCTTTAGATATGGGTTCATTAGTGGCAGGGGCTAAATATCGCGGAGAGTTTGAGGAACGCTTAAAGAGTGTCTTAAAAGAGGTTAATAAAGCTAATGGAGAGATTATACTATTTATTGATGAGATGCATACCTTAGTAGGTGCGGGAGCTACTGAAGGTGCAATGGATGCAGCCAACTTACTTAAGCCTGCTCTTGCCCGTGGAGAACTACGCTGTATAGGAGCAACCACCTTAAATGAGTATAAGAAACATATTGAAAAGGATGCTGCTTTGGAGCGTAGATTCCAACCGATTATCATTGATGAGCCAACAGTTGAAGATACTATCTCTATCTTAAGAGGTTTAAAGGAGAAGTATGAGATTCATCATGGGGTTAAGATTCAGGATAATGCCCTTGTTTCAGCAGCTAAGCTGTCAGATAGATATTTAACAGAACGTTTCTTACCAGATAAGGCGATAGATTTGGTCGATGAGGCTGGCTCTAAATTGCGGATAGAGATTGATTCTATGCCTGCTGAGATTGATGAGTTAGACCGTAAATTGAGAAGATTGGAGATTGAGAAGGAGGCTTTGAGAAAAGAGGAGGACTCTGTTTCTAAAGAGCGGTTAACAAGTATTGAAGAAGAGATAAGTGAATTAAAGGATAAAATAAATCCTCTTAAGGCAAAGTGGATTAATGAAAAGGAGATTATTCAAAGAATACAGGACTTAAAAGAAGAGATAGAAGAGACTAAAATAGAAGCAGAAGCAGCTGAACGTGATGCAGACTATGAGAAGGCTGCCCGCTTAAAGTATGGTAAATTGCATGATTTAAATACAAGATTAGCAGAAGCAAATGCTAAAGCCCAAGGATTGAAGCAAGAGAGAAATTTACTCAAAGAAGAGGTTACAGCTGATGATATAGCTGAGATAATTGCTTCTTGGACAGATATTCCTGTAACTAAGGTAATGGAAGGTGAGAAGCATAAATTAATTCACCTAGAAGAAGAATTAGCTAAGAGGGTAGTTGGTCAAAGTGATGCTATTGAAGCTGTTAGTAATGCTATTCGCCGTTCCCGTACAGGTTTACAGGATGAAGATCGTCCCTTAGGTTCTTTCTTATTTATGGGACCAACAGGAGTTGGTAAAACAGAGTTGGCTAAGACCTTAGCAGAATATCTTTTTGATGATGAAGGTGCTATTGTCAGATTAGATATGTCAGAGTATATGGAACGCCATGCTGTAGCTAAGTTGATTGGTTCTCCTCCAGGGTATGTCGGTTTTGAAGAGGGAGGACAGTTGACTGAGAAGATTAGAAGAAAACCTTACTCTGTAGTCTTGCTTGATGAGGTAGAGAAGGCCCATCCCGATGTCTTTAATATCTTATTACAGGTTTTAGATGATGGTATTTTAACTGATAGCCAAGGTAAAGAGGTTGACTTTAGAAATACAGTGATTATTATGACCTCAAATATCGGTTCACAGTATATTCAAGAGGTTCAAGCTAGAGAAGATATGGAGGAGAAGGTTAGAGAGGCTGTCAAAGCCCATTTTCGTCCAGAGTTTATCAACAGAATCGATGAGCAGATCATCTTCCATGCATTAGATGAAGATCATATTAAAGAGATTATCGATATTCATTTAGGATATCTAGCTAAAAAGTTAGCAAAACAGAATTTAGATCTTAAACTAACTGCTGATGCAAGAGAAGAAATTGCTAAGTTAGGTTATGATCCTACTTATGGAGCTAGACCTTTACAAAGGGTTATCCAGAGATATATTAAGGATAAATTGGCATTAAAGCTATTAGAAGGTGATATTGATGAAGGAGATAAGATCCTAGTAGACTATGATGGAGAGTTTGTTTTTGAAAAAATTAGTTTGTGAGAAAAAACTGAGGGTCTCCTCAGTTTTTTCTATTGATAGGTATATTCAGCCAATTGAATTTCAATATTGATGGTTAATGGGGGTATTGCGACACTTTAAGTTTTAGCTACGGGTTTTAACCTGTAGTGTAACATGTCATTATCACCACAGGTTAAAACCTGTGGCTAGTAAATTTATCATTATAAAAACTATCGCATTATCTTTTTATTGTATCAGTAATAAATATTATGAAATAGGACAAATTAAGAAGAAAAGCAGACTGGCAAGGAGGAACATAATGGGGATAATGGTACATCCTTTAGCAACTAATGATGGAAATAAGATTAGAGTCAAGTATAATGGAATACTCAACAAAGATGATGCTGAGCAGGTTTACTTACATGCTGGATTGGGCTATAGTCAAAAGTGGGATTATATAATAGATATACCTATGGAATATAATGATGGAAGCTGGATAGCTGATATTAGAGTAGAAGATGCTGATAATAGATTGAACTTCTGTTTTAAAGATTCTGCTCAACATTGGGATAATAACAATGGAGATAATTGGAGTTATAAAATATTCAAATAAAGTTAATTGGTTCTGTAGATGAATTTATTATTTTAATAGAAGGTGCAGCTTTATGGTATTAATTAAATAATTATAAAAAGTATTATAAAAATAATGAAAAACACATAAATTAAAAAGGTAATAATAATTAAGGAGGTAATATGATAATGAATGAAGTAAGAGTTAGGCCATTACCAATGCATAATGGAGATGTAATAGAGGTACGCTATAATGGGTTACTTGCTAAAAGTGGTGCAGAGCAGGTCTATCTTCACACTGGAGTTGCTTATGAATATGACTGGACCAATGTCCAGAATATCAAGATGAATAAAGCAGAGAATGATTGGGTAGCCAATGTAGATCTAAAAGAGCCTGTTAAATTGAAGTTCTGTTTTAAAGATTCTGCAGATAATTGGGATAATAATAATGGGCGTAATTGGAGTTATACAATCATATAATAGTTTGGATTATCCGTCGTTTCTTAGAATCGACGGATTTTGTTTAAAAGAATGGTAGTCAATAAATTTCAAGGAGTTAAATTTATATTATTAGGAGGAGTCTGAATGGAAGAGATAAGAGTAGAACCTTTTCCTGTTAAAGCAGGTGATAAGGTAAGAATAGATTATAATGGATTACTTGCTAAAAGTGGTGCTAATCATCTTTATAGAAAAGGCTCAGAAAACCCCTCGTGCTTGTCTTAGGGGATGAATGAGCCTTTTAATTTTAAGGTTCGATACCTTGAAATTAAACATTCTTTTGATTTTCATACTTATCAATTATATATTCCATACCTTCTTCTAGTAAGTCATTAGCATTTTTGTCTAATTCAATAGCTAATACCTTAATCTTTTTGTATAATTCTTCTTCTAATGTAGTTGCAATATTTTTTCTAGCCATATTAACACACCTCCTATACTAATTATAACACCTAGTTGACAAGGTATCAAGGCTATGTTATAATAAATACATAGATAATAATGTAAAGGAGGTGAAATTATGAGGTTATCTTTTAAATTTAAGCCTAAGTTTACTGATAAGCAACTAGAGATAGTTAAAGAATTATCTTGGCATACTACAAAACTATATAATATTGTCAATTATGAAGTCAGAAATAATGAAGATATTAAACCTGTATATACTCAACTAGAAAAGCAATTTAAGAGTAATTGGCATAATGATTTCCTTCATAGTCATAATAGACAACAAGCATTAAAGCAGTTAGCTCAAGATTGGAAAAGTTACTTTGCTAGTATCAAAGACTATAAGAAAAATCCTAGCAAGTATAAAGGTCAACCTCGACCACCTAAATTTAAAAATATGGACAGAAATCCTAATGAGATAATCTTTACTAATTTAGCAACTAGAGTTAGAGATAGAGATAATCATTTGCTATTATCCTTAGCTAAAACGATAAAATCTGAATATAATGTAAAAAGCCTTAAATTTGAGTTGCCCTTAGCAGTTCAAAGCATTATAGATTTAGAAACTATCCAGCAGGTAAGGGTTAAGCAAGATAAACTCTCTAAAGAGTGGTATTTGCTGATTATCTACAAAGTTGAAGAAGTTAAAGAAAATAATAATTCTAATATAATGTCAATAGATTTAGGATTAGACAATTTGGCTACCTTAACTTTTAAAGATAATTCTGAAAGTTATATTATGAATGGCAAGGCTATTAAGTCTAAGAACAGTTATTTCAATAAAGAAATCGCTAAACTTCAAAGTATTAGAATGAAACAATTAGGAACTAGCAAAGTTAAAGATACTAAGCAAATTAGAGGTCTTAGACTAAAAAAAAGAAACTATGTTAAAGACTATCTGCATAAAGTTAGTAGAAAGATAATTGACTTAGCAATTCAACAAGGGGTATCTACTATCATCATTGGAGATTTGAAAAATATTAAGCAAGGTAATAGCCTTAAATATTTTGTTCAAATACCAATTCAAAGATTAGTAGAATTGATTGAGTACAAAGCTGAATTAGAAGGTATTAAAGTTGTTAAAATTAATGAAAGCTATACATCAGGTTGCAGTTCCATAGACCTAGAAAAATTAAATAAATCTAACTATGATAAGTCTAGAAGAATTGCAAGAGGTCTATTCAAAACTGGCAATAAACTAATCAATGCTGATGTAAATGGTAGCTTAAATATAATGAGAAAATACTTAAAGGATAAATGTATTCCCAAAATGTTAAAGCAGATTAGGGATAATGGGCTTGTGGCAAGTCCCAAAAGAATAAGGATATCCTAATAAATTAGGAGGAAACTTAAACTTCAAACTTCTTTTGAAGCCTCCGTTGCTTGTCTCGGAGGTTGTTCACGAATGGACTATGATTAATTATTTTTGAATACATAGGGTAAATAGATATTAGTTAATACTACAGATATGTGAATTTAAAGTGAAACATAATGGGGATATTGCGATCTGGAACCAGTGTTTATAACTGATTCCTGACTACTGATTCCAGATTCTTAAAAGTGTCGCACTATCTCTCTATAACCCCATTAATTGTAATAATAGTATTTTATATTTCAAATTTATAGGGTAAGTAGTGTAGGAGGCTAAGGAATGGCTATATTAGTTAAGGATAAGAAGAATGGGAATCAGACTGATTATTTTACTAGGGTCAATCAAAAGATTAGTAGAAAAAGAAATCTTCGCAAATTTTTGATAGGTGGATTATTAATATTATTAAGTACATTGTCTATAGCAGATTATTATTATAGGTATACTCCTTATTATAAGTATTCACTTTATGGAGCTATTTCATTTGTAGTTTTATTAGGAATTGTTTTATGGAAAATAGGACCTAAGTTATATAAATATCATAGATATCATAAGAATATAGAATTTAAGGAGAAAGAAGATAGACTAGATAAGAGGTTTAAAGTAAATTTGATGGACATATTGGCTAATGATAAGTTTAAGGTCTTAAATAATATTTATCTACCCTGTAGCGATAATTATTTACAGCAGATTGATTCTATTATCTTCGGTTTGAATTATATTTATGTGATTAAGATTATGAAGGTCTCAGGAATAATAGGCGGGATGGTCAGTATGGAGTATTGGAATTTTGGAAAGAATAAGAAACTGTTCAATCCTTATAAAAGCAATCAAGGTAATATTGAAGCAATAGAAGATTTAGTTTATAGTATAATTTCTGATAAAAAGATTAGGGTCTATAATGTAGTAATCAATCTTGATCTTAATTCTAACTTTAATCTTCCTGATAGAAGAAGGTTCCCGATTTTTGATAATTTATACGATGCTCTCTATTGGATCAAAGGAAAGGAGCAAGAATATGAAGGAATAATTTTAGAAGAAGATCAGCAGAATTTGATAGATTATATCTTGGAACTACACTTTAAGTCACTACTTGTTGTGGAGCAGAATATAAATAATGAGGTGTTGAGAAAATATGATCTATTATAATTAGAATTGAGAGCATAAAAAGAGATATAAGTACTGGAACTTACTATAGTGAGACACTTTGGGAAATCAGTTATCAGAAGTCAGGAATCTGCTAAGTAGACTGGTCGTCAATTGCCAATTTATAACAAACAAACTGTTGCATATCATTCTGATGTGTCAGTATAATAGAAAATGTCTATCCTAATTGTTAAAACTAGCTAAGTATAAAGATAAGCATTGATGTACAAGATATAATTGTATACAGTAGTTAACTTATTCTATCAGATTAACCAACCATTAAATTAAGAGTAGGAGTTGATAAATTTGCAAAGATTAAAGATAGCGATTATTGGTTGTGGATTGGCTTGGGAGAGGTTACATTATCCAGCTTATCAACAATTGCAAGATAAGTATGAGATAGTTGCTTGCTGTGATATTGATCAAAATAAAGCAATTAAAGCTACTAAGATGGCTGGTCTTGCTCAAAATAAGGCATATACTGATTATAGAGAGATGATTAATAGAGAGAGTTTAGATGCTGTAGATATCATGGTTCCTATTGAGGATAACTTTCCAGTAGCTGAAGATATAGCTCAAGTAGGGGTAAATATCATCTGTGAAAAACCCCTTGCTACAAATTTAGAAGATGCTTTAGAATTTACTGAATTTGCTAATATGTACAAGATAAAAGTTATGATTGCTGAGAACTTTAGATATAATGAAGAGAATAATATTATCAGAAATTTAATCAAGGAGCGTAAAATCGGTGATGTGATTTATTTTATCAGTAATTATATCACTGATTTCCCCAAAGATATGTTAGGTGACACTTTTGCAGCTAAAGAATGGAGACAACATCCTGATTTTCCAGGTGGGAGATTATTAGATGGTGCTATTCATAATTTAGCTGGGATTCGCCATATCTTTGGTGCGATAGATAATTTACAGGCCTTTGGTCAACCTCAGCAAGAGGATTATATGCCCTACCGTTCTGCCCATATTAATATGGAATTTAAAAGTGGAGTAATTGGTCAGTTCTCTTATTTTCCTAGTGGACAAGAGGCTCAACGCCCATTATTGGGAACAAGAATTTTTGGAACCGAAGGTATGATTTATTTAGAAGAGAGAAAGTCAGGTATAGTCAATGTCTTTTATAATAATGGTGGTTCAGAACAGATTTCCTTTAAGCCTGAACGTGGTTTTTATAATGAACTGTTAAACTTCTATAAAGACTTTAGCTTAGAAGAAAGCATTTCAGTGGCCCCAGAGGTAGAATTTGGTGATCTTAAAACTATTTTGGCAATCTTAAAGTCTATAGAAGAGAAGAAGGTAGTTAAGGTTGATGAAATCTCTAAAGTTCACAATCCTTCTATAACATTATTATAATTCTATTAATAAGCTATAGAATTTATTTCTGTGGTATTTAACTATAGAGTCAAATTTAAATATATCGTTATAGAGAGATATTCAGACACTTTTAAATATCAGTGTGAGTGGGTGTGTGAGTATGAGTAACCCCCAATAGAAAGGCACTTCACACACACTCACACTCATAACTCACACTAATACTCATAACTCACACTAATACTCATAACTCACACTAATACGAAAGTGTCCCAATACATCCATTAAATTACTCTTTGAGCTTGGAACTCTATAAGTTGCCTCAACTACTATTTATTAAGAAATAATCCCTGCTATAGTAATATTTTAAATAAATCATAATATACTTTATTAAATAGATTGCTTTGTTAAAAAACATAACTAATATTAGTTATAATAGAGCAATAGTTTTTATAGATATTGGAATATCAATATAGTTATCCAACTTTAAAAAATTTAAAACTTTATTTTTGCCACAGTGCCCTGAAAGAAGTTGCTCTTTATTTCTTGAGGAAGTACTCTTGGGGTGATTAACACAAGATATAAGATTAGTTCAAAAAATAATTATTACTGATTTTAATTTGGACTTAGATAGCTATAGATATAAGTATATTTCATAATTGATAAAGCAACTAAAATTACTTATGGAATATATCTAATCACTGATATCTATAAGAAAAGATTTATAAGGAGGTTATAAGAAATGTCAGAGATTAGAGATGTATACTTAAATCAGTTACAAGGGGCAGATTATTTGTGGGGAAGCTCTACTAGCATTAGTCAGTTAAGTCAGCAGAAAGAAAATAGTATATTAGTAAAGGATGTAAATAGTGAGTATACTATTCCTACTAATTATAATAGTAATAAGATCTTCTTAGAGGTAAAGAATCCTATAACTGCTTATGCATATTGGGAATATACCTTTGATAAGATTAATAAAGTTATCTTTAGTGCTGGATATGATGATATTAGAGAAGTTGGTTTATTATTAAGGGTTTATGATTTAACAGCTAGTGATAACTATGGGAATTATTATGATTTAAAGATTAGCTTTAGTGATGAGAGTTGCTATTTAGATGGCTTAAAGCAAGGGCATAAATATTTAGCTAAATTGGGGGTAGTTGATCAATCCAATAGATTTCATTCTATGATTGAATCAAATCAAATTATCCTATAATAAGAATTTTTTACTTAAGGGGTACATTATAATGTACCCCTTATTGTGTTTAAAGATACTATAATTAGATAGCTTATAATTATCAGAAAATTATAAATTTATTTTTTTGAAAAGAATCTGTTCTTTAATTATAGATGAATAAATAAATATATTACAGTTGCTAAGCAACCGATTTCATATAGTCAACTAACTTTAGAATAAAACAATATATCCATTAATCGATACATTTTATATAAATTTTTAATTAGTAAAATAGGTAAAAATTATGATTATTTATAAGGAGGTTATAAGTTATGGAAGTGATTAATGAATTGAATTCAAATCAGTTAGAGGGAGGTGAAAGTTTAAGTAGTCAAGGGGATAAAAGAACCTCTAAAAAAGATTTATATCAAAATAATTTGATGAATCAATATCATCTTCCTGAAAAATATGGTATAGATAAGATAGTTTTACAGGTCAAGAATCCTAAAACAGCCCATCTATATTGGGAGTGTTCTTTTAGTAGGGTAAAGCAATTATTCTCTCAATTAGGATATGAAGACATCAATGATATTGTACTGGTATTAAGAGTTTATAATCTAACCCTTGATTCAAATTATAAAAGCTATTATGATATTAGAATTAGCTTAGAAGATAATAGCTATTATGTAAATGATTTAAAAGAGGATAATACTTATCTAGTGAGGCTAGGTGCTCTAGATAGAGAAGGATTATTTTATTTAATAGTAGAGTCTAATATCATTAAAATGCCAAATGATTCTGTTAGTGGGATATTAGACCAAGAGTGGATGATAGTAGAATCAAAGATGGAAGAGATTTATATCTTGTCTAGCCGCGGTCTAATTCATGATGAGCGAAGATATAGTTCTTCTGATGTAATTAAGAAACTGGAAGAAGAGTATAAAAAAGAAGAGCTAAGGGTTGATTTAAAGAATACTTATAGTTCTAAAGAGGTATTAAAGGTCAAATAATAAATTAATAAGTACTAAGCTTGATAGCTATTAATAAAAAAGGCTCTTCCACGATTTTTGTGAAAATTAGCTTAATAACAGATAATGAAGTACAAGAAGTCCGGTTATCAGTAATCTGGAATAAGTATTAAATAAAGTGAGTTCTTAGTTTCAGAGGGAGTTTTAGAGATACTTAGGTGTCGGATAAATTTAACCGATTCCTAATTACTAAACTATTGTAATATCTATTATAATTAGTGTTAATCACAAAGTTCTTTATTGAACCATAAAAAACATACCGATTATCGGTATGTTTTTTATATTAATAGCCAAATTATATCCATATAGATATTTATATAAGTTGAACTAATGTTTTTCTTTAAAGAATCAAAAAGTCTTTTTTGCAATGAATTAACACGAATTACACGGATAAAAGGCAAAAAGAATAAATTAATAGTTTAGAATTTTCTTTGTTTTAAATTCGCTATATTCGTTGCTAAATAAGTTGAATTATTGATTTTTAATTAATGAAATTATTTAATTCAATCTATA
>Ga0163226_1000111_pt1 | contig 16763 bp, 14 predicted proteins | sample MSEWel2016_07_13_2_FD_113144 | JGI IMG/M metagenome (GOLD analysis project Ga0163226, IMG submission 113144) | Subsurface microbial communities from deep shales in West Virginia, USA - MSEEL Well Study Marcellus 5H_2016_07_13 ...
AAAGTATTAGACTACTTAACCCCTGATGAATCCTTTGAAGATCAGTTAAGAGATATCATATATAACTAGACATCCATATTATTACAGTTTGAGATTAGTTCAATTTATTATTGCAATTTAGATCTCTTTTTATTATCTAAATTACTTTTAATATACTTTTACTAAAAAGGAGCTAATAATTTATGATAATTGGAGAAGTTTTAAATAAAGTAGCTAAGGAAAAAGGCAATAAGCTTGTAGCTAGTTGTGAAGGTCAAAAGCTCAGTTATCAGCAGTTGGAAGAAAAATCTAATCAACTAGCAAATGGATTAATTGATTTGGGAGTTGATTTAGAAGATATGGTAAGTATATTCTTACCTAATAGTATTGAATTCTTGATTGCTTACTTTGGAATCATTAAAGCAGGTGCAATAATGGTACCAATGAATATAATGTTTAAATCCTCAGCTGTAGAGTATATTCTAAATAATTCAGAAGCTAAGGTATTAATTACTTCTAAAGATTTTTTAGCAACAATTAAAGAATGCAATTTAAAGTATCTTAAAGAGATAATAATTATTGAGGATGAAAAAATAGAAGGGGCTAGAAATTTAGATGATTTTTTCAAGTGGGATAAGTCCTCCCCTTCAGTAAAGGATTTATCCAAAGAGAATATAGCAGCTTGTTTATATACCTCTGGAACTACAGGAGACCCTAAGGGGGCAATGTTAACCCATCATAATCTGATCTTTGATACCCAAGCTTCGATAGAACATTTACAGGTGGATGAACATGGTAGATATTTATGTGTATTACCTATGTTCCATTCTTTTGCAGAGACTATCTGTATGTTAATGCCTGTTTTTTTAGGAGCAACGATTATAATTATGAAGCATTTTCAGCCTGAAAGTGTTTTGAAAGTTATTCAAGAGGAGCAGATTACCTTCTTTGCAGGGGGGCCTACAATGTATATGGCACTGTTAAATGTTAGAACTAGAGGTGAATATGATACATCAACTTTAGAGATGTGTATTTCTGGAGGAGCTGCAATGCCAGCTAAGACAATGGAGGATTTTGAAAAAGAGTTTAATGTAAAGATTGTTGAAGGTGATGGGCCAACAGAGACTTCGCCAGTTGCTTATGTCAATCCTATAGATGGAGTTAGGAAGATAGGTTCTGTAGGTATAGCTCTGCCTGGAGTAAGGGTAAAGATTGTTAACAAAGAGGATAAAGAGCTTCCTAGAGGGGAGATTGGGGAGATTGCTGTCCAAGGAGATAATGTGATGAAAGGATATTTTAAGAAGCCAGAAGCTACGGATAAGGCCTTGAAAAATGGGTGGCTCCATACTGGGGACTTAGGAAAGATGGATGATGAGGATTATATCTATATTATCGATAGACAGAAGGATATGATCAATGTAGCAGGAATGAATGTCTATCCTCGGGAGATTGAAGAAGCATTGTATAAACATCCTAAAATTAAAGAAGCTGCTGTAGTAGCAATGAAGGATGAATTAAGAGGGGAGGTTCCTAAGGCATTTATTGTTTTAAAGAATGGGCAACAAGCTACAAAAGGTGAGTTTAGAAGCTATTGTATTAATCAGTTTGCTAACTATAAGGTGCCAAAAAAGATTGAGTTTATAGAAGAATTGCCCAAAAATGCAACTGGAAAAATAGATAAGAAGAAATTAAGAAAGAGGGAAGAATTAGTTTATAATTAGTTATAGTTTAAATAAGGGCTAAATGCAATTATTGCATTTAGCCCTTATTTATATAATTTTATTTAGGTAGATATGAGGAGTATTCCTTCCTTAACTTATGTAGATAATTGAGTTTTTCTAAAGATTTTTGTTCATTATCCATGGCAATTGCTACTACCAAAGATTCAACCAAGGCTATAGGAGCAACCATTGAATGAAATTCCCAGACCTCTCCTCGTTCTACATATAGTACAATATCACTTTTATCAACCATTTCAGATATGATTAAATCGGTTATTAAGATTATTCTAAAACCAATCTTCTCTGCATAATCCAAAATTACTTGGGTTTCAGGTAAGACTTTAAAGAAGCCGAAGATAATTACTATATCAGCTTGATTTATATTGATGAGGCTTTCAAGAATTTCCTTTCCACTCTTTGCCATCTTCTCTGTGTTTAATCCAAATCTATTCAAGCGAAAAGAGAGTAAATCTGCCACACTTTCTGCTGGTCCTGGGGCAAAGAGGTAGATATTCTCTGCTGTGAGAATAGTAGTAATTGCTTTATTAAACTCCTCTATAGATAAGTGATTAGCTGTGTTATTAAGATAATCAATAGATCTATTGATTATTTCTGTAGGAATTTCCCTGTCATGCACCTCATTTAAGATAGATTCCATCTTATTAGCAGGGCTTATCTCAAAGTTATTCTTTAAGTGATCTTTAAACTCTTTAAATCCTGAAAAACCAATAGCTATACAGAATCTGGAGATTGTAGCTATGCTAACTTTTATCTCCTGTGATAGCTCATTTAGGGTCATATAAGGAATAACTCTGATATTCTTACAGAAAAAATCAGCAACTTTCTTTTCGCTTTTAGATAAATCTTCTACATTGATATCTATTGTAGAAATCTTCATAAATATCTCTCCTTTTCAAATAAGTCTGTACTAAAGATATTATTATTATAGTACATATAATTAAAAATGTAAATTTTTTTACATAAAAAATATTTTTAAAAAAGTTTTACATTTTATTAACATATAGTTTATACTTTTTTAACATTGAGCTTTTATAATAGAAATTGATAGTAAGGTTATTCTTATAAAAGGGGGAAATAGCAAAGGAAGTTATTAATAATTATTGTTATTTGAAGGTAGATAATCTGGTTAAGAGGCTTATTTGTGTAGATTATAAAATTTATAAAATATTTAAAATTAAGAAGGAGATGAATAGTTATGAATAATAACTCTAAAAAGTTAACGTTGACTCAGTCACAAAAAACGATGGTATTTATCTTGTCAATGGCTTTATTTGGGATGGCAGATTTAATTACAGAGATAGTTCCAGAATTTGCAGTAGGACCTATTGAGTTTTCTGTTTCTTATTTTGCTTTTATCCCATTAACATTATGTATACTTTTTGAGCCATTGTATGCTGCTTTGGGTGCTTGTTTTGGTGAGGTTATTTTTGCAGATTTATTGATGGGTGATTTTGGTGGATTAGGTGAGTTGGAAGGATTTATAGAGTTGGCGATAGGTCTATATGTAGCAGGTCTGTTGGTAAAAGATCCTAAAAATCGTAAGCAGATTGCAATTGCAGTACTGGTAGGTGTAGGAATCGATCAGATGCTTAGTTCAGTAGTAGATATCTCTAAGGTCTGGATTGGGATTGAGAATTTAGAGGCTGTTCCAGGTCTCCCCAAAAGTATTCTGTTGTTAGAAGGGATAAGCTTTGTAAATGAGATGGTGATTACAGGTGTTATATTTGGTCTATTGCCGACTTTATACTTAGTACCTAGATTGCATGGGAAGATTGAACCATTATTAGGCATCAAACCCCGTCAAAAGCTGAAAAACAGTTCTATGGTTGATATAGTTACTCCCAAATTAATTGTTACTTCAGTATTATTTGCTTTTATTGCTGCTATATCAGAGTTTATGTCTGAGATGGATATTAATTTTGGTGTGTGGGAACCAGATTTCTTAGATAAGTATGGTTTAGGCTTTATCTGGATTGGTGTCTTGGCAGCAGGTGTTATCTTTGCTGGTGTTTTAATCTTTATGATGAATAAGGTAGATAAAAAGGATAAGAAAGAGATGGAGAAAGTGGCAGTTTAGTAATTTTTGATTATTTGATTTTAAAGGAATTTAATAGGTATATTGTGATACTTTTGGGAATTGGGAGTCAGGAACCAGTTATCAGTAAAACAGACTGATTCCAGATTCCCGATTCCTGACACGAAAGTTTCGTAATATTATAGATTAATATCTAAATTTAACTTTATATTCTGATGCATAATTAATGTAAGTTAATTATTTAAATACAGTAAGTAGAGGAGAGTAAAAAAGTGAAGGAAATATTAAGGGTTGAAGATTTAACATTTCAATATCCTGGTGCTGATGAGAGGGTTTTGGAGAATGTTAATCTCAAGATTAATGAAGGTGATTTTGTAGCGATTATAGGTAGTAATGGTTCTGGTAAGACGACCTTGTGTAAGACCTTTAATGGACTAATTCCCCATTATCATGTAGGTGATTTTGAGGGTAGAGTTATTGTTGGAAGTGATGATACGACTCAAACTTCAGTCTCTAAATTGGCTCAAAGGGTAGGGTATGTTTATCAGAACTTTGAGGAGCAGTTAGTAAGACCAACTGTTTATGATGAGGTTACTTTTGCCCCTTTGAACTTTGGATTTAAGGATTATAAGAAGAGAGGGCAAGCTGCAATTGAATTGTTAGGATTGGAGCCGATTAAGCATAAGTTTATCTGGGAGTTAAGTGGAGGGCAGAAGCATTTAGTCGCTTTGGCAGGGGTGCTGGCACTAGACCCAGATATCATTATTATAGATGAGCCTGTAGCCCAGCTTGATCCTGCAAATGCAATAGAGATTTATGAAAAGCTAAAGTATTTGAATGAAGAGCATGGAAAAACAATAATTGTAATTGAACACCATACTGAATTTATTGGTGATTATTGTAAGAGTGTAGTGATGATGGGGAGAGGCTATGTAGCATGGCATAAGCCTGTTAAGCAGGCACTATCTAGAATAGACGAATTAAGAGAGAAGAATATCTTTCCTCCTCAGGTAACTCAAGCTGCTTATGAACTATCGGTAAGTAATGACACCTATCCGATTAACTTAGATGAGGGATTGGATTATTTCTCTGATATCTCTAAACCATCATTTACAACTGCAAGAAGGCATAGATTTACCAAGAAGATAGATATAGAGCCTGTGATTACCTTTAATAATGTTAAGCATAGTTATAGAACATTAAGTAAAGATAAGAGGGTAGCTTTGAATAATTTGAATATATCCTTTTATGAGGGCGATAGAGTTGCACTAATTGGTAATAATGGTGCTGGAAAATCGACCTTACTTAAGATGATAACAGGTCTAATTAAGCCCAGCCAAGGAGACGCAATAGTCTGTGGTAATAATACCAGGCAGATATCCTCTGAAGATTTGGCAGAAGAGGTTACTTATATTTATCAGAATCCTGAAGAGATGTTCATCAGTGATAATATCCGCCAAGATATAGAGTATTATCTTAAGTCCAGAAATGAAGAGAATCTTGATGAGTTTGTAGATCAGATTATAGAGACTTTGGGGCTTGAAGAATTACAGGATAGAGATGGTCGTCTATTAAGTGGTGGTCAACAAAGAAGAGCCTCACTTGCTATTGGAACTGCCATGAAGCCATCGGTGATCTTATTAGATGAACCGACAGCAAGTTTAGATATAGTCAGCCGTAAAGAGATGCTAAATATGATTGAGAAGTTGGAAGAATGGGTTAAGACTGTAATTGTAGCTACCCATGATATGCAGTTGGTCTCAGATTGGGCAGATAGGATAATAGTGCTTAATGAAGGGGAGATACTCAAAGATACAGATCAGTATGGTGTCTTTGAAGATGGAGAGCTTTTAAGTAAGACCCATATCAAACCTCCTCAAATTTTGGAATTAAGTAGAAGGTTAAAGATGACCCCGATTGCTTTAAGTGTAGAGGAATTTGTCAATAGATTGGGAGGTGAAGAGGTTGAAGCTATTTAGCGATTTAATAGCTAAGATATCGGTTGAAACTATTAAAATGGAATTGATGAAGACAGCCTATGGAACTGATGATACATTTTTGTCTAAATTAGATTCTAGAATATTGATTGTATGGTATCTGATTTTTGCTATACTTCCTTGGCTTTTCTTTAATAAGACAATTATAATTGGCTTGTTATTATTTATGATTGTGATGGCTAGTATGTCTAAAGTTAGTAAGTTAATAGTGGCATTATTATCATTTAGTCTGATTGCAGAGTTTAGTTCAATCTTTATTGTATCCTACTTTTTTGGTGGGGGAGTAGAGAGTATAGGACCCTTAATTTTGCTAAGTACGAAACTAGTTATTATTGCTTTAGCCAGTATTTCCATATTTACTAGTATGGACCCTGAGAAATTTAGTGATGCATTATTGAGTTTTGGACTTTCAGGAAGATACTGTTTTGGAGTCTCCTATGGTTACAGGATTTTACCACTATTATTTGAAGAGTATAATAATATCTTTAATTCCTTTAGATTAAGAGGTAAGATGCCAGAGCAGAAAGGTTTTTTAGGTTGGCGTTCTATCTATTATTATCTTAAGATAATAATTCTTGGCTTTTATCCAATGATATTAAATACAGCTAAACGGATTCGCACCACTGTAGAGGCTTTGGAGTTAAAAGGCTTTACTTATTCTTTGGATAATGAAGAGGTTAAGAAGCTTAAGCTGTCATATATGAAGGTAGGTAAGCAGGATATATTATTTTTAGCATCATCTATCTGCATAGTTGCAATAATTATTACAATTGGTAAAATTTATCCTTTATAGAGAGGTGGAGTAGAAGATGTATATGGATTTTCATTGTCATACTAAGTTATCTAAGAAGTTTGAGTTTGAATTGGAGCGATTTAAGAGTATAATCGAGACTGCTAAAAAGAATGGTTTGGATGCAATTGCTTTAACGGAACACTTTCATACAGTCAATTTCTATGAGATTTATAAGACTTTAGATAGAAATTATGAGTACAAAGATGATTATTATGATGTTGATGGTTTTAAGGTCTTTTGTGGGATGGAGGTTGATATTAAGGAGAATGGTCATATTATAATAGTAGGTAGAAAAGAGGACCTATTAGATTTAAGAGGACTATTTCCTAAAGTGATAACAGAGAATGATTTTCCAACCTTAGAGTATCTAGTAACTGAAGCTGAAAAGCGTAATCTGATTAAGATTGGTGCACATCCTGCTAAGAAGAGTAAGTATTTGATGAATATGAATCCTAATTTATTAAAGGGGTTAGATGGATTGGGCTTAAATGGTAAGTGTTTGAATCTAAGGTTTAAGGTTGCTGACTTATCTGAGACAATTGGAGTTCCTCTGATAGCAGGTAGTGATACCCATCATGTCTTGCACATGGGAACAGTCAAAAACAATTTCTATAATGATCATAATACGATTGCTGGAATTAAAGAAGCAATTAAGAATAGAGAGTTTGAGACAGTTATCACCAGAGGGGCTAAATTAAAAGCTGCTGCTGGTCAAGTTGCTAAAAAGGTAGCCAAGCGTTTAAAAGAGATCAAGGAGTCAAAAGCAGTTTAGTTTGGAAATAAGTTATTTTTAAAGTAAAACTTAATGGATATAGTGCGACACTTTCGTGTCAGGAATCAGGAATCTGGAACCAGTGTTTATAACTGATTCCTGACTCCTGATTCCAGATTCCTGAAAGTGTCGCCTTATCTCGATATAGCATCATATCTCGATTTAATTCTAGAATTGGATGTAGGTATTGGTTTAGGGAGGGTAAGAGATTGAGAAACTTTAATTGGCAGCAGAAGGTGAAGGATTTAAAAGCAGAGTTATATATTCTCTATTATGCATACAAAGATCCAAGGGTCTTTTGGTATTTAAAGTTATTTATTCTTCTGATATTAGGTTATGCCTTAAGTCCTATTGATTTAATCCCAGATTTCATTCCTATTTTAGGCTATTTAGATGATTTTTTATTATTGCCTATTGGAATTATTTTAGCTATAAAATTAATTCCTGATAACCTCTATCAAGAGTTTAAAAAAGATGCAGAAATAAGTATGGATAATCGGTTCAGTAGATTTGGCGGATTATTGGTTATCATAGCATGGACACTTGTAATTTTATTGGTTATCTTTATGATGTTAAGGTGAGTTAAGTTAGGGTTTATGGTTTGATGATGACAATTTATGATTGATATATGATTTAATTTGCTCATAGACTTGTCTGGCTTTGGCTGAGGGGGGCAAGGTTATAAACAGCTTATCTATATATTCTCTTTTTTCAATGATTTCGAGACTCTTTTGAAAGTTTATGTCATAAACCCAGCCCATTTGTGTTAATTTTAAATCATTTAATGTTTTTAAATCTTTATAATCAACAGGCTTTTCTGCTATTATCTGTTGGCAGATAGAGTCAGAAATATTACCTTTAGAAGTTAAGCCTAAGCCCACAACTTTATTATTATCTTTTTGTTTATAATCATCAATTACAACTCTCCAGATATCTAATTTATCGGCATCACGAATTAATTTGCTATAAAGTAATACCTTGTCAGTCTCATCTTCAGGTAAATTCATCTTATTATGATAAGATATAGCCTTTAAAATTAGCTGAGAAGATTCTTGAGAAATTTCTGCTAATAGATCATTCTCTAAGATGATTTTAACTGCTAGTTTGGCATGATCCTCTGATTTAGCATCTGAAAAGGTCTTATAGCGCTTATATTGTTCAAATCTTCCTAAGTCATGGAATAGTGCTGTTATTTTAGCAAGATATAGTTCTTCTGTTGATAGTATCTCTTCTCCTATATTAGTTATTAATTCAACAACTTTATAGGTATGCTCAAATTTTAAATCGATATTTCTTTGGTCAGTAGGATTTGGGAAGGAGTAAGTACTTACATATTTATTAAACCATCTTTTTAAAGTTAAAAATATCTCTTCATTCATTATGGATTCCTCCTCTTATATTATTAGCTCTCTTTAATTGTATAGCTTAGCTTGTGCTTAGGCAAGGGGAGATAGAGAAATATTAACTTTCTTGTGAGAGAGAGGAAGTGATGCAGCTTAGAGATATTATGACACTTTTAGGAATCTGGAATCAGTTATCAGGAACCTGTAAACTATACTGATTCCAGATTCCTGGTTCCCGACACGAAAGTGTCGCAATATACTCATTAAGAGTTACTATTCTGGTTAAAAAGAATCTTTATGTTAATTTCTTATAAATAAAATAGATGGTCTGGTTTATTTTTGATATAATGGTTATAATTATGGTGATAGAAATTAGAGAGATCTTCTCTAATATTAGATATTATCTTATAGTTAAAGGTTAAATTAATTGATACTTTAGAAAGGATGATAACAGTGAAAGAACCATTAATTATGACACCTGGACCAACCTATGTCGATGAAGAGGTAAGGGATGCTTTGGCTAAGCCTATAACTAATCCTGACATAGACCCAGATTTTTATGAGTATTATCGGGCTACCTGTGCAAAGCTACAGAAGCTGATGAATACTGAAAATCAAGTACTTATCTTGAGTGGAGAGGGGATATTAGGTCTTGAAGCTGCTTGTGCTTCTCTAATTGAGCCTGGAGATAAGGTATTATGTATCGATAATGGGATTTTTGGCAATGGCTTTGGTGACTTTGCTAAAATATATGGAGCTGAAGTGAGCTATTTTAAAGCTGATTACCGTAAAGCTATTGATCCTCAGAAATTAAAAGAATTTTTAGAGGAGAATCATGACTTTAAACTGGCTACTTTAGTCCATTGTGAGACACCTTCAGGAATAAGCAATCCAGTAGAGCAAATCTGCCCTTTATTGAAAAACTATGGGATTATTACAGTAGTCGATTCAGTTTCAGCTATCGGTGGTGAGCGATTAGAGTCAGATAAGTGGGGAATGGATATTGTTTTGGGCGGTTCCCAGAAGTGTCTATCTGCTCCTCCAGGATTGACTTTTCTAAGTATAAGTCAAACTGCTTGGAAAGTAATCTTAAATAGAAAAGCACCAATTGCTAGCTTTTATTGTAATTTAGCAATTTGGAAGGATTGGTATGAGAAGCAGTGGTTTCCTTATACCCAACCGATCAGTGACATCTATGGATTAAGAGTAGCAGTAGAGAGGTGGCTAGAGGAGGATAATCCAATTGCTAAACACGCTAAAATAGCCAATGCTGTTAGAGAGAGTTTAGTCAGTGGAGGATTAGAGCTATACCCTCTAGATGGCTTCTCAAATACTGTCACTACTATTAAGATACCTCAAGGAATTACCTATCAGGATATTTACGACCAGATGCTAAAGGAACATAATATTATGATAACTGGAGCCTTTGGATTTTTGCAGGATAAGGTGATTCGAATTGGTCATATGGGTGAGAACTGTTATGAAGAGAAGCTTTATTTAACTCTAAAAGCTCTTGATCTGACCTTGCGTAGTTTAGGAGTTGAGTTAAAGGGAGAGTTAGATAAATTATTTGTCGCAGCTATGAAGTCATAGAAACTAGTAAAATTATTATAAAGGTTAGAGAAGCCCTACTGTCAAGTAGGGCTTCTTATCTAATATCCATTTTTAAAGCTAACGATATTATCTAAAGGTTGTTCTTCTATATAATTTTGTAAGTTCTGACTAAAGATATCGTATAATCGCTCTGTATTAGTGGGTGAGTAGCCAGAACAGTGGGGTGTGATGATTACATTATCCAATCTCCATAGAGGATTATCAGCAGGTAATGGTTCAGGTGTAGTAACATCTAAGCCTGCTCCTGCTATCCATCCTTCAGTTAAGGCCTTGATTAAATTATCTTGTATAATTAATCCTCCCCGACCAACGTTAACCAAAAAGGCATCATCCTTCATTAGTTTTAATTCTTTCTCTGAAATTATTCCTTCAGTGGCCTCTGTCAGTGGTAAGGTTAGAATGACATAATCTGACCTCTGTAGTACTGTTTCAATATCAGCTTGACTATATAATTTATCTATATAAGCAGGTGTTTTTGTTAAGGTTCTTTTGACTGCTAGCACTTTAGCACCTAAAGCCTTAGCACGCCTGGCAATCGCTCTTCCCAAATCACCTAAACCGATTATTCCAAAGGTAGAGCCATAAATATCCTTTCTGGGACTAATGGAATTCCATTTCTGTTCTTCTTTCTGTTTAAGATATAGTGGTAGGTTCTTATTAAATGCCAAAATCATCCCTAATACATGTTCAGCAATGGGTAGACCATAAACACCACTAGAATTAGTTAATTTAATATCTTGATTCTGATATAAACTCTGATCTATGTATTTACTTGCACCAGCACTAGGCAGGTGTAACCATTTTAACTTTTTTGCCTTCCTTAAATCCTCTTCTTTAGGCCAACCAAAGATTATTTCTGCTTTTTTGAGTATATCTGTTGAGACTTTATCTGAGTTAACATTGCTAATTATAGCCTGAGGAGCAATTTCTTTTAATTGAGATAATTGTTTTTGACTAAATTTTGCATCAAACATAATCAAAATTTCAAGATTATTATCCATTTGAGTTTTTCCTCCTTCTATTTATTATAATTATAGACTAACTTAATTATGTTTTCCAATCAATTTAATATATAAATCTAAGAATATATTATATTCAATAAAAAGAAGAGAAGATAATATATTCTTAGATTTCAATAGAGATAAGGGTTTAGAAGGTTTTATTTTACTAAAAAGAGCAATTAATTGCTCTTTTTGATTTTAAAAAACCATCTATAATATTTATTAGAGAGGTAAAAAGTTGTACATAGAGATAACCATGTCCAATACCAATGCCAATTATGATATTCGATTAATTCTGTGTATCTTTCTAAGACAACTTCTATCAAAGTTATTGTAGAGACATATGAAAAATAATAACATAACTTTCTGAACAAACCTTTTTCAAAAGGATAGTATAGATTAAACAGAATAGAAATAGCTGGGAAAATAAAATATTCAAAAGTAAAACTAGTTCTTGCTGCATAAGCAAAGAGTCGCTGGGGATAACTTATTAATTTATGTTCTACTACTATAAATCCAAGCAACCATGTCATTACCTGCTTAAAAAGAAAGATAACCTGTGCCTCACGAATTTTATCCTTAGAGACATATTTAATCAACAAAAATATAAGAACAATATATGATAGGATCAATATAATTAGCTCTAAGCTCATCTATTAGTCTCCTTAAATTATATATTAATTATTATAGGTATTTGAATTCAAAATGAAACTTAATGGATATATTGGGACTGTTTTGGGAATATCCCCCACCTAACCTCCCCTACGAGTTTTTAAAAGACCAAAAACTCTTCATGGAATCTCAATTTTTAAATGTCCTCCTTAAAAGGGGAGGAACAAAAAGAAGTTAAAGTCCTCTCCCTGTCAGGGAGAGGATTTAGGAGAGGGTAACACACTCACACTCATAGCTTACACTCGACACAAAGTGTCGTAATCTCCTTATAAAAAGAGACTATTTATATTAATATTGTGCTATTTAAGAAGATTTATTCTTTTATACATTATATTCAATTTATGAACTCTACATATTTTATCTTGTTTAGAAGAAAACTAAAAAATGTCAATGATTTTCTTGACAATCAATCATTCTTATGGCATAATTGTTAGTAACAATAACTATTATCAATAAAATATATTGTTATCTTTTTAAGCATCTTAAATAATAATTAGGAGGGATTTATATGTCATTAGTAGGAAAAGAAGTATTACCATTTAAAGCACAAGCTTATCAAAAGGGTGAATTTTTAGAGGTTACAGAAGAAAACTTTAAAGGGAACTGGAGTGTAGTTGTATTCTATCCAGCTGACTTTACCTTTGTATGCCCTACAGAATTAGAGGATTTGCAGAATGAATATCAAAATTTAAAAGATCTTGGAGTTGAAGTATATTCTGTTTCAACAGATACTCACTTTACACATAAAGCATGGCATGATAATTCAGAAACTATCGGAAAGATTGAGTACATAATGATTGGAGATCCATCCCATACTCTTTCTCGAAACTTTGACGTTCTTATTGAAGAAGATGGTCTTGCTGATCGTGGTACCTTTATTATTGATCCAGATGGCGTGGTTCAAGGAGTAGAAATCAATGCAGGTAATATGGGAAGGGATGCAAGTGCCCTTGTCAGCAAAATCAAAGCAGCTCAATATGTAAGAAATAATCCAGGAGAGGTTTGCCCTGCTAAATGGAAAGAAGGTAGTAAAACTCTTAAACCAAGTCTTGATCTTGTAGGAAAAATTTAAGGAGTTGGTTAAATGGTGTTAGATGCAGAGATAAAAGCACAATTAAATGAATACCTTCGATTGCTGGAAGGTGATGTGCTACTTAAAGTGAGTGTTGGAGCTGATCAGGTATCCAAGGAGATGCTCGCTTTGGTTGAGGAATTATCCGACCTTTCTCCAAAGATTAAGGTAGAGAAGAGCACTATGCCAAGAACACCCAGTTTTAGTGTAAATCGTGTTGGAGAAGATACTGGAATTACCTTTGCTGGCATTCCTCTAGGCCATGAATTTACTTCATTGGTCTTAGCTTTACTACAGGTAAGTGGTAGAGCACCAAAGGTTGAACAGAGGGTCATTGACCAGATTAAAAATATTAAAGGTGAATATAACTTTGAAACATATATTAGTTTAAGTTGTCACAACTGTCCTGATGTGGTGCAGGCATTAAACTTGATGAGTATTCTTAATCCGAGGATCACCCATACTATGGTTGATGGAGGAACTTTCAAAGATGAGGTAGAAGCTAAAGATATCTTAGCTGTTCCTGCTGTCTACTTGAATGGAGAATTCTTTGAAAGTGGTCGGATGTCTCTTGACGAGATTCTAAACAAGCTGGGCAGTGGCATGGATGGCTCAGAGTTTAGCGATAAAGACCCTTATGATGTATTGATTATTGGTGGTGGTCCTGCCGGTGTAAGTGCAGCCATTTATGCAGCCCGTAAAGGTATTCGCACAGGTATTGTTGCTGAGCGTTTTGGCGGTCAGGTCATGGATACCTTGGGTATTGAGAATTTTATCAGTGTAAAACATACCGAAGGCCCTAAGTTGGTAGCAAGTCTTGAAGAGCATGTAAGAGATTACGATATTGATGTAATGAAATCACAACGTGCCAAGGAACTGCAAAAGAATGAGTTCATTGAGGTTGAACTTGAAAATGGTGCTATTCTCAAAGGTAAGACTGCAATCATTTCAACTGGAGCTCGGTGGCGTAAGCTAGGTATAGCTGGGGAAGATAAGTTTAAGAACAAAGGTGTGGCTTACTGTCCCCATTGTGACGGACCGATGTTCCAAGGAAAGAATGTAGCTGTCATTGGTGGAGGTAATTCTGGTGTGGAGGCAGCAATCGACTTAGCAGGTATTGTCAACCATGTAACAGTCCTTGAGTTTATGCCAGAGTTAAAAGCCGATGAAGTACTACAAAAGCGTCTTTACAGCCTTGATAATGTCACTGTCCTCAAAAATGTAGAAAGTAAAGAGATTACAGGTGCCAATAAGGTAGAGGGTATTATATATACTGATCGTGAGACAGAAGAAAGCCATCACCTTGAGTTAGCCGGTGTGTTTGTTCAGATTGGTCTTATCCCCAATACCGATTGGTTAAAAGATACAGTAGAACGTAATCGTTTTGGTGAGATTGTTGTTGATGGACATGGGTCTACAAGCTTAGCTGGGGTATTTGCGGCTGGAGATTGTACTCATAGTCCTTATAAACAAATCGTTATTTCTATGGGGTCAGGTGCTACTGCAGCCCTAGGTGCCTTTGACTATTTAATCAGAAGTGAATAGAATATCTTAGTATATAAAAAGTCGCTTACTACCATTATAGGTGTAAGCGACTTTTTATATCTCTCTTATTTTTTGCTTAAAACATCAAAAAATAAAAAAACCTCTGAAATTCTAGAGGTTACAAGGGATTCAGAGTTCTCATGTTTGAGTTATTAAATTAAGTGGTACCGAAGGTGGGACTCGAACCCACAAGGCCACTAGGACCATTGGATTTTGAATCCAACGCGTCTGCCAATTCCGCCACTTCGGCACAAATTAAATTGTTAATTTCCTTAACGACAATTAATATAATAACATACTAATTAATTTAATGCAAGGATTTTTTAATAAAGTTTATTGGAATTAGGAGTTGGGTGGTTAGATGGATAGGTGGGTTCGTTAAACTTCCAACTACCTAAACTCTAACCACCAAATTATCTGTTATCAGTAATTAGTTATCTATTAAGATAACAAACTGCTATTACTCATAATTGCCTTTAACCCAGCTGTAAGTGCAGTGTTTTTACCAATCTCTTTGGCTTTCTCCCAATCTTTATTATAAGCTGCTTCGATTAATTCTATTGGAAGGTTAGTATTGATAGAAATAGCTTCTACTAATCTAGCTTGAGCTGATTCTTCAAGACCATCCCAATCTTGAGTAAAGATAGCTTGTACCTCTCCAATAGTTAATCCTTGCTCTAATAAGGTCATAGTAACCTCTTGCTTTAATCTAGGAGTAACAGCCTCCCAGTCACCTTCAGCGATTGAAAGCAACTCTTCACCACTTAGGATATTACCTGTTAAGCCACTTACCTTAGTAGCGACATCATCTTTGGTAATCAATCCATAAGCTTTTAGATAGCTTACATTTTTATACTTATCTAAGATAACAAAAGCTTCATCAGAGACAAGCATCTTCTCTAAGTTAACTATCTGATTGTTTCTACCGATTAAAGGAGTTGATCCTAAGCTTAAGTTTCTAATTTGATTACCAGCTTTGATTTTAACCTGTCTAGAGATAGGATAAGTTTCAATAATCTGTCCTTTAACTACCTCTAAGTTACCTAAATTAGCAATTAACTTGGCACTTTCTGCTCTAGTAACATTATTATTTGGTTTGAAGTTACCATCTGGGTAACCATTAATGATGTTTAATCTAGTAGCAAGTGCAATGAAATTACTTGCCCAGTGATTATTTTCTACATCAAAGTAGAAATTACTATCAAACTCAATAGCATTCTGGTCATTATTTAACTCTAAGCTACGAGCTAACATAGTAATAATCTCTGCTCTAGTAATTGGATTATATGGTCTAAAGGTCTTATCAGGATATCCTGTAATAATTCCTTTTTCAACCAATGCTGAGATATAACCCTTTGCAGAGTGATTGCTAATGTCAGTCAGATCTGTATCCAGAGTTGTGTTCAAATTTAGAGCCTTAGCTAGAGAGTAAGCAAATTCACCTCTAGTAATTGCTTGATTAGGTTTGAAGTTTCCATCATCATATACATGCATAACACCTCTATCTAATAGAGGACTGATATATTCTAAGGCCCAGTGATTTTGTGAAACGTCTTGTGGTCGATAAGCCATAGCTGGGACTGCTAATGTCATTAATACAGTTAGAACTAAAATACTTGTTACGATTCTTTTATTCATCGTAAGCACTCCTTTCATGTTTTGTTTGATTGTATATCAAAATATTAACATATATTTACGAAAATATCCATAGAATCCTCTTTGTAATTTATGGAAAACTTAATATGGTTATTAAAAATAATAAATAGATTTAATAATTTTGGATTAGATATAGTTGAGATACATTTACTTTTTAAAAGTAGTCAAAATCTTAGGTTCCGCCTAAGGGCGGGTTACGTTTTTCCTTGATGAAAAAGTAACCAAAAAATCAAGAAGAAAATTAAACTCACTACGCAACCAAAATACTAGTTATTATCAATCAATAGATTCTTTAGTTAAGATTTTATTTAACTCTAAATTTATAGTTCAATTTTTGCTTCGTTCAAACATTAATTTTCTTCATTTAAAGACCCTAACTGCTAATATATATTATTAAGTAAAAAGTTTCCCAGTATATTTATGATTAAACTGCAGAAACCAATATTTTACAACCATTTCGTTCCATGAAATTACAATAACATACTCTTGGTTTATTAGATTTTAAAATATGCTTTTTTATATGATATAGAATCTTATATTTC
>Ga0163226_1000113_pt1 | contig 16549 bp, 13 predicted proteins | sample MSEWel2016_07_13_2_FD_113144 | JGI IMG/M metagenome (GOLD analysis project Ga0163226, IMG submission 113144) | Subsurface microbial communities from deep shales in West Virginia, USA - MSEEL Well Study Marcellus 5H_2016_07_13 ...
AATATAAAACCAACCTCACCCCTAGCCCCTCTCCTCCTATCAGGAGAGGGGAATAAAAGATGCTTTAGTCCTCTCTCCTAAGGTAGGAGAGAGTTAGAGTGAGGTATGAAAGGTTTTGATTTATTTCACTTTAGACTTGGATATCTATATAGTCATCCAATTTTAGAATGAAACAATAGAAAGATAGTGTGACACTTTTTGGAATCTGGAATTAGTAGTCAAGAATCAGTTATAAACACTGGTTCCAGATTCCTGATTCCCGACACGAAAATATCGCAATATCCCCATTAAATTACACTTTAGACTTGGATATCTATAACATATATTAAAAATTTAACATTTCAATTAACTACAAGTTTTTACCCCTAGCTATACCATCACAGATTAAAACCAGTAGTTAACTAATAATTTGAATCTAACTCATTATTGAACCATAATTATTTTTTGGGTTTGAAAATAATTAGTTAATCACTAAGCACTTGATGGGCTCCATCTTCTATATTACAAATATAAATATCGGTTTCAATTCCTGTCTTCTCTTGATAAGCCTTAGCTACCTTCTCTTTGAAATCAACTACTGAATCTTTCTTAACTAGACTTACCACACAACCTCCAAAACCTGCTCCTGTCATCCTTGCACCTAAGACACCATCAATTTCTAAAGCTAAATCAACCATAATATCCAGCTCTTCACAGCTAACCTCATATAAATCCCTTAAACTATCATGGGATTTAATCATTAATTGTCCAACTTTATTCAAATCATCCTGAGCAAAGGCTTCAATAGTCTCTTGAACACGTTTGTTTTCATAAATAACATGCTCTGCTCTCTTTCTAATAACCTCTTCTAATCCATCCTTATACTCTTCAAACTCCTTAATATTAACATCTCTTAAGGCTTGAATCTCTCTATCTAATACATTATTAAAATAGTCAACAGCTTTAGCACATTCTCTTAAGCGTTGATTATAAGCTGAATCTACTAGATTATGCTCTACATTGGTATTGGCTATTATTATCTTAATCTCACTTGTATCGATTGGTACTAACTTATATTCGTTAGAGCGACAATCTACAAATAAAGCATTATCCTTTTGACCTAATGCAGAGATAAATTGATCCATAATTCCACAATTAACTCCCACAAATTTATTTTCAGCCTTTTGACAGAGCTTTGCCATCTCTACTCTATCTAATTCAAAACCACTTAGCACTTCAAAAGCCAATGCTGTAGCCACTTCTAAAGCAGCCGAAGAACTTAATCCTGCCCCTTGAGGAATAGTTCCTGTTAAGACCAAATTCATTCCCTGTAGCTGATATCCCCCATCTAATAGCATTTGAGCTACACCCTGTAAATAATTAATCCAATTTTCTTCTTGATTATATTGAATATTATCTAAAGAGAATAATCCTTCTGTTTCATAATCTAGAGAATAGATTTTAACCTCTTTATCCTCTCGCTTTTGAGCCACTATACTAATATCTCTATCAATAGCAATCGGTAAGACAAACCCGTCATTATAATCGGTATGCTCCCCAATTAGATTAACCCGTCCTGGGGCTTTAACATATTTAATTGGACTACCATTATCTCCAAAATAATCAATGAATATTTTTTTTAATTCTTCCATTCTAATTCCCTCCCCATTATCTCTTTAATATAAATATCTAATTTCTAATTTAGCTTTAAATATAGTACTTAAAACACTTTTAGGAATCTGGAATCAGTAGTCAGGAATCAGTTATAAACACTGGTTCCATATTCCTGATTCCCGACACAAAAGTGTCGCAATATACCTATTAAATCCAGCTATCTACTTAACATCCCTACACTCTGCAGGAATTTCTTAAATCCTTGTTGCCCATCTGTATCTTGTTTGAAGACCCCTGCATGCTCAAGCACCTTCATAAACTTCATTCCTACTTCTCTTTCTAAGGTATCTTTAGCCTCTGTTGCTTCTAAATTACTACCATAACTCTCTACCATTTCTGCTATCCAATCAGCATGCTTAGCTATATCCTCTTTATTTAGGATATCTTCTTTATTAAATACTTCTTCTCCAGTTAGGTACCTTGCTACCTCTTCTAACTCCTGCTTCAATCTACCTGGTAATACTGCTAATCCCATCACCTCTATTAAACCTATATTCTCTTTTTTGATGTGATGTAGCTCTTGATGGGGATGGAAGATACCATCTGGATATTCTTTAGAAGTCCTATTATTCCGTAGGACTAAATCCAATTCAAAGACCCCATCCTTCTTGCGAGCAATTGGCGTTATAGTGTTATGAGGCTCTTTCTCTCCCTCTACTTCTGAGAAAGCTACTACACCTCTAGCTTGATCACTATAAGCTCTCCACTCTTTTAAAATAGTCGTTGCTAATGCAATCAATTTCTCCTTATCCTCTGAACTTAATCTCAGTACAGACATCGGCCAATTTACTATACCTGCCTTTACCTCTATAAACTCTGGATGGGTGAATTCTTCCTCAACCTCTGCTCTTTCCATAGGAAAGATATGATGTCCTCCTTGGAAATGGTCATGGCTTAAAATCGAACCACCTACTAAAGGTAAGTCAGCATTTGAACCTAAGAAATAATGAGGAAGTTGATCTACAAAATCAATTAGATTAATAAAAGTATCCTTATCTATTCTCATTGGCTCATGTTTTTCAGAAAAAACTATTGAATGTTCATTATAATAGACATAAGGTGAATATTGTAAAAACCACTGCTTATCATTTAAAGTAATTGGAATAACTCTGTGGTTTTGACGAGCAGGATGATTTACTCTGCCTGGATATCCTACATTTTCAAAACATAAAAAACACTTAGGATAACTACTCTGCTTCATCTGCTTAGCAGCAGCAATCGCTTTAGGGTCTTTTTCTGGCTTAGATAGATTAACAGTTATCTCTAAATCACCATAATTAGTTTTAGCTAACCAATGCATATTCTTAGCTATTCTATCTCTACGGATATAGTTGGAGTCTTGGGATAGATTATAGAAATAATCTGTAGCTTCTCTTATATCCTCTTCAGCTCTAGTCCAAAACCCCTTTACTACTTCAGACTCCCGAGGCATCATCAATCCCATAATTTTAGTATCAAATAGATCCCGATAGGTAATTGTATTATCTTCTAAAATTCCTGTTTTGGCTGCATAATCAAGCAACTTATCTAAAATCTCTTGAGGGGAATCACCGACTTCATAATCAACCTCCCCCTCATAAGGCTCTGGCAACTCTAATAAATCCATAATACTATTTCTTATAGGAACTAGGTCCCATTTAGCCAATAATCCTTTTTCCTCTCCATACTTTAGTAACTTTTCTATCTCTAAAGCAATATTAATCTTAGCCATCTCTTCAACCTCCTTATTTTAATATGTTCAACCAACAAAAATCCTTCTTAACTGGCAACATAATTATATCCACAATAAGGGCAACCATCTTCTTTAGCAGCCTTTTTATACTTAGATTGAATTTTAACTCGGCATTTGGGACAAATTCTAGTTCCATCTTCATTCTTTCCCATACCATAATACCTTACACGCCCTCTGATCTGCATTATAGCCCCTCCCCTTATGATGTATAAACTTAAATTTTAGATAGATATTAAGACACTTTGCTTATTAGGTAGACAGGTGGTAGGCGGTTAACAACTGTCTAATCTAAACATCCAAAGTGTCGCAATATATCAATATAACGCCGTGTACTCGTAGAAGAACTGATACAACAGAATGATATTGCGACACTTTTGAATTTAAACTTAAAAAGATTTTAAGGTTTTTAAGCCGAAAAAAATTTCTGTTTGAACGAAGCAAATATTCTCGAAGAACAATAATTATAGCGTTATCTCTGAAGTAGAAGCACTATATTTCTAATTTTCAAGAGATATTAGTTGCTAAGAGAGTTAAATTTTCTTCTTGATTTTTTGGTTACTTTTTCACCAAGGAAAAACGTAACCCGCCCTTAGGCGGAACCTAAGATTTTTGTTCGCTTTTAAAAAGCAAAAATGTCGCAATATACCCATAAAAAGACACTATTAACTGGCACAACAGATCAATATAGCTTTATATTTAAACATCACAAAACTATTACTATTTCTTAAAACCTGTTGGATGGTTCTCATGCCACTTCCAAGCTGTCTCAATGATTGTCTTTAAATCACCATACTGAGGATTCCAAGCTAAGTCTTCTCTGATTCTATCAGAACTAGCAATCAAAGTTGCAGGATCTCCTGCTCTTCTATCACCCTCTACTGCTTCAATCTCTTTACCTACAACCTCACTTGCTACGTTAATTACCTCTTTTACTGAGTACCCATCACCATTACCCAAGTTATAAATCTCACTCTCTTTACCAGTTGCTAAAGCCTCAATTCCTAGAATATGGGCTTGAGCTAAATCGGTAACATGGATATAGTCTCTAACACAGCTTCCATCTCTAGTTGGATAATCAGTACCAAAGATAGCTAACTTACCTCTTAAACCTAAAGCTTTCTGTAATACAATCGGAATTAAATGGCTCTCTGGATTATGGTCTTCTCCAATCCTTCCAGATTCATCGGCACCACTTGCATTAAAATATCTTAAAGAGACAAATTTCAAACCATAAGCTTGATCATAATCCTTCATTATCTCTTCAAAAAATAGCTTTGATCTACCATAAACACTGGTTGGATCTTTAGGTAAATCTTCTGTAATCGGTACCTCTTCTACATCTCCATAAACTGCTGCAGTAGATGAAAAGACAATCTTTTTCACATTATGCTTGACCATTACATCTAACAGATTTAATCCATTAACTAGATTATTACGATAATATTTAGCTGGATTCTCCATCGACTCCCCTACTAGACTATCAGCAGCCAAGTGAATTACTGCTTCAATCTCATACTCATTAAAAGTTCTATCTAATAATTCTCTATCAGCTAAATCACCTTCAACAAATACTCCTCCTAAAACAGCTTCCTTATGACCCTTTTGCAAATTATCATAGACTACAACTTGATGGTCAGTCTCTAACAATTCTTTCACTACATGACTACCAATATATCCAGCACCACCAGTTACTAAAATATTCATTACTTAATTCCCCCTTTGTTAATAATCTCTTTGACTCTTTAATCATCAGTTTTTCTTTCGTTAAATTACTAGCTCTAATCAACTTAATTAATTATTTTAATAAAGATGATAAATAAAAATAATATTGTATAAAATTTCACCTATATTATAGTGGATTAAATTCTTAGAGATTATACCCTGCTATAATATTATTTACTAATTATATTATAGCCTAATTCTTAAGCAACGTCAAACTTTTTTAATTAAAGAAACTAAGTTTAGGAATAAATTTTCTCAAAATATATCTGCATTAAAAGATTATGTCTTATTTTTCTAAAATAAATTTACAGCTCATTTATGTTAGACTTGCTTTAATAATATAATTATCAGCCAACATAAATGAGCCTTCTTAAAATCTAATTACAATCTATTTAGTAGCTTTTAACTTCCAAACAATACTTCTAAAATCTCCACCATTTAATAATTCATCAGGAATATTTATTCCAATATGCATTAAGAAATCTCCATCATAAGTCTTCTCAGTACCTACTAATTGATATTTAAACTCTGGATTTAATCCCTTAATCTTCAAGGATCTACAGCCAACATTTGCTTCTGCTAATACTTTATAGTATCCAATATAGGCTACTTGTTGATCAGCAGAGACCACACTCCAAGCTGTTTCATTACCTTCAAAAGGACTTAATAATCTATAAAAATTACCTTGCTGCACCAATTTTCTTATCTCTTTATATTCTGCTACCTGCTCTTTAACTAGCTCTTTTTCTTCTGTTGTCATTTTAGTCAAGTCTAACTCATAACCAAAGTTACCAAACATCGCTACATGACCACGCATATCTAAAGAAGTAATTCTTTGTACCTGATGATTTGGCACTGCTGAAACATGAGCACCGATAGCACTTAACGGATATACAATACTTGTTCCATACTGAATCCTTAGCCTCTCTACAGCATCAGTATCATCACTAGTCCAAGTTTGGGGCATATAATAAAGCATACCTGGATCAAATCTTCCACCACCACCAGAGCAACTTTCAAATAAGATATCAGAAAACCTGGTAGTTAATTTTTCTAGAATTCTATATAGTCCTAACATATATCTATGAGCAGTCTCTTGTTGCCTTTCTGGTGGCAATTTAGCAGAACCAATCTCCGACATATTACGGTTCATATCCCATTTAACATAGGTAATTGGAGCACTTTCTAAAATAACCGAAACCTTTTCTATAATATAGTCACATACATCTTCACGGGATAAATCCAAGATCAATTGATCCCTGGCTGTTGAACGCTTTCGATTCGGAACATGAAGGCACCAATCAGGATGAGCACGATATAAATCACTATCTGGTGAGACCATCTCAGGTTCAAACCAGAGACCAAACTCCATTCCTAAATTATTTATCTGCTGACCTAGCTTACCTAAGCCATTAGGAAGTTTATTCTTATCTACAAACCAATCACCTAAAGAACTTGTATCATCATTCCTTTTACCAAACCACCCATCATCTAATACAAATAACTCCAAGCCCAGCTCTTTTCCTGATTTAGCTATCTCTAGAATCTTATCTTCATCAAAATCAAAATAAGTTGCTTCCCAATTATTAATCAAGATTGGTCTAACCTTATCTCTAAATTTACCACGAGCAAGGCGAGTTCGATATAACTTATGATAAGTCTGAGACATCTTATTAATCCCTTGATCTGAATAGACCATAACTACCTCTGGAGTTTGAAAATCTTCTTGCGGTTCTAATAACCAATTAAAATCAAAGGGATTAATCCCCATAGAAACTCTTGTTTGGCTATATTTATTAACCTCAATCTGAGCTAAAAAGCTTCCACTATAGACAAGACTAAAACCATAAACTTCACCTTGATATTCAGTTGTATTATCCCTTAATAATGCAATAAAAGGATTTTGAGAATGACTGCTAGCTCCCCTTTTACTTTCAATTGATTGTAGCCCTTGTACTAAAGGTCTTGTTTTAATATGCCTTTCTCTAGCCCAAGCCCCAGACAACTGTAGTAATTCAAAGTCACTATCTTTAAAATCAAGACTAGAACTTAAAGCACGAGATAAATTAATAGCCTCATTTCCTTCATTAATAAAGTAAACTGACCTTGTAATAGCATCCAAATCTTCATAAACTGTATAAGAGAGTCTTACCTTAAGCTTAGTTACTTCGTCAATTAGTGTTATCTCTAAGCTTTCAGCTTCTGACTCATCTTCTACATAAGTTACTGGTAAGCCCTTTAGCTTCTTCTTACCTTTAAAAATATCATGCTCTAAATACTTTAGCTCAGAGATTCTAGACCCATTCTCTAACTTAACTTGATAAGCAGGTTGACGAAAATCAGAATTTCCATAGCTTGGATATTCTTTTGAGATCACATCCATTGCAAAGGAATGCCCCTCTTTTTGTGATAATAAATAAGGGTTTAATGCTAATTCATGATAAGCTTTCAACTCTGTTGCTTTGATTTTTTTACCCCAATATCCATGTGCTAACTCTCCATTATCCAAGATTTTCATCAGATAACTTGTATCCTTGGCTTGTAAGTGAAACATATTATTCTCTTTATTATAATAGATCCCCATAACCTTCCTCCTAATTTAACTATTAAGTAATTGATTATTTCTCGTATTAACCTTTAACTGACCCCTTCATTACACCACTAATAATCCATTTTTGAGCAAAGATATAGACAAGTATCATTGGCGCTAATGCCAAAATATAAGAAGCAAATGCTAAATTATAATTTGTACTAAATTGAGACTGAAATACATATTGGACTAAAGGTAAAGTCATTAATTTCCGCTCATTTAACATAATTAATGGTAACATAAAATCATTCCAAGCCCATAAAGAGGTTAAAATAGCTATTGTAGCATTAATAGGTTTTAATAACGGAAAGATAATCTTCCAAAAAATCTGCCAAGTACTAGCTCCATCTATAATTGCTGCTTCTTCTAAGGAATTAGGCAATGACTTAATATAGCCAATATAGATAAAGATATTCATTGACAAGCCATAAACAATATATAAGATCGTTAATCCTAGTCTATTATCTAAACCTAAAAAACTCATCTCTTTTACAATAGGTAACATAATAATTGGAAAAGGAATAAATAAAGCAGCAATAAAATAATAATAAAGAAATTTGAAGAATTTTTTATTCAAATTTCTAGCAATAGCATAAGCAACCATAGAATTTGTTAGTAAAGTTATAATTACAGTTGGAATTGTGACTAGACTACTGTTCTTAAAACTTCTAAAATAATGGGTTAACTCTATTGCCTTAGTAAAGTTCTCCCAATGAATTTTTTTGGGGAACGCAAATATAGATTGAGCTAACTGTTGAGGGCTCTTTAACGCTACATTTATTGCCAAATAGAGAGGAAATAATATAGCTAAAGAACCAATTAATAATAGGATAGTAGCACCCCAATTTACATCACTATCTTTAAAAAATTTAAAGAATCGACTTGACTCCTTACTTTTTAAATTAGTTTCTAAATTAGCTTCTTCTTGACTAATCACTATAGCTCTACCTCCCTTTTTTGCAGTACTTTAATTTGGAAGACTGAAATAACTAAGATAACAATAAAATAAATAACGGCGTTAGCTGTCTGATAAGCAAATTCTCCACCTGCAAATCCTCCACGATAAATTAATAAAGAGATTGATTCTGTAGCTCGACCTGGTCCACCATTTGTTAATGCCATAACATGATCAAAAACCATTAAAAAATTCTTCATAGCTAAAACCATATTGATAGTGAAGAAGGGTGAAATTAATGGAAAAGTAATATTAGTAAATTGCCTCCACCTACCTGCTCCATCAATACTAGCAGCTTCATATAAAGTATGATCAATTGTCTGCAGACCTGATAAATATAATAGAGTATTAAATCCACATGATTGCCATACTGCTAAAATTACTACACCAATCCAAGCTAAATCTGGGTTTCCTAAAATACTCTTAGTTAAGGCATTAATTCCTAATGCTTGAGCAATATCTGGCAAGAAGAAAGTAAAGATATAATTAAAGATATACCCAACAACCAAAATACTTAAGATATAAGGTGTAAAATAAATAGCTCTAAGAGCAGTCTTAAACTTAATCTTTGCATTTAAGCCCATAGCAATTAATAGACTGATTATATTTACTGAGATAGTAGCTATAATTGCAAATTTAAAAGTAAAGATATAAGAATCTAAAGCACGACTATCCTTAAATAAATTAATATAATTTTTTAATCCTACAAAATCCCAAGTCCCATATCCCTTCCAATCAGTAAAGCTATACAAAATTCCAGTTAATGCTGGTAATGTATGAAAAGCGAAAAATAAGACTAGGGCTGGAATTGTCATCAAATAAAATGTTTTATTACACTTATTCTGCAATTTAATACCTCCTTTGATAATAATAATTGACAATTGACAATCTAGAATTTACAGTTAAAAAATAAATAGTTTTTAATTGATTATCAATTGTCAATTATGCTTTATCTTTTACTGTCTAGCTTGTACTTTATCCCACTCATTATCTAATTTTTCTAAGAAGGCATCAACATTACCATCTAATAGAAATTCTTGAATTAAGTTCTCAATTTGTAGCCCTGATGGATAGTAATGATCTGAAAACGGAACTAAACGTCCAGTTTTGAAATACTCTTGAAGACTTGCTAAAATTGGGTCTTGTTGATAAACCCCTTTAAGAGTTGAAAATAACTTCTGTTGCCCTATATAATATTCTGCATTCTTCTTTTCTAATAAGAAATGAATAAACTTCTTAGCCGCCTTAGCTTCTTCTCCTTTGAGTTTAATAGACATAGTCAACACAGTATCTACCCCTGAAACAAGCTTATTTTGACTTGAATCATTAACTGCTGGAAAAGCAAAGACTCCTAGATTAATATCAGGATTAGCCTGTTTAATCTGTCCAAGCGCCCAGATTCCTTGTAAATACATAACAGATTTACCATTAGCAAAGGCTATATTTCCTTGATTATACCCAGTTGCAAAGTTATCATCATCACCATACTCTAATAGAGAATACATTCTCTTAGCAACTTCATGATAACCTTCTTTAAAAGTAGTTTCACCCTCTGCTTTAGCTTTAATAAAATCTATTCCAGCTAGATTAGAGGCTAATGCATTCCAACTAGGTAATGTAGTCCAAGCCTCTCTAAAGGTTAAATAAAATGGTGTCTCGCCAGCTTCTTTAATCTTCTCTGCTGTAGCAATCAATTGATTCCAAGTCGTTGGTACCTCTAAGCCTAACTCTTCAAATTTATCCTTATTATATATAATAGGAACAGCATTTGCCGTATAAGGGATTCCATAACTTGTATCAGTATCACCATGTAACTCTCGTACCATTCTTATATAAGCCTCTTGAACATCATCTAAAATAGGATCATCGGTAAAATTAGCATATATTCCTGAATCAGCTAATTCACCATAAACAGCAGCTCCATTAATTGTCATAATAGCTGGAATATCATTTTTAGATAACCTTGATCTTAATACTGTATCAGGTTCTGGAACATTATTCTGTTCAATCTTAATATTTGGATTTTCCTTCTCAAACTCAGCGATCAAATGATCAAAAGCACCTACTGCTTCTTGTTTATATTGAAAGAATTCTAATGTTATCTGCCCATCTTTATTACTTGCTTCTTGATTTCCGCCACATCCAGTCAACAATATCCCTACTAGTAAAAAGACTGCTAAGGTACTGATAATTTTTTTCATAATATCCTCCTTTTTTTATATAAGCTAACAGTTAGCAACTTTGTTAAAAAAGTAAATAAAGTGATTAATAAAATAAATTTTAACACTAACTTATCTAATTTATAACCCCTCTACCCTCCTTCTTTTAAGCAGTTGATAAATACCCCATTTTTAATAGTAACCGAAACAAGAAAACTTATCTACTACTAAAAATGGGGTATGGGATTATATACTTATAGAATTATACCTATTATGCTCTTTTATTATAGAATAATCAATCTAATAATTATTATCTTATGTTTACATCATCTTAAAGTTATTGATATAATATAGACATGAGATTCTAAGTTAATGATATCTTATCTGCTTATAAAATTATTCTTATTAATTAGTAATATTGTTTTTATCTGCCACTTAATTAGATTAACTATTATCTTATATTTAAATTATAACCATTTTAGTGAATAAAGTAAATGATAGTATGTTGACTTAATATGATTTAATGTTGAATCTGTATTAAATTAATAGCAACTTAAATAAAGGGAGGATTATTATGTTAAATAGCTATAAACACCAAGCACTAGATATTGATATTAATAGATTAAATCTAACTGATATGGATATATATGTTAGCGGAGTTCAAAATTGTAAAGCAAATCATCCTTTTGGACCCGCTGTTAGAGATTACTTTCTAGTTCATTACATCTATAAAGGAAAAGGAAAGTTTATAGTAAACAATAAAACATATCACTTAAGTGCAGGGCAAGGATTTCTAATCTGTCCAGATATAGTTACCTACTATGAAGCAGATAGTGATAATCCTTGGACTTATGCTTGGATTGGTTTTAATGGCTTAAAAGCTAAAACTTATCTAGAACAAGCAAATCTAACCCAAGATAATCCTATCTTCTCCACCAAAGAAAATTCAATCAAAAAAATATTTGATAAAATGAAAGTAGTTAACGATCTAAAAAAAGGTAAAGAACTGGAACTACTGGGACTACTATATTTATTTTTATCCAAACTCATTAAAGACAATGATAATTTAAATTCTGATAAAGAAAACCCTAAAGAAATTTATTTAAAGGAAGCTATAAAATATATTCATAAAAATTATGATAGATATGATTTAACAGTCTCGCAAATAACTGAATATATTGGAGTAGATAGAACTTATCTCTGGTCTATCTTCAAAAGTTACCTTAACTTATCACCTCAACAGTTTCTAATTCAATTTAGAATAGATAAAGCATGTAGATTAATGGAGAATAAAAAATTATCAATCGGAGATATTTCTCGCTCTGTAGGTTATGAAAATCCTTTAGTCTTTTCTAAAATGTTTAAAAAAATTAAGGAAGTCCCCCCCTCAAAATATAAAAAAGAGACTGATAATAAATAGAAACTAAGCTTAAAGTCTTTAACTAAAGACTTTAAGCTTAGTTTTGCTAAAGATCAAACCATATATTCTGACTTTATCTGCTTTTCAATAAATTATTAACCTTAATAAATAATAAAATTAATAAACAGACAAAAGTAAAGGCATTTGCAGCAGTTATTGGAAATACATTGATACTTAAACCATAAATCAGCCATAAAAAGACCCCTGTGATAAACATAAGCAACCAACTCCAAGACATATCATCTGTTGATTTGCTCTTTAATGTTTTGATTACTTGAGGCAGAAAAGCAGTTGTGGTCAAAACAGCTGCCATATTACCAATAAATTCAACCATACTAAATACCTCCTCTTCTTTAACAATTACAATAAAATAAAACTGAACTTCTTAATTAAGAAGAAGCTCAGTAATTTTTATCTTCTTTATTTAAATTCTGGTAACCAGTCACCATGTGCTTCAATTAAATCATCACATAAAGCAACTATATCATCTATCGATAACTCTGCAGAAGTATGTGGGTCTAACATAGCAGCTTGATAAATATATTCCTTCTTTTGAGTTAAGGCAGCTTCTATTGTTAATAAATGAACATTAATATTGCTTCTATTTAAAGCAGCTAATTGTGGTGGTAACTCTCCAACATAACAAGGTGTAACTCCATTTTTATCAACTAAACACGGTACTTCTACAATAGCATCACTGGGTAAATTAGTAATCAATCCAGTATTTAAAACATTCCCACCAATCTTATAAGGCTTTCCAGTTTCCATTGCTTCTATAATATAAGAACCATACTCATTACTACGTTCATGCTCTAAATCTTGATTATTAACTAATTCATCTCTCATTGTTTCCCATCTCTTAATCTGCTCTTCACAACGACGTGGATACTCATCTAAGGGGATATTAAATTTTTCAATTAATTCAGGGTAATTATTCTTAATAAAGTAAGGTAAATATTCTGCATTATGCTCACTAGATTCTGTTACATAATAACCAAAACGCTTCATAATTTCATAACGGACCATATCATCATGAGGAGTCTCTCTCTCTAATACTCTCTTCTTAATCTCTGGATACAGATCTTTTCCGTTGTCAGTAATTTCCAAAAGCCATGCCATATGGTTAATTCCCGCAATCTTAGATTGTAATCCTTCTGTATCCATTCCTAATGGTTCCAAAAGTTCAGGGACACATTTTTGGACACTATGGCAGAGACCAACTGTTTTAATCTCAGTAGCCTTTAACATAGCACCTGTTAAAATTGACATGGGATTTGTATAATTTAAAAACCAAGCATCAGGACAGACCTCTTCCATATCCTTAGCAAAATCAAGTAAAACTGGAATTGTTCTTAAAGCTCTAAAGATACCACCAATCCCTAAGGTATCACCTATTGTTTGTTTTAATCCATATTTTTTAGGTATCTCAAAATCAGTTACTGTACAGGGCTTATAGCCACCTACTTGAATAGCATTTATTACATAGTTGGCATCTCTTAAAGCCTCTTTACGGTCTGTATAAGCAACTATTTTTGCATAGTTTCCGTGATTTTTATTAATATTATTGAGCATCATCTCAGAATCTTTTAATCTTTGCTGATCAATATCGTATAAAGCAATGTGAGAATCCCTTAGTGCTGGTGATAAGATACAATCTCCTAAAATATTCTTAGCAAAAACTGTACTACCTGCTCCCATAAAAGTAATTTTTCTCATAATTATATTCCTCCTTTAAATTATTAGCTTATTTATATTCTACTCTTTTATTATCATAATTTGAATGGAACTATGTTAGTTACTTATGGTATAATGTTAGATATAATAAGAATTGAAAGGAGAGGATTTATATGTCCTATGATCTTATGGATATAGATATTAACAGATTAAATCTTACTGATTTAGATATGTATCAATGTGGGATGCAAATTTGTCGTCCTAATCATTCCTGGGGACCTGGAATTAGAGATCATTTTTTAATTCATTATATTTTTGAAGGAGAAGGTATTTTTCAAATTAATAATAAAACTTATCAACTGCAAGCAGGAGATGGCTTTCTAATCCCCCCAGATACAATTACCTATTATCAAGCTAAAAGAGATAATCCATGGCATTACGCTTGGATAGGATTTAATGGACTTAAAGCAGAATCTTACCTCCAGCAAGCAAACTTAACACTGAACAATCCTATATTCTCAGTTACAGAGACTTCTTTTATTAAAGAATGCTTTACTAAAATGATCTCTACACAAGAGCTAATAAAAAGTAGAGAAATCAGATTAACAGGTCTTTTGTACATTTTTCTCTCCCATCTTATTGAAATAAGAGAGAATAATTCATCTGACAACAATGATATTGATAGAACTGAACTGTATATTAAAGAGATAATAAATTTTATTGCTAAAAATTATTATCGGAAAATTAGCATTACTGAAATAGCTGATCACATTGGTCTAGATAGAAGTTATATGTGGTCAATTTTTAATGAAATTCTTCATACTTCACCACAACAGTTTTTAATTAACTTTAGAATAGATAAAGCCTGTGAACTAATGAAAAAAAAGAACTTATCAATCGCTGATATATCCCGCTCTGTAGGCTACCAAGACCCTTTAACCTTCTCCAAGACCTTTAAAAAAATCAAAGGAATCCCCCCATCAAAATACAGAAAGGACTTATATAATAAATAAAGGAAAACAAAGATTGCTCCTCTTGTTAGACTTTAATCAAAAAAGGTCAGCAATAATTTATTAATTTCTTCATATATCTCTTCAAATAATAAAAAATTAGCGTAATTAGAGGAATATAAATACCAATTACAACATTAGATATTAAACTAATTCCAAGTCCAAATTGAACATGTTGCCAATAACTCTTAGCTACAATATTGGCTAAATAAATAGATATTATAAGAACAAAAAATACCATCTTTTTATAAGAAACTTGGAAAAGTTGGGAATAACCTTTAATCCCAGCATAAGCCAAAACTGATGCCTTTACAATTAAAACTAAATTAGTTACTAAAACAATAATGATATTAAGCTTTAATAAGTCACTTTGAGTAAGCTGAGTTGCTTGAATGATAGGAAAACTTAAATTTTCTGCTAGATATATTCCTAAAACTGAAATTAACATTACCGTATCAAATAGTATTATTAAAGAGCCCCATATATTAGCTAAAATTAATAACTTCTTTATTTTATTAAAAGTAACATTAACATGAGGAATAATCATCATAGAAACAGTTAATTCAGCATAAGGAAACCCCATAAGCTTAGAATGAACTGTACTTAAGACTAATCCTTCATGTAAGATAGGCTTTAAATTATTAAAATCACCACTAACCATCATAAGATAAGAATCAGAAATTAGTATATATACAAAAACGACAGGAAAGATAACACAAGTAACTCTAATCAGCACCTCTATTCCTTGATATAAAGCATATATCATCAAAATAACCATTAAGGTAAGAATCACCACAATGTTAATATCAGATAAAAAATTATGGGTAATTTGCTCAGCAAAATCTCTAATATTTCTAATCGAAATATAAATACACCAAGTCGCATAGATAAATCCCACAAACCAGCCCAAGTATTTACCAAATATCTCTTGGGTTATCCCAATAAATGTAGCACCAGGATATAATGAATTTATTTTTACAAATAACAAACATAGAAATATTCCGTAAGTCATCCCAACTAAAATAGCTAGCCAAGCATCTTGTTTTGCGTCAATACCAATTGGGAATATAATTGTTCCACCTATCATAAAGTTAGTCATGGTTAATAGAAATTCAAAGCCAGATATCTTCTTCATCAAAACACCTCATAGTTATTTATTATAAATAGATTTTACAATTAAAAACTATTTATTCATATTAGATTAATAAATAATTATGGTTCTTCCACTATATCTACGGTGAAAAAGAATTGTTAGCCACAGCTTTCAACCTCTAGTGTCCTATAGAACCTACGGGTTAAAACCCGTAGCTAGCTAATAACTTAAATTCGACGAATTATACTTTTAACCACAAAGTTCGTTGTTAAACCATAATTATTAATTAAATTTTTTGTATTAAATAAAAAACTGAACCCTTAATTAAAGAGCTCAGCAAATACTTCTTTATATATTATAACTGTTAAATTGTAAATCATTTATATCACTTGGTAAATTTTATTTTAAAATATCTTTAATTATAGATATCCAAGTCTAAAATGAAATAAATCAAAACCTTTCATACCTCACTCTAACTCTCTCCTACCTTAGGAGAGAGGACTAAAGCATCTTTTATTCCCCTCTCCTGATATGAGGAGAG
>Ga0163226_1000114_pt1 | contig 16312 bp, 13 predicted proteins | sample MSEWel2016_07_13_2_FD_113144 | JGI IMG/M metagenome (GOLD analysis project Ga0163226, IMG submission 113144) | Subsurface microbial communities from deep shales in West Virginia, USA - MSEEL Well Study Marcellus 5H_2016_07_13 ...
ACTATTCAAAAGTATATCCAAAATCAAAAGAATGTTTAATTTCAAGGTATCGAACCTTAAAATTAAAAGGCTCATTCATCCCCTAAGACAAGCATAAGGGGTTTTCTGAGCCTTTCCTATAAAGCAGTTGGTACTACTCTTTCTTCATCAAGTACTAACTTCTCAAATACTTCAAAAGTACCAGAGCTTGAATCTCTAGAAATAATTACAATCTCTTGGTCTTTTCCACCCAACTCTTTCCAGTTACTAATCTTTCCTGTATAGATATCCTTGATTTGCTCTAAAGTCAATCCTTGAACAGGGTTACTTGGATGTAAAACTACTGCAATTCCATCCATAGCAACTTTGTGAGGTACTGGTAAGATTCCATTATCAACAGCCTTATTATACTCTTTATCTTTGATAAATCTAGAAGCATCAGCAATATCCACTGCCCCATCAACTAAAGCAGCAATACCATTTCCAGATCCACCACCTCTAACACTGATATTCACACCTGGATGTTTCTCCATATAAACCTCAGCAGCCTTTTGTGCAATTGGCAATACTGTTGAAGACCCTTGTACATTCAAACTTCCTGCAGCAAATGCACTAACAGACATAACAGTTACTATTAAAGCAACTAAGAAAAGTAAGCTAGTTTTATAATTAAACATTTCTTGTCCTCCTTATAAGAGTTATTTAAGATTATTTTATATTCTTATCTAGTCTAATAGATTCATTTTTTGACTTATTACAAATCAAATATTAATGTAATGGTACATATCCTTGTTCTTCAGCAATCTTTTGACCTGCTGGACTTAAAATAAAGTTAATGAAGCTAGCTGTTAATCCTTCTGGCCATCCATCAGTAAACATGAATAATGGACGAGCAATTGGGAATTCTCCACTTGCTACAGTAGCTTTGCTTGGAGTTACACCATTAACTTTGATAGCTTTTAATTTGTTTGATAAATATCCTAGTCCTACATACCCAATAGCACCTTCTGTTTCTGCAACTGTTCCAGCTACAGCTCCATTAGATGATTGTAATAAAGCAGTTGGTATTACTCTTTCTTCGTTAAGTACTAATTTCTCAAATACTTCAAAAGTACCAGAACTTGAATCTCTAGAGATAATTACGATTTCTTGGTTCTTTCCACCCAACTCTTTCCAATTAGTAATCTTTCCTGTGTAGATATCTTTGATTTGCTCTAAAGATAATCCTTGAACAGGGTTACTTGGATGTAAAACTACTGCAATTCCGTCCATAGCAACTCTATGAGGAAGTGGCATAATTCCATTTTCTACAGCTTTTTTAACCTCTTTATCTTTGATAAATCTAGAAGCATCAGCAATATCCACTGCCCCATCAACTAAAGCAGCAATACCGTTTCCAGATCCACCACCTCTAACACTGATATTTATACCTGGATGTTTCTCCATATAAACCTCAGCAGCCTTTTGTGCAATTGGCAATACTGTTGAAGATCCTTGTACATTCAAACTAGTCTTTGCTACTTCCTTATTTTCCTTCTTAGTTTCTACTTTTTTGCTCTCTTTCTTCTTATCATTACCAAAAATCCACCAAGCATCTGCTTTTCCACTTAGAGTAACTATTGCACCTAATGATAAAAGCAATACTAAAGATAATGCAATCACTTTTTTGTTAAACATTAGCTAAAACTCCTCCTCTTATTTACTTATTTATATTTTAGAACTTACTGTAACAAGTATAGCAAGCCTTCTTTGCGAATAAATTAAAGCAATGTTAACAGAATGTTAAAAATGCATAATTTATCAATAATATAAGCAAAACAATACATCATTTTGCAGAAATTTGTATTAAACAACTGTTTATAATTAAAAAAACAAAATAGCTTATTATAAACAAATCTCATCTAATCCCTAAAATGAAATCTGCTATAATAAGCTATTATTATTTTAAAAAATATAAGTCAATATTTATAAAGGTAATTCAACTTTAAACTTAGTACCTTGTTGAGGTTCACTTTCAACACTAATCTGACCTTGATGTTCTTCAATAATATGTTTAATGATCGATAAGCCTAATCCTGTTCCTCCTAGCTTTCTACTTCTTGCCTTATCAACACGATAAAACCTTTCAAAAATCCTTGGTAAATCTTTTTCTGGAATTCCTATTCCATTATCCTCTACTTCTATGATTATCTTCTTATTACTGTTATATACTTTTATATCTACTTTTCCAGATTTAGGTGTATATTTAATAGCATTATCAACCAGATTGATTATCAACCTTGACATCTGGTCTCTATTAGCATCTATCAAAGGTAGAGAGTTCGGTAAATCAGACTCTAAAGCAATTGATTTTCTTCTAGCTTTCTCTCCTAGCAAGAATACCGTATCATTAATAACTTCAATCATATCCACTTGCTCTTTACTAGCATAATCTGATTTCGATTCTAGCCTGGATAGGCTCAGTAAATCTTCAATTAATCTTTGTAATCTATTAGCCTCTTCTCTAATAATACTTAAAAAAGAACGGGAGACCTTTTGATCAGGATTACTATCTAATAATGTCTCAACATAACCTTTAATAGAGGTCAATGGAGTTTTAAGCTCGTGGGAGACATTTCCTACAAATTCTTTTCTCATCTCTTCTAAGCGTCTAATGTCAGTAATATCTCTCAATACTGCTACAACCCCCACTGTACTCTCCTTTACCCCTTCAATAGGAGCAATCTGTACTCTAAAGACCCTCTGTTCAGGAACCAGCATCTCTAACTCCTCTGTTACTATCTCATTTTTCTCTAAAGCCACCTCTACCAATTCATCCAATTTATAATTTTTAGTTATTTGAATTACCGATTTATTTAATACTATATCCTCTTTAATACCAAAGGTTCTTTCAGCAGCCAAATTGAAAAGAATTATTCTCCTCTCCTTATTAACTGCAATTACAGCATCACCAATACTGGTTACAATAGCTTCAATTTTATTCTTCTCCCCTGATATCTCCTGCATCTTATCTTTAACTCGGTCAACCATATAATTAAACATTAAAGCTAATTGACCAATCTCATCTTTAGTTCTAATGACCAACTTGTGGTCTAAATAACCATTGGCTATTCTTTGAGCTGCAGAAGTAATCTCTCTAATGGGGTCTGTAATCTGATTGGTTAACTTTAGAGATAGTAAGATGGCTATTAATATAGCAAAGAAGGATGATTTTAATAATACTGTCCAAATACCATGATAGAGCTCTTGTAACCTATCCAAGGTTAGAGATGCTCTAATAATTCCAACAACATCTCCACCTTCCTTCTTGATAGGCAGAGCAATATACTTCATATTCATCTCCAAAGTAGAGCTATACCTTATCTCCTTACCTAGCTTTCCTTTTAAGACCTCTTGTACTTCAGGTCGATAAAGATGATTCTCCATTTGCAGAGGATCTTTACGAGAATCAGCCAGAACCTTCCCTTTTAAATCTATAATTGTAATTCTAGTCTCTAACTCCTTACCATAAGTAATAATTGCTTGATTTAATCTCATATTATCTTTACTCTCTAAGAGAGGATTGACAACTGTTATGATTAAATTCATCTCTTTAATTAGCTTTCTCTCTAACCATTTAGAAAAATAATGCTCTAAAGATCTCTGCACGAAATAACCAGTAAATATCAATGTAGTTACTAGCATTACTAAATACAATGCTATAATCTTAGTCTTAACACTCTGTAACCTCTGTAACATAACTTAAACTCCTTTATTTAGTTTGAGTCCAACTTAAGTACAAGTATGAGTTTAAGCTTTAATAATTACTTAGACTTGAACTCAGCCTTAAGCTTAACTTAACTCTTCATCTCTTTAAATTTATACCCTACACCTCTAACAGTCAAAATACTCTCTTGATTACTATGATTACTAATCTTCTTTCTCAACCTTCTGATATGAACATCTACAGTCCTAGTATCACCATGATAATCATACCCCCATAACTCATCAAATAGATAGCTTCTAGAAAATACTTGTCCTGGATGTGTCATTAAAATAGCCAATAAATCAAACTCCTTTGGAGTCAAGTTAATCTCTTCACTATCTACTTCTACACGATACTTAGTCAAGTCTATCTTGATATCACCTAAAGCTATAACTTCCTCTTCTTTATCACTCTTATTTTTGACTCTACGTAAAATCGCCTTTACTCTTGCCAAGAGTTCACGAGGACTAAAAGGCTTAGTTACATAATCATCAGCTCCTAACTCTAACCCCAAAATCTTATCAATCTCTTCACCTTTAGCTGATAACATAATAATTGGTATCTTGTTTAATTTACTATCCTTTCTAATCTGACGACAGACATCAAAACCATCTAATTTTGGTAACATCAAATCTAATACAATCAAATTAGGATGGACATCTTCAACCTTTTTTAGAGCTTCTTCCCCATCATAAGCAGTCACAACTTGATAACCCTCTTTTTCTAAATTAAACTTTACTAACTCCACTATATTCTCTTCATCATCAACTACTAAAATTTTATTACTCATAGATTTTCCCCCATTAATTTAATTTTTTAGATTTACCCTCTTATATTATAATATACAACTAAATTATAGTAAAAATCAACTCTCTATTCAATTCAATTCATAATATTAAATTGTTTTTTAGTTAAATTTCAAGATAAAAGGTATCGCTTAATGGGTATATTGAGACACTTTTAAGTTTTAGCTACGGGTTTTAACCCGTAGTGTAACATGTCATCATCACCACAGGTTGAAACCTGTGGCTAGTAAATTTACCATTATAAAAAGTGTCGCATTATCTCTATATAATATCACTCTCCTGTTAATACCATAAAAATAAGGAGCATCAATATTGATGCTCCCTTCCTTCTTTGAATTTTATCTACTTAAATTATTAGACTTCAAATTTATCTACTAAACTCTGTAATTTTTGTGCCATAATAGCCAACTCTTGTGAAGAATTGCTTATCTCCTCTGACATATTATTAATACCATCAACAGCGCTCATTACCTGCTCACTATTGTTAGCTAAAGTATCGGCAGATATAGCTGTCTGTTCAATCTGTGCTGATGTATTCTCACTAGAAATCTGAATTTGGGCAAAGATCTTTCCAGTCTCTTCAGCAATCGATTCTCCATCTCTAGATTGCTCTTCTACTTGTTTAATAGCATCTAGACCAACCCCTACTTTTAATTGTGTCTTCTTAATCAAAGCAGAAATATTATCTATAGCTTTAGAGGTCTCTACAGATAACTCCCTAATCTCATCTGCAACAACAGCAAAACCATGACCATGCTCCCCAGCCCGTGCTGCTTCTATTGCTGCATTTAATGCCAATAAGTTTGTCTGTTCAGCTATATTATCAATTAATTCTATAATCTGTTCAATCTCTTGAGAGGTGATATTCAAATCATTAATAGCATTTACAGTCTCTTTAACAGATTGACTAATCTCTCTTATACTTGCTAAGGTAGCAGTTATATTTTGGTTACCTATCTCAGTTTGAGAATTTGTCTCTTGTGCCAAAGCAGTTACCTCTTGGGAACCTGTAGCAATCTCTTCAATAGAGGAGGATATCCCTCTCATTAATTGATTTGTACTCTCAATTGTTGCATTACCCTCCTGGGCAGAAGCAGATAACTCTTCACTGTAAGCTAATAAATCTTCTGATGTATCTAACAAATTAATAATAATTTCATGCAAATTACTCTTCATTTGATTAAAGGATATAGTCAACTCACCTATCTCATCTTTAGACTTAATTTCCAAATCTTCTGTATTTAAATTTCCTTCTGCTATCGATTTAGCAGTATCAGTTAATTTTCTCAGAGGACTACTTACAATTTTATTAAAATATAGTGAGCATATAATAATTATACTTAATATAATAAACCCATTAATTAAAAAGCTAGTTAATACTTTCTTGCCAAATTCCTTTACAAAATTAAAATCTTGACTGATTCTAATCATACCCTCAACTGTACCTGTTATTGGATGATACAGAGGTGTGTATAACTGTAATAAGTTATCTTGATTATTGGTTATTCTGACCCTTTTTCCTTCCTTAACCTGCTTATAGATAGATTTATCTTCTAAAGGCTGACCTATACCACTTTGCTCATCATCTTTTGAACTTACAACCAGTCTATTATCAGAATAAAATCCAATATCTCCAGAAATGACACCTTGGATTTGGGCTAATAGTCTTTGGTCAAAACTAAAACCAGTCTGCATAGTACCTATAATCTTATTATTATTCTTAATAGGTACTATAGCTCTAATGGCAAAGCCACTATTTCCTGATTCAAATAGCTTCACCTTATCACCTTTTAGAGTTGATTGAATAGATTTTTTCTCACTCTTATCATCACCATATTTATTAACATTATGTGCTCTAAAAAAGACTCTTCCTTTACTATCACCAAATTCAAATACATCAAATCCATTCTCCTGATTTAAAGCCTTAAATATAGGTACAGTTACCTTCTTTAAAGTCTCTCTATCTTCATTATTTAGTGCAGATATGATCTTGTCATTTTGTGCATAACTCTCTGCTACTAACAGGGTTTCATTCATCTTCTCTTTAAGATACATATCTGCTGAATTACTCGCCTGCTCTATTCTATCTACAAGCAATTTACTAATCCCCTTCTCTGCTTGACTAAATAAAGTAGTAGCTACTATTAATACTGGAATAATTGCAGATAATACTATCATAATAATCAGTTTTCTTCTTAAATTTAATTTTAACATAAAATTCCTCCTAATTAGTCTCCAAACCAAAAATTTTTATATAAATTATTTAATATAACTATAATAAGTTATCTTTACCAATAAAAATCTTTTTACTATAAAATTAGCAATCATTTTAAAAAAACAGTAATCAATTTACTAATTCCACAACAAACTCTCTATTCCTTTAAATAAATCATTTTTTATAAAAAGTAACTTAACTTTAATTTTATTGAATAATATTTTTAATTTAACAAAAATTTTGTCAACCTATATCTATCTAAATTCATTTTGAATAGAAATTAAATAATTTCAAAGCAAAATAAAACACCTCCTGTCTACTATAGTAAACAAGAGGTATAGGAGTTCCATTATTCTATTGTTAATATGTTAATAACTGTAAATCTCCTCAGCTGTAAAAAATAGCTCAATCTCCTTTATAGCACTACCATTAGAATCAGAAGCATGTATAATATTACCTGACTTTAAATCTAAAGCCAAATCTCCTCTGATAGTTCCTGGTAAAGCCTCAACAGGATCTGTAGCCCCTACTAGAGTTCTAACAACTTTAATTGCTTCTGGTCCTGAAATCACCATAGCAACCACCGGTGCTTTGGTAATGTAATCTATTAGTCTAGGGAGGAAGCTCTTAGATATATGCTGTTTGTAATGCTCCTTAGCTAGATCTTCATCTATCCAGACCATCTTCATTGCATCAATCTTTAAACCTTTGTCTTCAAATCTACCAATAACTTTAGCAATCTTCTTATTAATTACTGCATCAGGCTTAATTAGTACTAAGGTCTGTTCCATTTTACCCCTCCTATTAGAAAGATATTATGTTCCTTGGTAATATTATACTACAATTGTCATAATATTTTCAAACTTTTATTCTTCATGATTAACCGTTAAGAGTTAGAGTAGTGTTCTTATGGTTTACTTAAACTTAATCTTAATCTTAGCCTTAGACTTAGTCTTAAGGTATCGCAATCTCTTAATTATAGAGCTCCGTGAATCTAGAATAAAATTTAACCATGACGCTATATAGAGATAATGCGACACTTTCGTGTCGGTGTGAGTGATTAGTTTGAGTGTGTGTGAAGTGCCTTTCTATTGAATTTCACTCACACTCCCACACCAACTTACACTTATAAAAAGTGTCACAATATCACCATTAAGTTTCATTTTGAATTCACATACCTATATTAACTTAGAATTATAAACTGTGATAGTGATTCCCCTCTAAGATCAGCTCAGTTGGAATCTCATCTAAAAAGCGAGATGGGGTCATAGATCTTGTTTCACCATAGCGTTGCCTTTCTCTGGCATAAGTCATAAATAATCTATCAGCAGCTCTAGTCATAGCCACATAACATAGCCTTCTCTCCTCTTCTATCTCCTCTAACATACCTGACTTAACACTCCTATAATGAGGAAAAGTATCCTCTTCCATACCAACTATAAAAATCACTGGAAACTCTAATCCTTTAGAAGCATGAACGGTCATCATCTTAATTTGATTAGAGTTATTCATATCATCTTGGTCAGACAACAATTTAAGATCTCTAACAAAATCTTCTAAATCTCTGTTTTCATTCTTATTATAATAATTCTCTGTTAAAGCCAGAAATTCAGCCAAATTATCTAGCCTATTTAAAGCAGTCTCCGATCCATCAAGCTCTAGCATTGCTTGATATCCACTCACCTTTAAAATCTTGTCAACCTTCTCTGGTAAAGTAAGCCTTGACTCCTTGACTGTGATAACATCTTCTAGATCACGTCTAAACTGTTTTATCCTTTCAGCTGTTTTCTTGCCAATTCCTGAAACACCACTAGAATCTTTCATAACATCAAAAAGTCCCAAACTATTATCCTCTTGATTAAAACTGAATAGATTAAATTCAGGTACATGCTCTTGGGCATGATTAATCAGTTTATCGATAGTCTTAGCCCCAATACCCCTTTTAGGTGCATTCACAATTCTCTTTAAAGCAATGGTATCTTGGGGGTTGACAGCAACCTTTAAATAACTAATGACATCTTTAATCTCCTTACGATCATAAAAGCCCAATCCACCCACAATATGATAAGGTATCCTTCTTCTAATAAAGGCCTCTTCTAATACTCTAGATTGGTGATTAGAACGATATAAGATAGCAACATCATTATAGCTATAGTTACTGAATTTAATTAAATTATCAATCTCTTCTGCTACATAATCTGCTTCACCATATTCATTTAAGGCTTCACAGATAATAATTGGTTCTCCTTCATCTTTTTCAGTCCAAGCTTTTTTATCAAATTGTCGATAATTATTAGCTATTACAGCATTTGATGCTTCAATGATATTTTTCTTAGAACGATAATTCCGTTCTAATTTAATAGTCTTACAATCAGGATAATCCTCATTAAAGTTTAATATATTCTCCATATCTGCTCCACGGAACTTATAGATACTTTGGTAATCATCTCCAACTACAAATATATTCTGATGCTTTCCAGTTAGCATACTTGCTAGTTTATACTGAAATGGAGATGTATCTTGATACTCATCAATTAAAATGTACTTAAATCTCTCTTGATACTTTTCTAATATATCTTCATTCATCTCAAATAATTCAATAGTCTTACCAATCAAGTCATTGAAATCAAAAGCATTATTATCCTTTAAAACTTCATTATATTTAAGATAAATATCACCAATATTCTGATAAAACTCTTCACTACCTCCACCAATCTCTAAATAATTGCTGATCAATTCCCTTTTTGACCACATGTTCATTTTAGCCTTGTTAATCATATTTAAAACAATTTTAGCATCATATTTCTCTTTATCTAGATTCATAGTTAAGATAATATCTGAAACCAAATCTTTACTCTCATTCTGATCATAAATAACAAATCCCCGCTCATAACCTAGAGCTTTTATATTCTGACCAATAATTCTTACGCAGATACTATGAAAGGTTCCCATCCACATTCGTTTAGAAATATCTCCAATCAATTCCTTAACCTTTCTCTTCATATCTTCAGCAGCCTTATTTGTAAAGGTCAATGTCAAAATATTATAAGGATCGATACCTTTATCGATTAGATGAGCTATTCTATAAGTTAAAGCCCTTGTCTTGCCACTTCCTGCTCCCGCTAGAACCAATACTGGTCCTTCAGTTGTCTTTACCGCTTCTAATTGCTTAGTATTCAATACTAAGGATAAATTCATAGCTAACTCTCCTTTTTTACTTGATTTATAAAAGAAAAAGTGAGCCTAATAAGAACTCACAACAAATAATAATTATATGTAATTATATTTTTTAACGCTTTATTATTATATAATATACTCATTTATAAATCAATAATTAAAAGACAAGTAAAGTCATATTTAAATGACCAATTCTTCTACTTTAGTCCAATAAGCACAAGCTGAATTGTCTTCTTTTCTAGGATGCCAATTCTTTAAAAGATTACAATATCCCCTTCTTGTACGATAATAACATGTAAAACAGTTCTCATCTAAAGTTTTCTTATCTAATCTATACTCCTTTGACTTATGATCCCATTTCTCTATTCTAAATTCACCTAAATCTAACTCACCAACTATCTCTAAATACTTTGATATATCAGCTACAAAATCTCTATGCTCCAATCCTCCATTGATATCTTCATAAATAGATAACTGATTCTGATCTGTTAACCAGACCTTAACTTTTAAGTACTCTTTGTTATCAGGAATTATTTCACAATAGAGTTTAATAGAATCAGAATAATCAAAATCAACAATTCCCAGCTTGTATAATTTACCTAAAACTGTCACGATTCTCTGACTTGATTCTTTCACCTTTGGATACTTTATCATCTAGTAAACCTCCTGATTTGAAATTTGGTTTATCTCTAAGTGCCATAGTTAGTTTTAACAAATCCAGAATAATTATTCATCAAATTTTATTTTAGGGTTAGCTAACTTACTTATACTACAAATAACAAGAGCTAAGGGCAAATTATTTGCCCTTAGCTCTTGTTATTTGTCTATTTAATTAATTTAGCAGTAATCTCTGCTACATATTCACCTTGAAATCTAGCAGCAGCTAATTCATTTTCACTAGGCATCCTCTGACCTTCACCACCGGCAATTGTTGTTGCTCCATAAGGAGAACCACCAGTAATCTCTTCAAGAGTTGTTTGACCAGCAAAGGAGTAAGGAAGACCCACAATAACCATTCCATGATGTAACAGTGTCGTATGCATACTACGGATAGTAGTCTCTTGTCCACCATGCTGAGTTGCAGTACTAATAAAGACACTACCTGCCTTGCCAACCATAGCACCCTCTTGCCATAAGCCACCTGTAGTATCTAAGAAGTTCTGTACCTGTCCAGCTACATGTCCAAAACGAGTAGGTGTTCCAAAGATAACTCCATCAGCATCCTTTAAGTCTTCTAAAGTACACTCTGGAATATGACTAAATTCTTGTTGGATCTCTAAAGCCCCCATCTCTTTTAGAGTATCTTCAGGAATCGTTTCAGGAATTCTACGTAATTGTGCTTCTGCACCATCTACCTCTTGAACACCTGCTGCTACTGCCTTGGCCATCTGATAGGTATGACCATATGTTGAATAAAAAGGAATTAAAATCTTCATCAATTTATCCCCCTTCTTAATAAATTACTTTATTTAATTTAAACTAATGTAGATCTGTGAATTTAAAATTAAACTTACAGATGAACTGAAAATAAAACTTAATGGGGATTTTGAGACACTTTCGTGTCGGGAATCAGGAATCTGAAACCAGTGTTTATAACCGATTCCAGATTGCTAAAGTGTCTCATTCTCTCTCTATAACCTAATTGATAATGTTTATCTATTTTAACCTTTTAAAGTAGGGAAAAACTCAAATTTATTCTTATTTATATTACTCTACTGTAATCTTTTTAGAAGCTTCCCACTGTCCATGTATATTACAGAACTCATAGGCTCTTAAAGTACAGCTCTCTTCTAACTTAATAGTTAAAGTAACTTCAGCCTTCATCTCTGGTGTAAAGTTAACTCTACCTAACTGATAGTAGTCAGCATATAACTCTACATACTGAATAAAATGCTTCTCTTCCATTGGATGGTCAATACCCTCTCCCATCTTAATCTTTACTTCAAAATATTCACCCTTCTTTACCTTATCTGGTGCATCAATCACAGGTACATGCTTATCCTCTAAAGTTGTTTTATCATCACCATTAGCAGCCTTCTTTAAATCATAATAACTCATTATATCTCCTCCTTGGGTTTATAATTTACAATGCACAATTGATAATTGAAAATTAAAATCTTTAAAATATAAATTCATTTGTTTTCTATATATAAAGATTAATGTAAGTGTTCTTCTAGAAAAGCATCAATATCAATCTTAACAAAATATATCTGTTTCTATTAAGATTTTTAAGAACTTCAACTTAATTGTACATTTCAATTCTAAATTAATATTATTTCTATTTATGAAACTCTTTAAATCTATCCTGTTTAACACCACAGATTGGGCATTGATCAGGTGTACCATCCTTTACAGTATGACCACATTTTTCACAGATACTAACATACTCTAACTCATAATCTTTACCTTCTTCAACAGCCTCTTTGGCCTCAGAAAATAATTTAGAATGAATCTTTTCAGCCTCTAAAGAATAATAAAAAGATTTTACAGCATCACTCTCTTCTTGATCACTAGCCACTAAATGATATGTAGGATACATCTGTTCAATTTCAAAATTCTCACCTGCAATTGCTCCTTCTAAATTCTTAGCTGTAGAAGCTAAACCAAACTCAGCAGCAGAAGCAACTAAAAAACCACCATCAACATTACCATGGGCCTCAAAATGGTTACTTGCATGAACCTCTTCTGCATGAGCAATAGCATCAAATAATAAAGCTACATTGGGAAATCCATCTTTTTTAGCTTTTTTAGCCCAAACTTTATACCTTTGATAGGCTTGACTCTCTCCTCCAAAAGCTGAACGTAAGTTCTGTGCTGTCATTTCATTTTTTACCATCTTAACACCACCTTCTTAATACTAATAATTGTTACTATTAATATTCTAACATCTAATAGGTTTTTTGTCAAATTATAACTTGGGTTATTATGGGGATTAGTATAATTAAGATAGAGTGATATCAGACTCATCTAATAATATATGAAGGTTATATAATAGAGAGATAGTGGGACACTTTTTATAATGGTAAATTTACTAGCCACAGGTTTCAACCTGTGGTGATGATGACATGTTACACTACGGGTTAAAACCCGTAGCTAAAACTTAAAAGTGTCGCAATATCCCCATAATAAATCACTAATCTAGCCAAAAATTAAAGAAAGCCTTGACTATGATATCATAGTCAAGACTTTTTTCTAAACTTCTATCCATTTATACCTTCTGCTACCTTTTTAGCTAAAATAGCACAATCATCAAACTCTTTTTCTGTAGGAGCACATTTAACCTCAATGATTGGATGAACAGGCTCACAATTAATCTTATTGGCAAAGTCTTTCAATCTATCACGGGATTCTCCACTCCAACTATAGGAACCAATTAGACCTAACGTCTTATTTTTAATCTTCTTGTTCTCTAGGAAGCGAAGAAGGTTATCCATTAGAGGAAATACTCCTGTGTTGTATGTACAACTTGCCAAAATTAGCCCTTTATAACGCCAAACATCATTAATGATATAGGACATATGGGTTTTAGAGACATTATATACTCTAATATTCTTAATCCCCTCTTTGGCCAGCTGACGAGCAGTAGCCTCTACCATTTTTTCTGTATTACTATACATTGAACCATATGCTATTACAACTCCATCATCTGCTTCTTGATTACTCCATTTGATATACTTATCAATGATATATTGGGGATTACTACGCCAAATAGGGCCATGAGCTGAACAGATAGTCTGAATATCCACCCCTTCTAACTTAGAAATAGCTCTTAATACCATTGGACTATACTTAGCAACTATATTGGTAAAATAACGAGATATCTCATCTTCGTAAAAATCTATATTCAACTCATCATCAAAGATACCACCATCTAAATTACCAAATCCACCAAAGGCATCACCTGAAAAAAGTACCTTATCATACTGATCATAGGTCATCATCGTTTCAGGCCAGTGTACCATCGGTGTTAGATAAAATTGGAGCTGTCGATCTCCTAAATCTAAAGTATCCCCATCTTTAACTTCATGAAAATCTTCTTTAATCCCATAAAATCCTTCAACAAAGTTCAAGGTCTTCTTATTTCCTACAATTTTAATATTAGGATATTCACTCTTAATTGCCTTAATAGAACCAGAGTGATCAGGCTCCATATGATTGATAATCAGATAATCAATCGATCTATCTCCAATAATACTTTTGATATTTCTCAGATAAGAGTTGATATAGCTGTTCTTAACTGTATCTACTACAGCTACCTTCTCTCCTACAATTAAATAAGAATTATAAGCTACCCCTTTAGGCAAAGGCCATAGGGCTTCAAACAGCTCAGTTTCTCGGTCATTGACACCAACCCAATAAATATTGTCAGTTATTGATATAATCTGATTCACTTTATCCCTCCTAAAAGTTATATGTATTTCTTGAATTAAACTAGCCAACTTGTCCCTTGAATTAATTTAGTATGTGATTATATATATAGATATTATTATCATTATTATAAATAAATATAATAATATTTTCAAGCAATTAGCTAAATATGTAAGTTAAAAGATACCGTTATATGGAGGTAAAGCAACACTTTTTATAATGATAAATTTACTAGCCACAGGTTTCAACCTGTGGTGATGGTGATATGTTACACTACGGGTTAAAACCCGTAGCTAAAACTTAAAGTGTCACACTATATCCATAATACCTCATTTTCAATTCAAATACATAATATTATTCAAAAAATAAAAAAAGCTGGTATCATCCGAAATACCAGCTTTTTAACGATTATATATAACAAGGGAGGCTTGTTACTTAAGTAAAACCATTTTAACTAAGGGGAGGAATTTATCAATTCTTAGTTAGTAATGATTATCGTTATCTAAATTATAATATTAATTGATCACTTTGTCAAGTGATTTTATTATTTTTCCCACAGATAAATCTTCAATAATCTCAAGATAATTTGCATAAACTTAGCTTAGAAACATTAGTTAGTAGAATTTAAAAATAATAGAAATATCTTAGCTTATCGATTAATATTAAAGCATACTTTATTTAATCAAAGCTCTTCAAGATTAATTAAAATTAACAATTATTATTATTATCCGATAATAATAATAACACTCCCATAAAAAGGAGGGATTTATTGTGGAAAAACATGACAAGATTAACCCTATTAAAGCAATCAGCAAAATTGCTAAAATAAGTAAGAATAATTCAAAAAAAAATAAAAATAATAAAAACAAAGCAAGAGATAATAAACATCATAATAATGATTTTGTAGATATCTCTTTCAAGCATAGAGTTGATAATCATGAAATTACTTACTCTAAGCCAAATAATCACCCTAAAGATAATAACGATAGGAGCTTTTCAATAGATAATATCTCAGATAATGTTTTTACTTTCCTAAAATTAATGTATGAAGTCTATAAAGAAGAAAACCCAGCTAATGAGATGGCTATATTAAATAACTTTTATCATGTATCTCACCATGGAATTACCCTAGGTTATGAAGAAGCTATCGATAACCTCCATGGAGAAGAAATCATAAAAGAGATAATTGATAATACCTATAGTCATATAATAGAAAAATTAGACAACTGGTTTGCCAAACATAACATTGAATTAAAGGATAAGAAACCTTCTGACCTTAAATCTATTGAGATTGAAGAAGAAATCAAAAAATTTGTCAGTAAACTATTAATAGAACAGAAATTTCATAAACAATAAAATAATTTGAAAATATCAGGCTTAATGCTATCTTTCTAAGCCACTAGACTACTTAATCATTATTTAGCCTATAAGATATAAAATTAACCCTAGATGGATATCCATCTAGGGTTAATTTTATTCATTCTATTTTATTTTCTATAATCTAGCATCAGCTTTTAGTTGCTCTACCTTATTAGTTCTCTCCCAAGGTAAATCTAAATCATTGCGACCAAAATGACCATAAGCAGCCACTTGACGATAATGGGGCTTACGTAAATCCAAAGTTTCAATAATCTTTCCTGGCCTTAAATCAAAATTCTTATTTACTAGCTCTACAATCTTACTCTCTTCAATCTTGGCAGTCCCAAAGGTATCAACCATAATAGATACAGGATAAGCTACACCGATTGCATAAGATAATTGTACCTCACATTTATCAGCTAAACCTGCTGCTACAATATTTTTGGCTACATAACGAGCAGCATAAGCAGCAGATCGGTCTACCTTAGTAGCATCCTTTCCAGAAAAAGCTCCTCCACCATGACGAGCCATTCCACCATAAGTATCAACTATAATCTTGCGCCCTGTCAATCCTACATCCCCTTGTGGTCCACCAATTACAAAACGACCTGTTGGATTGATAAAGTATCTAGTCTGATCATCTAATAAATTAGTATCAATCAC
>Ga0163226_1000116_pt1 | contig 16213 bp, 10 predicted proteins | sample MSEWel2016_07_13_2_FD_113144 | JGI IMG/M metagenome (GOLD analysis project Ga0163226, IMG submission 113144) | Subsurface microbial communities from deep shales in West Virginia, USA - MSEEL Well Study Marcellus 5H_2016_07_13 ...
TATGGCATTAAAGATTTAACATTTCAATTAGCTATGGGTTTTAACCCGTAGCTTCTGTAGGACTCATAATATCGCCACAGGTTAAAACACTGTGGCTAATGATTCTTTTTCGCCGTATATATACCTAGATAAAAGTTGAAAATATTCTCGATAATAGGAATTTTAAGAGCTGAATTAGAGTAAACTTATTAATAAAGGGATTATTAAAAGGAGTGAATCGACTCATGACCCATTGTAAAGAGTGTGGAGATGAACTGATTAATGTTTACTTTGGTGATGATGGTCGCTCAAAAGATGTACAACATAAGAGATGCATAAATTGTAATGATGTAATTGTAACTAAAGAGGAGAGCTAAAAAGTAGCCAAATTGGCTACTTTTTTCAGTCTATATAAATTGGATTAATGTTTTTCTTAAATAATTCTTTTATCCTGTGCTTAATCTTATACTTAGTCTCAGACTGAAGGAGGCAGTGTCCTTTATTATAAGGTATCTTTATGTTATAATAATAATTTGTAGATAGATTAAGACACTAACTTTAATAATATAGAAAAAGCTTTAGGAGGTATTATATATGGCTAAAGTAACGCCAATGATGCAACAATATCTTTCTATCAAAAGGGAGTATCAAGGTACAATTCTCTTCTTTAGATTAGGAGATTTCTATGAGATGTTCAATGATGATGCCAAGACTGTAGCTAGGGAGCTAGAGTTAACCTTAACTGCTAGAAACAAAGGTAAGGGAGATGAGGTACCAATGGCTGGGGTTCCTTATCATTCGGCAGAGTCTTATATTGCCAAATTGATCGATAAAGGCTACCGAGTGGCAATCTGTGAGCAGGTTGAGGATGCCAGCCAAGCCAGTGGTTTAGTAAAGAGGGAAGTAGTCAGAGTGATTACTCCAGGAACGGTAGTCAATAATAATATTTTGGAGGAGAAGAACAATAACTATTTAGCGGCTATTGTTGGCTCTGATCAAGGCTATGGATTCTCCTTAGTAGATGTCTCTACAGGGGAGTTTGCAGTAACCCAATTAGATGGAGCAGAGGCTGCTAATAAGGTAATTGATGAGTTATCAAGGATCAATCCTGCTGAGGTCTTAGTGGATGATAAAGTTCAATCTTCTACTGAGATTATGAGCTTTATGAAAAGTCAAATCAACCCTATTACTACAAATATTAAGGAAAGCTTCAGTTATGGCAGGGCTTATGAATTATTAACAGACCATTTTGAGACAATTACTTTAGAGGGGTTTGGCTGTGAAGATCTACCTATAGCTATTAAGGCAGCAGGAGCAGTTTTAGATTTTTTAATTGAAACTCAAAAGAGGAGTTTAAAGCATATTAATCAACTCTCTACATATTCTACTATAGATTATATGGTCTTAGATGCCAATACGCGTCGTAATCTAGAGTTGGTTAAGACTATGCGTGATAAGAGTAAGAAGGGAAGCTTATTATGGGTGATCGATCAGACAGTAACTTCAATGGGAGGACGTCGATTACGCCGGTGGATTGAACAACCACTACTTGATGTTAAGGAGATTAATCACCGTTTAGATGGTGTTGAAGAGATTAGTAAGAATATATTATTAAAAGAAGAGTTAAGGGATTTATTAAATCAGGTCTATGATATTGAGCGGTTGATGGGTAAGGTGATTTATGGTTCTGCCAATGCCAGAGATTTAATTGCTTTAAAGAGCTCTTTGGAGATATTACCTGAGGTTAAGTGTTCATTATCAGAATTTGAAAGTAGCATGCTAGAGAAATTACAGCAAGATTTAGATAAATTAGCAGATGTAACAGAGTTGATTGCAAGCTCTATTCAGGATGAACCTCCCACAACTATTACCGATGGAGGAATCATCAAAGAGGGTTATGATCAACAGCTAGATGAATACTTAGATGCCAAGAAGAATGGGAAAAATTGGATTATTCAACTCCAACAACGGGAACGACAAAGGACAAAAATTAACTCCTTGAAAGTAGGTCACAACAAGGTACATGGCTATTATATCGAGGTAACTAAGGCCAATTTAGATGCAGTTCCTGAGGATTATGTCAGAAAACAGACCTTAAGTAATAGTGAGCGCTATATTACCCCTGAACTTAAAGAGAAAGAATCGATTATCTTGGGGGCAGAAGAGAAGAGTATGGAGTTAGAGTATCAGCTATTTATTCATATTAGAGATAGAATTGCTGCTGAGACTGACCGGATTCAGCAGTCGGCTAATATCTTAGCTCAATTAGATGCTTTAATCTCCTTGGCTGAAGTCGCTTTAAATAATGATTATATCAGACCCAAGGTCAATCAAGGTGAGATAATAGATATTAAGTCAGGTCGCCATCCAGTGGTAGAGGCGATGCTTGATACAGAGGTCTTTGTCCCCAATGATACTTATTTAGACCAGGATGATGAACGCTTTTCAATCATTACTGGGCCGAATATGTCAGGAAAGTCTACTTATATGCGCCAAGTTGCTTTGATTACTCTATTAGCTCAGATGGGAAGCTTTGTCCCAGCAGAATCTGCTGAGATTGGAATTGTTGATAGAATCTTTACTAGAGTTGGAGCTTCTGATGATCTGACTACAGGACAGAGTACCTTTATGGTAGAGATGAATGAGGTAGCCAATATCTTAAATAATGCTACTAACAAGAGTCTAATTATCTTAGATGAGGTTGGCCGTGGGACAAGTACTTATGATGGTTTGAGTATTGCTTGGGCGGTAATTGAGTATATCAGTGATACTGAGAAGATCGGGGCTAAAAGCCTCTTTGCTACCCATTATCATGAATTAACAGAGTTAGAGGATAGGTTGGCAGGAATCAAGAACTATAATGTAGCAGTACAAGAAGAGGGGGAGGATGTAGTCTTTTTGCGTAAAATCATTCCAGGTGGAGCAGATCAGAGCTATGGAATCGAAGTAGCCAAGAGAGCAGGCATTCCTAATTTAGTAATCGATCGTTCTAAGGAGATTTTGGCTCAACTTGAGGAGCAAGAAGAGAAGACTATCGAGGTAACTACTAAGGATAAAAATAATAAAGAAGAAATAACAAAGAATAAAGAAGATTTAAGAACGGAACAGATTGAAGCAGATAATGTAAAAGAGAGTCCAGCTAATCCTGCTCAAATGGCTTTATTTAATACTCAGCAGAGTGAAGTTTTAGAGATGCTTAGCAACTTAGATATAATGTCCTTAAATCCCCTAGAAGCAATGAATCAATTATACCAATTACAGCAGAAGGCCAAAGAAGAACTGAAGGGATAGTGTATAGTTAACAGTGTATAGTGTATAGTTGAAAGAGAAGTAAAAAACCAAAAATTAAAAGTAATTAATTACTTTTAATTCCTTGAACTTAACTGTCAACTATTCTCTATCAACTATCAACTATCAACTAGTATATGGGGGTGATATAATGGGAAAGATTAGAGTCTTAGCAGAAGATGTGGCAAATAAGATAGCTGCAGGTGAGGTGATTGAACGACCAGCTTCAGTAGTTAAGGAGTTGGTGGAGAACTCAATAGATGCAGGGGCTAGCAAGATTGAAGTCAAGGTAAAAAATGGTGGTAAAGATTGGATTCAAGTCATCGATAATGGGGAAGGAATGAGCCCTGATGATGCCAAATTGGCCTTTGAACGCCATGCTACTAGTAAGGTTGAACGTGCTAATGACCTTTTTGCTTTAAGGACTTTAGGTTTTAGGGGAGAAGCTTTACCTAGTATTGCCTCGATATCTAGATTGAGCTTGACTACTAGAACTGAAGAGAGTCTCAGTGGGATTAAGCTAAGGCTAGTAGGAGGAGAGCTAGAGAAAAAGGAGAGCTGTGGTGCTCCCATTGGAAGCAATATCATCATTAAAGATCTCTTCTTTAATACTCCAGTCAGGTACAAATATCTAAAGCAGACTTCTACAGAGATCGGTCATATCAGTGATATTGTCAATAGATTAGCCCTATCTTATCCTGAGATTGCCTTCTATTTAGAGCATAATGGCCGGAAGATTTTGGAGACTACAGGAAATAATAATTTATTGGATGTCATCTTTAGCATTTATGGTCGCCAAGTAGCCAAAGAGATGGTCAAGGTTGATTATTCAGATAATTATATGGAGCTTAAAGGTTATATCTCTAAACCTACAGTGACCCGTTCTTCTCGCAAGCATCAATCTTATTTTGTTAATGGTCGTTATGTCAAAAGTAACTTGATGAGTAAGGCAGTACAGGAGGCTTATCATACTTTATTGACAGTACATCGCCAACCGATTGTAGTTTTAAGCTTAAAGCTTAATCCTATCTTAGTTGATGTAAATGTTCATCCTACTAAGCTAGAGGCGAAGTTTAGTCGTTCAGAGATGGTCTATGGATTGGTTAAAGAAGGGGTTAGTAGAGCAATTAAATCTAGTGATCTAGTTCCTAAGTTGAAATTAGATAATAAAGCAGAAAAGAGTAGAGATAACTATACCCAAAATGAATTGGTTTTAGCTGTCGATAAGAAGTACAGATCTAAAAAGGAAGAAGGCAAAGCTTCTCAAACGAAGTCTAAAGTAGAGCAGAAAAATTTCAATCATCAAGCTAAGTATCCGCACAAGCATAAGGAGAGCAAAGAGCTTAGAGCTAAAAAAATAGAGAAGTTATTGCAGGTAGATGAAGATAAATTAGCTTCATCTAAGATAGAGCCTATAAAAGAGACTGGGATAGAGGATACTATTAAGGAGACTGCTCAAGAATATAAACAAGATGATAATAGTCTAAATCAAGAGAAAGAAGTAGATTATAAAAAGGTTGAACTGAATTTAATTCCTATCGGTCAGATTCATCAGACCTATATTGTTGCTCAAGGATTAGATGGGATGCATATTATCGATCAGCATGCAGCCCATGAGCGGGTTCGTTATGAGGAGTTGATGGCAGGGTTTAAGTCTGGTAAAATCAAGACTCAAGAACTATTGATTCCTCTAAATTTAGATTTGACCTATCAAGAGGTAGAGGTATTGAATGAAAATAAAGAGAAGATAGAGCAGCTAGGCTTTAGCTTAGAAAGCTTTGGAGGAAGTAGTTATATTGTCCGTGGTGTACCTATAGGACTTTATAATTTAAATGATGAAGAGTTAATCCGAGATTGTATAGATAAAATATTAGAAGAAGATGAGCTAGGAGAAGCCTATGAATTAGTAGAAGATATTCTAATTATGATCTCCTGTAAGACAGCAATCAAAGCTGGTGATAAGCTATCGATTCAGGAGATGAATAGATTGATTGATGATATGGAACGTTATGGGGTGACCAATTGCCCCCATGGTCGTCCAGTAATGATGCAATTATCGAAAAAAGAGTTAGAAAAGGAGTTTAAAAGAACCTAGTTGACAGCGTACAGGTTACAGTTGAAAATAAAAATCAATTAATTTAAACATAAATTTAAGTAAAAATCACCATAAAAGAATGACCTTTAGCCATTTTTTTATAAGTAAAAGTTTTAATAATCTTGAACTTAACCGTTCACTGTACACTGTTAACTGTCAACTTATTAAAGGGGAGTGATATTGTGCGAGAACCTATAGTAGCTATTGTAGGACCTACTGCTGTAGGCAAGACTAGATTGTCATTGACTTTAGCCCAAGAGTTGCAAGGTGAGATTATCTCAGCAGATTCTATGCAGGTCTATAAGAAGATGGATATCGGTACTGCTAAAGCATCAAAGCAAGAGCAGAAGTTAGTGCCTCACCATCTTATAGATATTATCAAGCCTGATCAAGAGTTTAGTGTTGCGGATTTTCAAGAAAGAGTCGATGAGTTGATTCCTAAGATTTATGGACGGGGTAAGCTTCCGATGTTGGTAGGTGGAACTGGGTTATATGTACAAGCGGTAATTGAAGGTTTTATTTTTCCAGAGATGGAGCCAGATTGGCAGTTAAGAGAAAGATTGACTGCAGAAGCTGAAAAGAAAGGAACAGAGGTAGTCCACGATAAGTTAAAAAAGATAGATCCTAAGCTTGCTGATAAGTTACATCCTAATGATTTAAGAAGAGTAATCAGAGGGATTGAAGTCTATCAACAGACTGGTCAGACTAGCACTTACTTTCAACAGAAGGCTGAAGATGCACCTCCTCGCTATCAAGCTGTGAAGATTGGTTTGAGACGAGAGCGGGATAGCCTATATCAGAGAATAAATCAGCGGGTCGATTTGATGATAAAAGAAGGATTAGTTGATGAGGTTAGAGAATTATATAAAGAAGGTTATGACCGAGATCTAATTTCAATGCAAGGTTTGGGATATAAAGAGCTTATAGCTTACTTTGAAGGTGAATATGATTTAGAAGAAGCGATTAGACTAATAAAAAGGGATACCCGTCATTTTGCTAAACGCCAATTTACTTGGTTTAAGCGTGATAAAAGTATTCACTGGTTTGATGTTGATCAATATGATTTTGATGATTTACTCACAGATGCTAAAGGATTAATTGAGTCTAAAATTGAGCTTTAAAGTAGATATTTGAACTTAAACTCAGATTTTTGGGGGGATAACTTCTCAATGAAGTATAATAAAGAGGTCAGCAAGCTAATAGTTAAAATGAAAGAAAAACAGGAAAATCAGCAGGATGATATTTTAGTTACAAGTAATGAAGAATTACGAGGATTGAAGTGTCCTGTCTGTGAATGTGATATTGATGAGCATGAGAGCTATGTTTATTGCTCAGTGATAGGTGCTTATATTTGTGATGTCTGTTGTCGTTATGAACTGTGTAATGACTATAAGTTAGCCAATAAAGCTTTAGGTAAAGAGGTATTTAAAGATAATAATGAGATGATAATGCTTTGTCAATGTTGTGAGTAAAAAGAGGGCGATTGCCCTCTTTTTTTATTTAGGGATGATTTTTCTATTGATCTGAGTAGATATTAATAGTTAATGGGATGACAGTTTAGGTGTTAGGCGGGTAGGTGGTTTGATGGGCGGGTTAAACCTAACTACCTACTCCCTAACCACCTAATTACTAAAGCGAAAGTGTCAGTTTTATCTATAAATTAATATACTTTTTATATGATTTTATTATAAATATTCTATTTATTTCTTTACTGGTTACTGATCACTCGTAATTAGTTACTGATTTTAAGTAACTAATTATTCAATCTAGAGTTAATCGGTAATTATACAATAGTTAGAATCATATAGTATATAATAGAAACTATTTGGGGGGATTGAGATGCCCTTAAATAATAGTTCCAAAAAAAGGGAGATATTGCGAAGGTTAGAGTTAGGAGATATTTCGATTATCAAGGCCTTTGAATTATTAAAAGAAGAAGAGGTCGCTAAAAGTGATAAGAAGGTAGAGAAGAATCCTATAGAGGAGATAGTCAAAGAGCTAGATACTATGATTGGACTTAATAATATCAAGGATTTAGTAAAACAACTTAGAGCCTTTGTAACTATTCAAAAAAAGAGAGAGAAGCAACAATTAAAGGTTGATTCTTTGGTGATGCATATGATCTTTAAAGGAAACCCTGGGACAGGAAAGACAACAGTAGCTAGAATTTTAGCTAGATTATTTAAAGAGTTAGGGCTTTTAGATAAAGGGCATTTAAAGGAAGTAGAACGGGCTGATTTAGTAGGAGAGTATATTGGGCATACAGCCCAGAAGACTAGAAAGATGGTGGAGTCAGCTTTAGGTGGAATTTTGTTCATTGATGAGGCTTATTCTCTAGCAAGAGGAGGCAATCGTGATTTTGGAAAAGAGGCAATAGATACCTTAGTTAAAGCAATGGAGGATAAGCGGGATAATTTGATTGTGATTTTGGCAGGATATCCCAAAGAGATGGATTATTTCTTGCAAAGTAACCCAGGGTTGAACTCTCGATTTCCTATTCAAATAGACTTTGAAGATTATAATTTGGAAGAGTTGATTGACATAGGTAGATTAATGGTCAAAGAGCGTGAATATATCTTCTCTAAAGGTGCTGAAGCTAAGTTGTATAGTATTTTAGGTAAACTAAGACAGAGCTCAGGTGCAGAAGAAGGAAATGCCCGTACAGTTCGTAATTTAATTGAAGAGTCGATTAGAAACCAAGCAATTAGACTTGTCACTAAAGAGAAGATTACTAAAAAAGAGTTGATGACAATTACTAGAGAAGACTTAAAAGCAGTTGACGGTTAACAGTTGACAGTTAAGGTCAAAACTTTTTAAAATTTGATATTTTAAATCTTTTAACTGTCAACTATACACTCTCAACTGTACACTCAACTTTAGAGGTGAGATTATGACATCAGCTATAATAGTGGGTCAACCAAATGTAGGTAAGACATCCTTTTTAATTAATTTTGCTTATTATTTAGGTGTAAAAGAGTTGAAATTTTTAATTAAGCAACCTGCGGGATTTGTATCAACACGAACCTATCAGATAGAACAAGCCTATAATCAATTAACTTCTAATGAACCTCATAAGACCAATAGTATTCAGAGTATACAGCTTAAACTACCTGTAGGTAAGCAAGATAGACCTATTAGGCTAGTAGATAGTTGTGGCTTAGTTGATGAGATACATCAGCAAGAATATATTAGAAGATCGATGGCAGAGACCTTAGAGGAGTTGATGGTCAGCGAGATAGTTCTTCATATCATTGATTTAAGCCAACTAGCTTCCCCGCAGGGATTAAGAAGAATTGATCAAGAGATTTATAATTTTTTAAGAGATAGAGCAGGGTATAAGATTTTGGCAAATAAATTGGATTTGGATAGAAATCAAGAGAAGTTAAGTAAGTTAAAGCAGTTTGTAGATAAGAGGTTAGTGGTACCTATTTCTGCAATTTATCAGGAGGGATTTGATCAGATTAAGGTCTTCTTATTAGATAATGTTTAGGAGGATATGATGGAGACAGTTAATGATATTACCGTTATTTTCTTAACAGGTCTAGTGATTAAATTGATGGATGATTATTTAGATCAAGAGATTGATAGAATGAATGGAAGACAGACCTTAGCGATGAGATTAGATAGAGGGACTCTACCTTATGCTTTGATTCTATTGACCTTTGCTGTATTGATAGATTATCAATTGACGATATCCTTATTTTGGTCAAGTTATATTGTAGGAATGGGGATGGATACCAATAGATTACCAACAGGTTTGAAAAGCTACCAAGAGGTTATGATTATGTTGATTTTTGGTTTTTTAGTCTTGGATTATAATCTTTTTCTATTCTCTATCTCGATTATTACCTTTATTCAATTAAGTGATGACTATATAGATTATTATTTAGAAGAGTATATCAGCCGTGATAACTTTATTAATTACTTAGGTAAGGTAGGAACCATCTTACTGGCTACAATTGCTTTAGTTATTGCATTGGCTATAGATTGGCAGATGTCTGTTTTGGTAGTCTTAATTGCTAATATTGTGGTCTGGATACTCCATAGGTGAGATTGAAGAGTTCTAGGAATTTAACTGTAAACTATAAACTATAAACTGTAAACTCATATACTGGGGGTGTAGTTTTTGGAGTTTAAATATATCCTCTTAGTAGTATTAATTTCATTAACTATAGGCTATTTTTGGGGAAGATATGTTGGTTATAAGGAAGGGCTAAAAGAGGGAAGAAACTTAACCCCACTCATATTGAGAAAAGAGAGTTTAGAAGAGGGAGTATGTGTATTATGTAATGAAAAATTTGAATTAGATGTAAAGGATTCTTAGTTAGGGAATAATATCAAGGATTTATATCAAATAGAGGAAAAAATAATTTGATAGAGAATAGTATGATTATGAATTGGGGCTGAATTTTTATCTTAGATAAGAGGAGGAAATATTAATGAAAAACCAGATTAATTTGCAGGATACTTTCTTAAATGAAGTGAGAAAAGAGAAGACCAAAGTAACTATCTTCTTAATCAATGGTGTGCGTTTGACAGGCTTGGTGGAGGGCTTTGATAATTTTACTATTATTTTAAGAGCTGATGGCAAACAGGAGATGGTTTACAAACATGCTATTTCGACTATAGTCCCAGAAAAAGAGGTTAAGAGTCTATTTAAAAGTGAGTAAGGTTTGCTTTACTATAGAAATTTGAGGTTGATGGCTGTTTAGCTGTTGGCCTTTTTTCTTTTTTTGATGTTTTATATAGGTTTTATCCAATGTTTCTGGGCGTCTTTGATGAAAAAATATTTTATAATCACTAAATTATATTTGTTTAAAATATAGTTTACTTTTAAGGGTAGACGCCTTATGGGCGCCCTTACTTTTGCACCCCAAGAGTACTTCCTCGGAAAAAGACCACTCCTCAGGGCGACATTGCCCCAAAAGTAAGCAAACCTACGAGTTTTTATAAAACCAAAAACTCTTCGTGGCAAGTTCAGCCCATTCTAGAAAAAAATAAACTCCCTCCGGTCAGACAATATTTTTTTCGCCATTTGGGTGTTTTGGTAGGCAAAACGCTAATATTTGCTTAGTGAGATTTAGTATATTATGAGTTATTGAGTTTTTATTGTAGCTTTAAATCAGAAGTAGAGACCGTTTACTTTGTCTATGAGAGTGTTTGATATGGTATTTAAAATCATATTTGCAAATAAATTAAATTTTTAGAAGTTACATTCTAAATAATCTGTGATTAATCAAATAACTTTACAATAATATACAACAAATTTACTAGGTTTATTTTCCAATATGTCGCTTTATCCCATATATAAAGTATGTGTACGCAGGGACATCTGATTTAAAACCACCGACTTTAATTCCACCTGCTTCTAGTTGGTGATCTTTTAGTTAAGTCCTTTGGTTTATTGGTTTAATTAACCATAGATAGATAAAGTTAATCAAACTATACCAATTAATGTTACAAAATAATGAAAAAAATAAAAAAATTAAAATTTTTGTTGATATAAAGAAGGATTTTAGGATTGAATCGAGAAATTAATGACCAGCTAGTCAGTTTATACAATTAAAAGAAGGGTAGGGAATTTGAGTGTTTAATAAGAGAATGTTTATGATTATGTTGATATTGGTCTTTATGTCAGTTTCTAATGTAATGGCAGAGGTTGGAGATATAGTACAAGATGGTGGAGCCATTTATTCTGTAGCTAGAGATGGTGAGCTGAATTGGAGTTATACTTATAGTAAGTATAATCAAGCTAAGAAGATAGCAGCAGATACTACTCCAGCTATAGTTGATAATATGATCTACTTTACTGATAATAAGTACTTCTTATATGCAATTGATACAACTGGTGATTTGAAGTGGCAATTTGCTATCTTCAAGAATGCTAAGCTGACTTCACCAGTAGTAGCAAGTGATGGGACTATCTTGGTAGGGACTAGTACAGGTACTGTATATGCTGTGGAAGCAGATAGTCAGTTGAAGTGGGAGTTTGAAGTTCCAGTAGAGGATAATGATGATAGAAGTCTGATTTTAGCTGATGATGAGGATGAAAAATTAGCTTTAACTGATTTAGCAGTAGCTGAAGATGGCACTGTCTACTTTGGTGTAGAGAATGGTTTCTTATATGCGCTAAATAGTGATGGAGAAGAGAAATGGAGTATCAAATTAGCAGGAGATGGAGAATTGAAGGCTCCAGTAGTAGCTAAAGATGGGACTATCGTCATTAGTACAACAACTGGTAAGAGTTATGTAGTAAGAGCAAATGGCAAGGTAAAATAATAATTAAATCTATAAGTGTATCAGACTAGCAGAATAAAAGAAGAAGGGCTTTCAAAAGAGAGCCCTTCTTCTTTGTTTTTTTGAGTAGTTGATAATTAAAAGTCATTTGCTTAATCTCTGTTTAATTTGAATTAATATTAGGTTTAAAATTCGATAATCTCAGTTTAAACTAGGAGTTGCAATTTATATATACTACAGAAGATAGAAACTTTCATAGGATAATTAAGAAATTATTTTAAATTATTCCTCCAAAATTGTAATATTTTATACTTTGATACATAGGGTTAAATATAAGCTTTATTGAGAGTCATTACTAATAAAAGGAGGATATTTTTATAATGAAGAGTAAGTTTAATAAGAAAAAATAGTCAAAGCTGATATTGGTGATCTTCCTCGTAAAGCACCTACGGAAAGGGTAGAATTAAAGGGTTTAAGAGACCGCTATTCAACCCGTTATCTAAATCCTGATAGTAGCTTTACTAAAGAGATCTTTTTAGAACCTAGATACTATCAAGATTTAAATAATAATCAGTGGCAAGAGATCGATAATAACTTAAAGGTTGATCCTGAGATTGATGATCAATTCCAAAATACAGCAAATAGTTTTAGGGCAATCTTTAGCAAAGACTTAACTAAAAATTCAGTAGCTAGCTTAGAATTTGAGGATACAAGATTATCCTTAATTCCAATAAGAGCTAAAGGATGTAAAGGAGAGGTTGAGGGCAATAGAATTGATTATAATGAGATTTATTCTGATACTGATATTAGTTATTGTGCTACAGGAGCTGGAATCAAAGAAGAGATCATCTTAAAGGATTATAATACTGAGACTCCAGATACCTTTAGCTTTGAATTAAAGCTAGATGGCTTAGAGGTTCTTGAAGAAGATAATCTAATCTATCTAGTCAATCAACAGCAGGATAAAATCTGGCGTTTTGAAACACCTTATATGGTTGATAGCAAAGGTGAATACTCAAATCAGGTAGAGTTAAATTTGACTGAAAGTAATGGAAGAGTCTATCTTAATATTATAGTAGATGCAGACTTCTTAGCAGATAATAATCGAGTTTATCCAGTTACTATTGATCCTACCATTAATAATTGGAATGTAGTCAAAGATACCTTTGTAACCAGTAGTTTTCCTAATTCTTCATATTCTAGCTTAAGTAATCTTTATACAGGAAATGACCCTTATTACTATGGAGTAATGCGTTCTTTTATCAAATTTGCCCTACCAGCCTTAGCAAGTAGTGCTAAGATTACTAATGCCAGCTTTAGTGCTTACCAAACTCAAGCTGACTCTACTACATCTACAATAGAGCTATATCCCATAACTGAGCCTTGGGTTGAAGATATAACTTGGAATAGTCAGCCCCCAATTGAGTCAGAGCCAGTAGCTACTGAGGTTAATAACTCCTATAATCAATATTGGCAGTGGGATATTACTGAGCTAATGATCGATTGGTATAATGGGGAAGAAGCTAATTATGGTTTTATGTTAAAAGACCAAAATGAGGATAATCCCTTTAGAAGATTTCAAGCTGTCAATAGCGGGAGTTATACCCCTAGAATCACCATTGATTATTGGGTAGATCCTATCGGTTTAGAGAGGTTTTGGGGTTATAGTAAGGATGGGGTCAATCCTGTCAATGGTAATCTAGTTCTTCAGCAACAAGACTTCAAGGTTCCAGGCAGAGGTGCCCCCCTTAACCTAACTAGAACCTATAATAGTCGTAAAACAGCTGTAGCAGGGATGTTTGGTTATGGATGGACTAGTAATTTAGAGACTCAACTAGTTGATGCAGGAGAAGGACCAATTACCTTAATTGATGGTGATAGAACTCGCCATATCTTTGGCCAAAAGGTTGGGGGAGGCTATCAAAGCCCTCCAGGAATCTATTTAGATTTAGAGAAGAATTTAGATGGAACTTATGTTCTAACTCAACAAAGTGATGATACTGATAAAGCCAAGAATAAGACCTATTTTAATAGCCAAGGTAGAATCTCTTCAATTGTTGATAGTGATGGTAATACTACTAGCTTTAACTACCAAGATAATAGACTGATTTCAATTGAAGATCCATCAGGTAGAGTTGCTACCTTCAATTATAATAGTAATGGTCTAGTTACTAGTATAGCTTTACCAGAGAATCATACTATTAGCTATGATTATGATTCAGCCAATAATCTAATGGCAGTAACTGATCCTGCTAATAATACTATTACCTTTGCTTATAACACCATTCATAAGCTAACAGAGATTACTGATCAACGGGATATCACTACAAGTATCAGCTATGATAGTGCCAATATGGTTAGTACTGTCAGCAGACCAATTACTATCAATGGACTTACTCAAACTAGTACCACTACCTATAGCTATGATACATTTAACAATCTGACCACTGTCGTTGATGGAGAAGGGCGTAGAATAGATTATGAATATAATTCTAATGGTAATATAGTTACAATTACTAAAGCACCTCTAGACTCTGAACTGAAAGCTGTGAAGACCTTTGACTATGATAATAATAATAATCTAGTAGAAGAGACTACACCTAAGGGTAATCAAGATAATATTGCTGCTTCCTATGTTTATGCCTATGATGATAATGGAAATCTGACCGACTTACAGCTACCAGAGAATCAGCTAGCCCAATTTGCTTATGATGATAACAATAATCTAATTGCTCGCAGTGACTTTAGAGGTTATGAGGATTACTATCTTTATGATCAGAATAATAATCAGACTGAAGATATCAATAATATTTTAGAAGCAAAAGCAGCTAGATATACCCCAGAAGGCAATCTCTCTTATCATACTAAGGTTGTCTCAGCAGCTGATAACTTAGTTTTAAACCCTAGCTTTGAGCATAATAATGACAGGGATTCTGAACCTCTGTATTGGGACTTTGAGTTTGTTAGAGAGGAAGGAGATAGAGAGAGCCATACAGCAAATCCTGACTGGTCAACTATCTCTAAAACTGGTAGTAGATCAGTAAGAATCTCTAATCCAACCACTTATGTGATCTATCATTCACCTTTACTCTCTTATCCAGAAGGAACTGACTATGCTCTAAGTGGTTATATCAAGACTGAAAATGTTACTAATAATGCTGAAATTAAGCTAGAATACTTTAATAGTCAATTAGAAAAGCAGGGTGAACAGATTGTTTATGCCCTCAATGGAACCCATGATTGGACTAGGATTAGAAGAATTATTCATGCTAATGATATGAATTATAATACTGAATATATTCGAGTTGCAGTAGGGTTAGGAGCAACTGATGGTACTGCTTACTTTGATGGGATTCAATTAGAGTTTGGTAGTGTAGTCAGCTCTTATAACTTCATAGAGAATGCTGGTTATGAATGGGATCTTGATGAGGATGGTATCCCTGATAATTGGACCACTAGTGATAACCTATTATATAATTATGATGGAATCTATACACGAAGCGATGAAGAGGATGACAAGGTCTATTCTGGAGTCAACTCCTTTAGATTGAGAGGAGAGGAAGGCAAAGAGAAGTATATTAAACAGTCCATTGATATAGATGGTGATGAGAATAATAAATTAACCTTGTCAGGTTGGTCTAAGCAGGTAAATGCCAATCCTAATGGTGGATATTATGGACTACAGTTAGCAATTTATTATGATGATGGAGAGGTGGATTGGAGTAATGCCAATGATTTTGATGCTAGTAAAGAAGGGTGGCAACATATTGTAGCTGAGATCACACCTGATAAAGCCTTTAGCCAAGTAGAGGTTTACTTCTATTACTATAACCAGACAGGAACAGCCTGGTTTGATGCGATGAGACTAGAGAAGAATGCTTCAATAACTGCCTATAGCTATGATGAAGGTAAGAATTATTTAAGTAGTATCACTGACCCTTTAGATAATACAATCTTCTATGACTATGATGATTTAGGTAATCTAACTAGCTATACTGATGCTAAAGGAAATAGCACCACTTATAATTATGATTTAAGAAATCTATTGACCGAAGTAGTTGACCCTAACTCAAATCAGACCCTCTATGATTATGATTCAGCTGGAAATTTGGTCACAGTCACCGATGCTAAGAATAATCAAAGCAGTTATAGCTATAATGAATTTAATCTCTTAAGCAGTATTACCAATCCCCTTAATCAGACTATCAGCTTTGAATATGATGAGGTAGGTAATAGAACGGAAACGACCTATCCTACAGGAAATCAGCTATCCTATGCTTATAATCAGCTCAATCGCTTAATTGGAGTTTATTATGATGGTCTGAAACGCTGGGAATTTGCTTATGATCGCAATGCTAATCTCACTACAGTCAGTGATTTAGCTACAAATGATACTCTAAGCTATAGCTATGATCAGAATGATAGGGCAGTCCAACAGCAAGAGGATGCTAATAATATCGTTAAATATGGTTATAATGATAATAATCAAGTGATTGATATAGATATGATGGTAGGTTCTAAACAGACCAATCATAGTTATTCCTATAACTCCTTAAATCAGCTAATTGGAATCTATTATTATTATGGGAATCGAGCTGAATTTAGCTATGATGA
>Ga0163226_1000118_pt1 | contig 15927 bp, 11 predicted proteins | sample MSEWel2016_07_13_2_FD_113144 | JGI IMG/M metagenome (GOLD analysis project Ga0163226, IMG submission 113144) | Subsurface microbial communities from deep shales in West Virginia, USA - MSEEL Well Study Marcellus 5H_2016_07_13 ...
AGATTGAATTAAATAATTTCATTAATTAAAAATCAATAATTCAACTTATTTAGCAACGAATATAGCGAATTTAAAACAAAGAAAATTCTAAACTATTAATTTATTCTTTTTGCCTTTTATTCGCGTAATTCGTGTTAATTCGTTGCAAAAAAGATTTTTTGATTCTTTAAAAAAACATTAGTTCAACTTATATATTTATAATAATAGTAATTTTAATGAACATATTCATTTATTTGTCTTTTTATGTATTAAGTTATTATTTTAACAATTACATTGATATTATAAGAGTTTAAACCTTTTATGTCAAGTATTTTTTTAAATGGCTAACTATTACATATAAGATAATTAATTCCCAATAATCCCAGTACTATTTAAATAAATTCTTGTTAATTAAAATAAAAACCCCCTCTGCTATCCCTAAAGATAACAGAGGGGGTTAAAATTACTTTCTTTCAATAAAACTATGTCCAATATCAGCAGATTGATCACTGATATGCTCTAATTTTTCTAAAATCTCTAAATAGACAATAGCTGCACCTGGGATACAGGAGCCTTGATTTAATCTCTTCATATGTTCTTCACGATATTCTCTTTGTAAGTCATCTACGTATTGTTCTGCCTGAATCAACTCAGTAGCCAATGACATACTCTCTTTCTCAATCAATTCATAAGTTTTAGCCAAAATATCCAAAGAAATATCAAAGATATTTTGAATACTCTCTCTAGCATCTTCAGAGAAATTATTCTTATTACTTAGATGCTCAATAAGTAATTTAGACAATGAATCTGCATCATCACCAACACTCTCAATAGCATCTATAATAATAAAGTACATATCAATTGTTTTTATATCCTCTTCTGATAAGTTAGCTTGAGGTATTTTAGTTAAGAATACTAATAACTCCTCTTCTAACTCATTGACAATCTCTTCCTTTTTACGAACTGAATCTATCAAATCCTTATCTTCATTTAGAAACGCTTCCTTAGCATCTCTGACCATGTCAGTAGATATCTCTAACATACGAGCCACTTCACGCTTTAATTGCTCAACTGCTACACTAGGTGTCTCCAACATTCTCTCATCAAGATAACTTAAACCACGTTTAATATCATCATCTTCACCTGGAACAATATAATTTACAAGCTTAACTATAAAAGGTACAAATGGTAACCAGATAAGTGCATTAATAATATTGAAAGCCGAATGGGTATTAGCAATCATTCTAACTGCATTAACCTCATGCCCAGCACTCAACGCTCTGTTAGTAAAGAAGGGCTCTAAACTCCCAGTAAAATTTGGGAAAATGTATAATACCATCAAAAAGACAAGAGAACCAATTACATTAAAGACGGTATGAGCTGCAGCTGCACGCTTAGCATTACGATTAGTCCCAATACTTGATAATATAGCTGTAATAGTAGTACCAATATTATCCCCTAACAGTATTGGTACAGCAGAATGATAATCTAATACTCCTACAGATAATAAACTAATTAAGATACCGATACTAGCACTACTACTTTGTACCATTACCGTCATAAGAGTACCTATTAAAACTCCTAAGATAGGAGTTCTACCAAAAGTCCTCATCCAATGAACAAAAGCCTCAGATTTTCTAAGTGGTTTCATAGTATCTTTCATGATTGTCATACCTAAAAATAGGATACCAAAACCTAAAAGAACTTGTCCTAAATGCTTAAGTTTGTCGTTTCTACTAAATAAGTATAATACTGCTCCGATAGCGATTGCATGTAATGAATAATGGCTTAATTTAAAAGAAATCAACTGTGCCGTAATAGTAGTACCGATATTGGCACCAAAAATTACCCCAATAGACTGCTTTAAAGTCATTAAACCTGCATTAACAAAACCTACTACCATTACTGTCGTAGCACTACTACTTTGAATAATAGCTGTTACTCCAGTCCCCACTAGTAAACCAGCTATACGATTAGTAGTCAATAGACCTATTAATTGCTTTAATTTGTTACCAGCAGATTTTTGTAATCCATCTCCCATCTGCTTCATCCCATAAATAAAAAGCCCCAAACCACCTAATAAAGAAAATACCATATCTAACGACAAGTAAATCTCTCCTTCCCCAAAATTAAGTTTTAAAGGTACAAAATAAACCAGCCCCAAACAAGTTTACTTTTCGACATTAATCGCCAAAACCCTTTAATATTTATTTCAAAAGGTTTATAATAAAATATAAATTATTCATTATAGACCTTTAAAATCCCAAGAAGTATCTATGTACTATGATGACTTGATATTAATAATTTCATAAATAAAATTAACGTTCATAAATACACACCATCTATTATTATATCATTTTTTTAATTTTGGTCAAGTTAAGAAAAGTCGCTAATAGTAATTCAAGCTACTATAGGTATGTGAATTCAAAATAAAGCTTAATGGGTATATTGCAACACTTTCGTGTTGGGAATCAGGAATCAAGAATCTGGAACCAGTGTTTATAACTAATTCCTGACTACTGATTCCTGATTCCCAAAAGTGTTACACTATCTTTCTATTGTTTCATTCTAGAGTTGTTTGTCTATACTATAGTTAAATTTATAGATAGATAATGCGATAATTTTGTTGGGTAGTTTGGGCTTAACCTAACCATCCAACCACCTAATACCTAAAATATCGCACTATATTTATTATACTACTAACCTCTTATCTACAGCCTGTGCTACTCTATCAAGCTCTTTTATCATCTGAGCAAACTCTTCAGGCCTTAAAGACTGTTCACCATCACACAAGGCTTCTTCAGGATATGGGTGCATCTCAACTATAATGCCATCAGCTCCAGCAGTAATTCCTGCTTTGGCTAGAGGAGCTACTAAACTCCGTTTTCCAGTCCCATGGCTTGGATCTATAATTATTGGTAAATCAGTCATCTCCTTAATCCATGCTATAGCATTTAAATCTAGGGTATTTCTAGTAGCAGTTTCAAAGGTTCTAATTCCTCTTTCACAGAGAATAACCTGAGGGTTACCATGGGCAATGATATATTCTGCTGCCAATATCCACTCTTTAATCGTTGCTGAATAACCTCTTTTTAATAGAATAGGCTTCTCTAATCTTCCTAGTTTCTTTAACAGACCATAATTTTGCATATTACGTGAACCTATCTGTATAATATCAGCATAATGATTCACTAATTCTATATCATCAGAATCCATTAATTCCGTTACAACCTTAAGTCCAGTCTCTTCTCTAGCCTCTGCTAACAACTTCAAGCCTTCTTCTCCTAAACCTTGGAAGCTATATGGAGATGTACGTGGTTTAAAAGCCCCGCCTCGTAAAATATGGCCACCATATTCTTTAACATATTTAGCTGCCTCCAATAACTGCTCTCGACTCTCTACAGCACAAGGACCTGCCATAATCACTAATTCATCACCACCAATCTTGATATCTCCTAGCTCTACAATCTTCTGATGCTTCTCCACTTCTACACTACTTAACATTTTATCCACTCCTCTTTTTTTGGATAGTGTGAGTGTGAGTGGTCAGTGTGAGTAAATTCAAAATCATTAAAAATTTTAATTGAATACTATTCTTTCTCTTTGCTCATACTCATTACTCACACTCACACTAAAATATAAAAAGCCCACCTTGTCATCCTTATATTTAGGACGAAACAAGGCAGGCTTGAATTTCGTGGTACCACCCTAATTGGACTACTAAACTTCTAGTCCCACTAGTTTTAATAACGACATAAATGCCGGTATAACTTACTAAAAGGTTCAGCTATACAGCTCCAGAGCGAAATTTCACTTAATGACCTTTAGAGATGCTTACAGCCGGTGACATCTCCTCTCTGTAAAGGCTACCATTAACTTACTTAACTCCTTCATAGCTTTTAACAATATTCTATTTAAAGCACGTTTATCTTTAATCTTATTTTTAACAATTGTAACAATTATTTATATTATTGTCAAGTAAATTTAATATCTTTTGATTATATCAAATTATTGAAATTTTAATATGATAATTGTCTGTTAGTGGGGATATTGCGACACTTTTAAAATTAGCGTGAGTGGGTGTGGGAGTGTGAGTAAAATTCAATAAAAAGGCACTTCACACACACTCAAACTACTCACTCACACCGACACGAAAGTGTCGCACTATCATTCTACTATCTCAATTTATACATCATATGATGAATACTTTTAATCTGTGCTAAAGACAGTCTAATTATTCAGTCACCCCTACTATTGACTCATAAATTATCTCTAGCATCTCAGTTAATTCCTCTTTAGTACTACATAGTGGTGGCATAAAAACTACTACATTACCCAATGGTCTAATGATCATTCCTTTCTCTCTAGCTACCATACAGACCTTAACCCCTTTTCTCTGTTCCCAAGGGTACTCTTCTTTACTTTTTTTATCTTTAACCAGTTCTATTCCAATCATCAACCCTTGTTGGCGAATATCTCCTACATGCTTTAATTCTTTAAAAGACTCTAATTTATTTTGAGCCAATTTGATTTTATCCTGCAGCTTTTTGATTATCTCTTCTTTTTCAAATAAATCTATATTAGCCAAGGAGACTGCTGCTGCTAAGGGATTTCCTGTAAAGGAGTGTCCATGAAAGAAGGTTTTCTGACTAGCATAATCATCATAAAAGGCATTATAAATCTCATCAGTGGTTAATGTAGCTGAAATAGGTAAGTAACCACCACTGATCCCTTTAGCTACTGTCATAATATCAGGACTAACCCCTTCATGTTCACAGGCAAACATCTTCCCTGTTCTTCCAAATCCTACAGCAACTTCATCAGTTAACATCAAAATATTATATTTATCACATAGCTCTCTAGCTTTACTTAGATAACCTTTAGGAGCTGTAATCATTCCCCCTGCTCCCTGTACCAGTGGCTCAATTACTAAAGCCGCTATCTCTCTATGGTGATCCTTCATCATTCTTTCCAATTCTTTAATACAGCTGAAATTACATTTACCCTCCTCTTCACCAAAGCTACAGCGATAACAGTAAGGTGATGGTGCTTTAAGACTATCAAACAATAATGGTCGGTAGATTTTGTGGAAGAGATCTACTCCACCTACACTGACAGATCCTACTGTATCACCATGATAAGCATTCTTTAAGGTAATAAACTTATCCTTAGATCCACAATCCTCATCAATCTGTTGCCAATATTGAAAAGCCATCTTTAGCCCAATCTCCACTGCTGTGGAGCCACTATCGGAGTAAAAGACCTTATTCAATCCTTCAGGAGTAATCTGAACCAACTTCTCAGCCAACTCTGTAGCAGGAACATTTGCCAAACCTAACATAGTAGTATGGGAAATCTTCTCTAACTGCTCTTTAATCGCATCATTTAACTCCTTCTTCTGATGCCCATGGACATTTAACCAGATAGAAGAGACACCATCATAATAAGAGTTCCCCTCAGTATCATAGAGTTTAATCCCCTCTCCCCGTTCTATAATCAATTGCTCATTCTCTACCCACTCCTTCATCTGAGTAAAAGGTTGCCAGACATACTTTTTATTCTTTTCTAATAACGATAATTCTTCTGTCATAATAACTCCTCCCCGTTTTATCAGTTTACAGTTGACAGTGTATAGTGTACAGTTAAATTCAAGAGCATTAATTCTTTAAACTTGGTATATGATTAATAATTTGATTTTGACTTTTAACTGTCAACCGTCAACTGTACATTGTCAACTATCTTATCTATCTCCACATTCTCTTCAAAAATTTTAGCCAAATCTATCTTATCAACATTACTATCTAAATCCTCTATGTAAGGAACTATCCCCAATATTGGTACATCTGCTAGTTCAGCAATCACCTCTGGATTGGTCTTTTCTGCAATTCCTGCTTCCGCTGCCTTAAATCCATTGATAATAACACCCAAAACTTCTATTCCTAACTGTCTGGCTACTTTAACTGTTAGGACTGTATGGTTAATCGTCCCCAAATTCGGTCTAGCTACAATAATTATTGGTAATTCAAAACGCTTTACCAAATCTGGTGTCAGAAAATTCTTGGCCAGAGGTACCATCAATCCTCCAGCCCCTTCAACTATTATAGCTTGGTGTAGTTCTAACAACTCTTCATAAGCTCTATCTACCTTAGTCAAATCAATCTTTACCCCTTCAACCTCTGCTGCTACACTAGGAGCTAAAGGCTCTCTTAAACGAATCGGGTTCATCAAATCATAATCTGTCTCTAAATCTACAAACTTTAGTACAAATTCTAAATCTGGAGACAGTAGTCTCTCTCCATCTTCGATAAAATCTGTTTGAAAAGGCTTCATTAACCCTATATCATAGCCCCTCTCTCGCAAAGTAGCTAATAACCCCGCTGTAACTACAGTCTTACCTACATCAGTATCTGTTCCTGTAATAAAAAAACCTTTACTCATTTTATTTCCCTCCTTTAAAAATCATGCAAAAACTTAATAAATAATATGCTAATAAAAGTGATACAAAATAGAGATAATACGACACTTTTTATAATGATAAATTTACTAGCCACAGGTTTCAACCTGTGGTGATGATGACATGTTACACTACGGGTTAAAACCCGTAGCTAAAACTTAAAGTGTCGCTATATATCCATAATCAGATGCTATATCATATATTATAAAATCTCTTTTTTAACTCCAGTAAAGACCTCTAGTACTTCTTTTATATCTGCTACACTATGATTAGCCATCACTGTAACTCGAATTCGACTCATCCCTCTTGGAACTGTAGGTGGTCTAATCCCCGGGGCTAAAACACCTTCTTCCAACAAAGATTTACTTAATCTCATTGTCTGCTCTGTATTACCAATCATAATAGGAATAATAGCACTATTACTAGACAACAGCTCATAACCTAAGTCCTCTAAACCATCTTTTAATAAATTGATATTTCGCCATAAATTATTAAGCAGTTCAGGATGAGACTGTAAATATCTTAATGAGGCCAAACTAGCTGCTATCGTTGCCGGTGCTAAGGCTGTAGAATAGATAAAAGACCTTGCTTTGTTTCTTAATAAATCGATTAACTCTTTACTCCCTGCTACAAAACCACCTTCTGCGGCTAAGGCTTTACTTAAAGTACCTATCTGAATATCTATCTTGCCTTCAAGCCCAAAATGTTCAATAGTCCCTGCTCCCTTACTACCCAAAACTCCAGTTCCATGGGCGTCATCTACCATTACTAAAGCTTGATACTTTTCAGCCAATTCTACTATCTCTGGTAAAGGTGCCAGATCACCATCCATACTAAAAACCCCATCAGTTACAATCAATCTTCTCCTATATTTACTAGCTCTTTTTAATATCTTTTCTAATCTTGCTAGGTCACCATGTTTATACACTAAAAGTTTAGCCTTACTTAAGCGACAACCATCAATAATACTGGCATGATTTAATTTATCACAAATAATTACATCCTCTGCTCCTACTACTGTAGTCAACACACCAACATTAGCCATATAACCAGTATTAAAGACTAAAGCATCTTCAGTCTTTTTAAAATCAGCTAACTCCCTTTCTAACTGTTCATGTAAATCATAATTACCAGTTGTTAAGCGGGAGCCTCCAGAACCAGTTCCATACTTTTGTATAACTCTAATAACCGCTTCTTTGATTCCTTGTTCAGTCGATAATCCCAAGTAATTATTAGAGGCTAACATAATGACCTCTCGATTATCAATAATCACTCGTGGAGATTGCGCACTCTCTAATCTCCTTAATTCTCTATGTAAACCCTCTGCTTTTAATAAGCTTAGCTCTTGATTCCAAGATTTCATTGAACCACCTCTATCTAATTACTAAAAACCCGTTGTTCTACATTTAAAAAAATTTAAGTGTTACTATATAAGTATAGTGCGACAGTTTATATCCATAGTTGACGGTTGACAGTGGAAAGTTTACAGTAAAAAGACAAAACCCTCTACTTTAAGGGCTTTTAGTACTTTTGAACTTAACTGTCAACCGTCCCTACGAGTCTAAAATATAAGACTCTTCGTGTAAACCACTGTACACTGTTAACTAAAACACCAAAGTGTCGCATTATCTATCTTAAGTTACACTTTGAAATAACTGCTATGTAAAAGATATTATTTTTTCAACCTAACAAATAATAGGTGATGAGTTACAATAATTTGATTATTCTTAGTATATCTCTCCATATATTTACTTTCTATCTTCTTTAATAATCCTGGAGTCAAAGGGGGCTTATCTTTTTTAGCACTATTAGCACCTATTTTCTTAGTTGCCCTTAAAAAATCCCTCACATTAGGAAATCTTTCAATATACTCTTCCTCTTTTATCTCAACTGCTCTAAATTCTTCTGCTAAAATTCTCTCTAATTCAAATTTACTAAAGAACTTTTGGGAATAACCATCTTCTACTTTTACCTCTTGAAAACAACTTCTTAATTCTTGAAAGGTCTTATCTCCAAAGATAGAAAAATAAATCTCTCCATCCTCATTTAATTGCTCTTTTAAATTTATAAGAGCTAGTTTTAAATTCTCAAACCATTGAAAGGTAGCATTAGAGATTACTAAATCAAATTTTTCCTCTAATTTAAGCCTTTCACCATCAGCTAATAGATATTTCACCTGCTGATAGTCTCTAAATTTATCTTTACATTTAGCAAGCATCTTAGGTGAAATATCAACAATCAGATAATCACTTCCTAAAAAACGGTTAATAAGTAACTCTGTAAAGAGACCTGTCCCTCCCCCAATTTCCAATATTTTATCTATTCCATCTATATCCTGTAAATAATTGTCTAGCTTCTTAGCCATATACCTCTGTACAACGGCATATTGATCATAGCTGTCGGCTGCTCTAGAAAAATTATCTCTTACCACCTCTTTTTCAATCATTTAAATACTCCCTTATCAAGTTATTTACCTCTACCTCTGCTTCATATAGCATATTATGACCAACTCTATCTAACATATAGAGTTCATAACCTTTAAAACAATCCAAAACCTGCTTAGAGCTAGAATTAGTTATTATCTGATCCCCTTTGCCCATTATTACAAGTGGTCTGATATCTTCAATAATACTTATATCTCTTAAATCCTCTTCTAAGAAATATTTTAACCCTAGTTCTAAATAATTACTGTCTAACTTATTTAATTTTTCTCCATATTCTCTTAGATACTCCTGGTAAGAATTTTTATTATAAAAATTAAGCTTATTAAAATTAATTAATGTCTTTAGCTTATCTCTTTTAATATCTCTAATCATCTTTTTTACAAGTATTCTCGGCTGATTTTCTAAAAAATAAAGGGTAGGAGCCAACAGTATCAGTTTATTAACTTTAAACTCATTTAAATATTTTAAAGCCATTATTGCACCCAGCGACCATCCTAAAAAATTTATTTCAGTTGCATTTAGACTAACAATTTCTTGCATCAAAGATTTCTTATCAAAAAAATCAACTATAAATAGCTCATAACCCTCCAATTTTAACTCTTGATATAAACTCCTACTTGTCCCCCAACCCGGAAATACTACCATCAATTTCATAGGCAATTATCCCTTTCTATTAACCTTATTGTTAACAATAAAAATATCAGGTTTACAATGTTGATAAAATTTTTATTTTGTTTGATAATAAACATAAAATCAACTCTTAAAGTAATACTTAATAGAGATATTGCAACACTTTTTATAATGATAAATTTACTAGCCACAGGTTTCAACCTGTGGTGATGATGACATATTACACTACGGGTTAAAACCCGTAGCTAAAGCTTAAACTGTCGCAACATATCCATAAAACACCAAATTTAATGCTAAAATTTAATAATCATTTCCCTAATCCCAAATCTTTAATCATCTGTAGATCTTCTGCTGTAGCTCGACCCTCAGTAGTCAAATAGTTTCCAATTAAGAGACCATTTACACCTGACAACAGACTCAATGACTGTAAGTCTCTTAAATTAGTCTCTCTTCCTCCACATAACTTAATCACCTTGATAGGTAGGATAAATCTAAAGATAGCTGCAGTCTTTAAAGTTTCCATTGGTGGTACTGGGGCATTAGTGTCTAGAGGTGTTCCCTCTACAGGGTTTAAGATATTAATCGGCACCGAATCCACATCTAACTTCTTTACAGTAAAAGCCAAATCTATTCTATCCTCAACGCTTTCTCCCAAACCGATAATTCCTCCACTACAGACCTCCATCCCTCTCTCCTTTAGAAACTTAACAGTATTTACTCTATCAGCATAGGTATGAGTAGTACAGATCTCTGCATAATAACTTTCAGAAGTCTCTAAATTATGGTTATATCGCTTTAGTCCTACATTAGCTAACTTCTCTGCCCTCTCTTCATCCAAAGTCCCTAAAGAAGCACAGACCTCTAAACTAGTCTCTTCTTTGATCAATCTAAATGCCTCTATTAAATTCTCAAAATCTTCATCACTGACTACTCCGCGACCACTGGTTACAATTCCAAAATGCTTAGCTCCACTACCTTCCATCTCTTTAGCTCTAGCCAAGATCTCCTCTTTAGCCATTAAGGGATAAGTAACTGTCCCTGTATTATAATGAGCTGATTGAGAACAGAAGGTACAGTCTTCAGAACAGCTTCCTGATTTAGCATTAACAATCGAACATAAGTCTACTTTTTTGCCGATAAATTTATTCTTAATTTCATTAGCTGCTGCTAATAGCTCCATAGTTCTACTCTCATCTAAATTTACTAAATACATAGCCTCTTCTTTAGTGATATCCTCACCTACTAAGACTTTATTCTTTAATTCCTGTAACATAATAACCTCTCCTTTTAGTTAACCTGTGTCTTTTACAGTTAACAATATTCTTAAAATTTTTTCCAGCTAGTTATATATAATATACATAAAAAAACAGTTATTGTCAACCTCTTTAAAAACAGATTAACATACTCTCTCCAATAATATTACAAGATCAATAGGAAAGATATTAATACCAAACTTTAAGAAAAAAGACAACCCATTTATAGGTTGCCCAGCATGTCTTATTTAAATATTATAATTTTCTTTAATCTTATTTACAGACTCTTTATCTAAATCAGTCATTTGAATTATCTCTTCTACTCCTATTCCTTTCTCCAACATGCTTTTAACTATCTTTTCTATACCTTTCTCTATACCTTTCTCTATACCTTTTTCTATACCTTTCTCTATACCTCTTTCCATCCCTTTTCTCTCAGCCTTCTTCAACGCCATCTCTTCATCCCTTAACCACTTCAATCTAGCTTCATAGACTTCTCTTTCTTCTTTGGTTAAGCCTATTGTATCTAAGACCTTTATCGCTTTTTCTATACTTTCTACCTCAGCTAGTTGAGAGGGAATTTGATCTTTATCATATTGATCAGCTCTCTTTAAAAATTCTGTCCACCTATCTAATGCTGTCTGTACTTCTGATAGGTCTTTATTATACTTTTCTAGCTCAATAAAGTGAATTTCTAAATGATCTATTAGCTCTTCTTTAGACTGACAGTTCAATAATTGATAAATATTATGATAATCTTCTTCATCCAAACAATTAAAATTAAGCACATTAATCACTATAGTCTTCTCTAGTTTATCATAATTAACCCCTGACTCTAGCTGACCTGTATACAATCTTGCCCAATAATATAATGCCCTCTTATCATAATAATCTTGGTCTGTTATCTGCATCTCAATATTATACCAGATACCTTTTTCATCTACTGCTTTGATATCTAGAATAGATAATTTATCATTTTTAAAGTTCTTCGCATTATATGGGTTCTTTAAAACTACATCCTTAATCTGCTCCTCTTCATCTAAAACTGAATTGATAAAAGAGATTAAGATGTCCTTGTTCTCTTCAGTACCGAATAATTTCTTAAAAGCAAAGTCTACCCTTGGGTTCAAACGACACATTCTAATTCACCCTCCCACTCTACAATGATAATTTAATTATAACATAAGGATATATTAAGACCAAACTCATTAGTAAGAATATTTAACAACTTTTAATTCATTCATTGCCACAACTTATATTTAACAATCAGGAAGCAGAAAGCTAAAATCAATATATTCAACTGCTCTCTAATTCCTGAGAAATGATTTCTAGTCTCTCTATAGCTCCCTCCAACTCCTCAATCACCTGCTCATCCTTCTCTTGAAGCAAAGTCCATTCTAATCTATCTAAAGCACTCTCATCACCAATCTCTCCCAAAGCCCAAGCTACATTGGCTCTGACTATCGGTTTTGGATCAGCTAAAGCTTCTAATAAATAGGGTACTGCTCTCTTATCCTTTAAATTACCTAAGATAATAGCAGCATTACGCTGAATTGGTCGCTTACCTCGCCAGTTCATGGGAGTAATCATAAACTTATCTTTATACTCCTTATTACTCAAAGTTAATAGAGGCACTAACTCAGGATAGGCATCTAAAGTCTGGGGTCTAAACTCCTCATGGTCTCCTACTTTAGCACCTTGATTCTGGGGACAAACATTTTGACAGGTGTCACAGCCCCATAATCTAGTTCCCATCTTCTTTCGATGCTTCTCATCCAAATAACCTTTACTTAAGGTGATATATCCTAAACATTTACGGCTATCTAAAGTATAAGCATCTACTAAAGCTCCTGTAGGGCAGGCATCGATACACCTTCTACAATTACCACACTTATCTGCTATAGATGAATCATACTCTAGCTCCAAATCAGTAATTACCCCCCCTAAGAATATCCAGGAACCATACTCAGGGTTGATAATACTACAGTTCTTACCTTGCCACCCTATTCCTGCTCTTCTGGCTAAAGCTCTATCAACAGTAGGGCCCGTATCAACAAACTTAAATGCTTCTATCCTTTGCTTCTTAGTTTTAATGAACTTAATCAGCTTATCTAGTCTATCACCTAACACTCGATGATAATCCTGTCCCCAAGCAAAACGGGAAAAGCTTCCTCTTAACTCTTCTTTAGCCCTTCTTCTACTTGCAGCTATATATTTATCATCAATACTATAAGAGATAGCACAGACAATTACCGATTTGGCCTCTAAGACTACTTCTTTAGGATTACTTATCTTCTCTAAATCATCATGAACCAAGTTAGATAAATACTCCTTGTCTCTCATCTCTATTAAGAATTCTTTAAGTTCTGGAAAGGATTTAGCACTGGTAACTTTAATATCATCTATTCCAATAGATTTAGCATAACTTCTAATTTCAGTAGTTAAAGCAATGATTATCCTCCCCTTTCTTCAACTATAATAGTTCATTGACTTATTTTTAATTGCTTGTCTTTTATTAATAGCTCTTCAAATTTATCAGCTGAAAGAGGTCTACTAAATAAATATCCCTGTATTGACTCACAGCCAAGCTTTAAAAGTTGCTTTAATTGCTCTTCTCTTTCTACACCTTCAGCAATTACAGAAATATCCAAATTTTGGGCCATATCAATAATCATCTTAGCAATAGTATCATCTCTAACAATGTTATCTATAAAGACCTTGTCTATCTTTAAAATATCGATAGGCAATTTCTGCAAATAGCTTAATGAGCTATACCCTGTTCCAAAATCATCAATAGCCACTGATACCCCCAGCTTTTTAAGGATAATCAATTTCTTAATAACTTCCTCTTCATTGTTTACAGCTACACTCTCTGTTATCTCCAACTCTAAATATCTTGCTTCTAATTTACTCTCCTTTAAAATTCTTCTTACCATATTGACAAAATCTGTCTTCATAAATTGAATATTAGATATATTTACTGCAACAACTAAAGATGAATTATTGATTTGATTCCATCTTCTAGTCTGTTCACATGCTCTTGTTAGTACCCACTTGCCAATAGGTATAATAGATCCTGTCTCTTCTGCCAAAGGAATAAACTCAGCAGGAGAGATAAGTCCTTTTTCGGGATGATTCCATCTTAATAATGATTCCATTCCTACAATTTCTCCTGTAAGTCCATTAACCTTAGGCTGATAATAAAGTTCTAACTGATCTTCTTTTAATGCCTTATCCAGCATCTTCTTAGATAATTTATTTCTCATATTTAGATTATAAAATTCAAAATCATTCTTTCCTTTATTCTTAACATTATACATAGCTAAATCAGCATTATTAATCAAAAAATCGATATCAGTTCCATCGCTTGGATAAAAACTGATCCCAATACTTAAGGTAATAGTCAACTCTTTTCCATTAATAAAATAAGGTTCTTTTATATTTAAAATAATTTTCTTAGCTATATCTTTTGTAACTTTCTTACTTTTAATCTTAGGAATGAAGATAATAAATTCATCTCCTCCAATTCGAGAACTAATACTATTTTGTGGAAGATTTTCTTTTAACCTCTTACTAATAGCTTGCAATAATAAATCCCCTATCTCATGACCAAAAGAATCATTGATACTCTTAAATTTATCAATATCAATAAAAAAAATAGCATTGATCTCATTACTTTTGCTTAGAAATAATTGCTCCCTTACCTGTTGATAAAAATAAGACCTATTTGGTAAGTTAGTCAATTCATCATGGCGTGACTGATGAAGAATCTTTTCTTGTGATTCTTCTAAACTATCTAACATATTATTAAATTTAAGTTTAATAGTTGAAAACTCATCTTTGGATTCAATAGCAAGTCTAGTCGATAAATCTCTACTTTTAGATATATCCTTTATACCATCTATTAATAATTGTAAAGGGTTAAAGATGAATTTATTCATAAAAAACCAGGTACTAATACAATAAATAACTCCTATAATCAAAATTGATCCCATAAAATATAACATACTAAGATAACCTTGTCGATAAACATCTTTAACCTTACTTATCCGTAAAGTAAGAACTGGTCTGTTATAGATATCATATAAAGTTGAATAGCCATACATATACTTATCATCTATATCTTTAGACCAAATATCAACTTTACTAATTAAATCAGAATCTATGCTTTCTATCTCTTGACCTACTTGCCTCTGCTTAAAAGCATCCATTATAATTGGTAGGTTGGTCTGTTTTGACAAGTAATTAATCAAATCTTGGTTTAAATAACGTCCAATGATAAGAGCCCCACGAATTGGTCCTTTAAAATAACCTGTTATGACTGGATGGGAGGAGATCATTAGATAACCTTGTGAAGTAGAGAGAATCCCTGTAGTATTATCTGTTATATGCGAAAAGTTAATTAACGGTGAATCAACTTTTAAATGCTCTAATATATCCTTCTCTACAGCAACTTCTTTTTTAGCCTTTGAATCAAATTCCTTTTTATAAATTACTTCTCCTTTTTTATTTGCTAAAATAAAAATATCCCAATTATTTGTAGAAAAGGTTTCATTCATTAAATTTTCATCTATATAATCTGAATTTTGATCTACAATAAACTCATAAGTAGCATCCCAAGCTGCATAATCCTGGTTAAGAGCCTTCAGTTGTGCTAAATTCTGCTCTAATGCACCTATAACTTGTCTACTCTGTCTAACTACATCCATTTCTTCTAACTTATAAAAGTTACTCAAAAATAAATTATAAGTGATTAAATATACTATAACTAACATCAGACAAGTAATCATACTAAAAATAAGTAATATCTTCTTATTTAATTTAATATAATCATCCTTAAATTTGAAAGTAGCCTTTTTCTTATTAGTAAAATTAATAAATTTTTCCCTTAATATTTCAAAAAGCCCCATATCTCCACTCCCTTCTTAATTTCCTATATATTTAAAAATTCTATAAATATCAGCTATCCCCTTCTTTAATGATTAGTTATAATTATAAATACTTCTTCAAGTCAGCTAATATATAGAACAAAATGGGCTATCGCCCAGTCTTCTACTCAAAGCCTTAAAAATAATTCAAAACAATTTTTAGCAACAAATCTCACTAATTTACGCGAATTTAAGTCAAAACATTTTTAAGACCTAATTTAGTTTTTAAATTTTAATTC
>Ga0163226_1000119_pt1 | contig 15876 bp, 15 predicted proteins | sample MSEWel2016_07_13_2_FD_113144 | JGI IMG/M metagenome (GOLD analysis project Ga0163226, IMG submission 113144) | Subsurface microbial communities from deep shales in West Virginia, USA - MSEEL Well Study Marcellus 5H_2016_07_13 ...
CACTCTTCACTCTTCACTCTTCACTCTTCACTCTTCACTCTTCACTCTTCACTCTTCACTCTTCACTCTTCACTCTTCACTCTTCACTCTTCACTCTTCACTCTTCACTCTTCACTCTTCACTGTTTCTATGGTAATCTTACATCATCCAAAATATCAGCAATTATATCCTCTTCACTGATCTCCTCTGCCTCTGCTTCATAACTAAGTAAGATTCTATGGCGCAAGACATCATAGACTACTGCTTTAATATCATCAGGTATTACATAAGCTCTGCCTTCTAAGAAGGCTCGCCCCTTAGCTGCTAAGATTAAATTAATAGAAGCCCTTGGCGATGCTCCACAAGCTATGTATTCATTCTCTTCTCTAGTCTTAAAGATAATATCAAGAACATAGTCCTTTAGATTCTCATCAACATAGATATCTCTGACTATCTCTCTAATCTCAAAGATACTATCTCTACTTAGCAATCTATTCATCTGAATATCTTCCAATCTTCCTTGCTCAGTTATCAGATTAATAACTTTTTTCTCCTCGATCTTGCTTGGATAGCCAACCTTTAACTTCATCATAAATCTATCCTGTTGAGCCTCTGGTAAGGGATAAGTCCCCTGCTGTTCTAATGGGTTTTGTGTAGCTAATACCAAAAAAGGTCTATCTAACAGATAAGTCTTCTCCCCAATAGTAACCTGCTTTTCCTGCATAGCTTCCAATAAAGCCGACTGTACCTTTGCTGGTGCCCGATTAATCTCATCAGCCAGGATAATATTAGCAAAGATTGGACCTTTTTTGGTCACAAACTCTCCTGTATGCTGTTTATAGATCTCTGTCCCCAAAATATCTGCTGGTAATAAATCTGGAGTGAACTGTATTCTTTTAAAATCAACCCCCAAAACCTTAGCGCAGGTGTTGACTGTTAGCGATTTAGCCAAACCTGGTACGCCTTCTAATAATATATGACCACCAGTAAAAATACCAATCAAAATTCTTTCAACCATATAATCTTGTCCTACTACCGACTTGGCTACCTCCTGCTTGACTAAGCTGATTAAATCTTTCTTCTTAGCAACCTTTTCTTCTAGCTGTGCGATATCCATACCTGAAAACAACCTCCTTCAAAATTATAGCTTTATTATAGCAAAATAGCCCAATTAATATAAATTAAATGAGCTATTTTATAAATTGTACCTTATTATTACATTATAAACCTTAATTTTGACAAAAATATGACGATATAGATAATTAAAAATTAATAGCTTAACTGCTGACTTATATTTAGAATAGGCTATTATTTATTTAGGCAACACTTTTTAGCACTATCATAAAGGCATAATAAAAGTCAGTATTATAGACAAACAACTCTAGAATGAAACCTAAATATCCTACTAATTTAATACCTCTAATTCCTTAAACAAAAAAACTTAAAGGATAACTTTCAGCAACGAATCTACGCGAATAAAACCAAATATTTAAAAAATCAATTAATCTTTTACTCTTTAATTCGTGTTAATTCGTTGCTCACCTTTAGCTTTTGACCTTTATTATTTCTCTTTAGACTTGGACACCTATAATACTGACTTTTAAACCTAACTTCTCATCTTAAATTATAAATTCCTATCTCTCTTACAACCTTCCAACCATACTCACCTTTAATCAAATCAATAGCTAAGGATAAATCTTCCTGTTGATTCTTATCATCATAAAAGCAAATTGCTACTCTGGCTGTATTTTCTACTTGATTTCTCAGCTCTAAATCATAGCCTAAATCACCAAAATTATCTAAACTTATTATCTCTATCTTCTCATCTATCTCTCTTAACCTCTTATTATTCTTAAATTGATTTAAAGTTGTATTCTCTTGAACTCTCTTCCAATAGCTTTTGTAAACTACCTCTAGATTATCGCTTAATAGCCCTTGAGCCAAGACCCTTGCAGTAGCAATTGGTGAATAATATAACTCTTTAGCATCCTTAAACCTCTTAATCAGAGTTGTTAAATAATCTACTCTATTATCGAGATTAGGATGGCTAGAAAATAATTCTCCCAACTTCGAATCATTACTACCACCTTCTTTAAGAATATGCATCAGCTCGATAGCACCATAGGAGTCATAGCCAGCCCTTTCGCTTAAAAATACTGAGTATTCATCAGCATCCCTCTCCTGCTCTCGACTATAACCTTTCTCTAATAAATTAAGTCCAATATTTCTGGCTATATCTAAAATATCTTCATATCTATTACCTTTAGTAAAAGCTTCAAAAACTGCTCCACCTACCTGCAACCCTTGGATCAAATTGATACTTTCTGCTATATCATTATTGACACCATGTCCCAGCTCATGAGCGATAACTGCTGCTAACTGATTATCATCTTTTAAACGATCTACCAGCCCTTTAAAAAGTACTAAGTTTCCATCACCAAGATAGGCTGCATTCAAGACAGGTGCATCTATAATATATAGCTTGAAGTTCAAGTCTGGAGCATCTTTAACAGCCTCCAAAGATAAACTATCAAAGATACTATATACCCGATTTCTAGCTGTTGCGTCTAAATAAGCAAGTCCATACTCTTCTTGATACTTGATCAAATTATTCTTTGCAATCTCTTTTTCTAAATTTGAAACAGCTTCTACAGGTAAGCTTAGTAAAAAAAGAGCTGATATTATAAATAATATAGTGGAAAATCTCCTACTATATTTTAACATTTAACCACTCCCTTGCCACTAATTAATTCTTAAAAATCTTCAACTCCAAATTAAGACTGGTCCATTCTTAACTTTAAATAAGTACTCTCCCCAGCTTTAACTCGCACTTCTAGTACTTCTTCTCTATCCCATGACACCAGCTTGATTTTATATATACCACTAGGTATTCCTACAAAATTTGCTTCACCATTGAGTGTATACACAAAATCAAGGCGTTGCTCACCTTGTGGTAAATATAGTCCTACATAAACATCATCTAATAAATTCTCTTGACTATCATAGGTAATTATCTTTAAATCTCCCTTCCCCTCACAGCCTATTAAAATAGTCATTAATATCATCAGAGTCATAATTAGAATTACTCTTTTAACTTTCAAATCCTACTCACCCCTATCTATAAATTAACTATTAACAATTGACCATAGATTTTCTTCAAAATCAATAAAAGTATATCAACTTATTATAATGCTTTGCTATTATAAACTCAAATCCTGCTGTAAAGTTATAGTAATCTAGAATCCTATAACTTTACAAGTGTTGTTATATAGATATTACGATACTTTTTATAATGATAAATTTACTAGCCACAGGTTTCAACCTGTGGAGATGATGACATGTTACACTACGGGTTAAAACCCGTAGCTAAAACTTAAATTGTCCCAATATCCCCATTACCAATCACCTATCACTTACTCCCCTCATATCCTCACAAAATAGACCTCTCTCACCATATAATATTTTATTAGCAATTATCAACCAGATATCTTATTCTTGTAGTTAACCCCACTTACTGATATAATTAATATAAATCGCTTTATTCATATATTACTAATTATTCACTTAAAAGAGATCTAAATTAAGAGATTATTTCTCTTAAAATCCTAATAAAAGGAGAAATTCAATGCTAGAAAAGAATAAGATTTCCAACTTCTTTGATGATTTCTTAAGCGGATCCAATAAAAACTATATAGATCTTCATATTCACACTAATGCTTCTGATGGATTAATCGATACTGATTTCTTGAAAGGATTTTTACAAGATATCCCTCACCTAATCTCAGTTACAGACCATAATAATATTGAAAGTAATGTTTCACTATATGAAAGTAACAAAGTAAATATAGTCCCTGGAATAGAGGTGGGCTGTAATGATGGCTTTGAATTTTTAGTTTACTTCAAAAAAATTGAAGATTTAATTGACTTCTATATTAAGAATGTAGAACCCTTTAAATATAGAAATAAGATTGCTCGTACTAAGCAATCCTATGATTATTATTTAAAAGAAGCCAGAAAATACGATTCCTTCATCTCTATACCTCACATTGCTGGAATGGCACAGAAAAACTATTTAAAAAATAAAGAGTATATTCACCAAATTACTACTAAAGTTGATGCCATCGAAACCTATAATCATACCTTATCTAAGAAGAGAAATTTTATTGCCAAAAGAGTAAGAAAGGGCAAAGACAAATTTGCTACCTTTGGTAGTGATGCTCATATTAAGAAAGAGATTATATCCTTTTATAACTATCAAAATGATAATTTTACTAAATCATTTTATCTTAGAAAAAACTTATATCACTTAGCTTCTATTATCGGACTATTTGGCAAACACCTACATCATTTCTTAGAATTACATTAATACTAATTAAAATATCTAGTAATGATTATCTCTTAAAAATAAGTCAAATTATAATAATAGACAATACTTAAATTTTTAAATATAATTAATATATATAGAAACCGATAAAGATTTCATATTAACAGTTATAGTAATACTAACAAGTTCAAATAATTTTTGCAACGAATCTCACGAATTGACGCGAATTAAAATCAAGAGCTTTTAAATCTTTAATTTAATCTATTAATATCCTAATTCGTGTAATTCGCATTAATTCGCACCCCAAGAGTACTTCTTCGGATGAATTACCTCAAAGCGTTGCTAAATTAATTTAAATTCTTTTTCATGTCCTATATAGATAAGAGCCTAGCTGATATCAGCTAGGCTCTTATCTATATTCTTATTAAAATTTATCAATGAACTCTCTCTATCTCCTCCACGATACCTTCCATTCCCTTCAATCCAACAAACTCTCTTTTATTATTAATCATGACCTTTGGTAGCTTACTGGCATTATAGCTATCAGATAAATTATCAAAGATTGTAGTCTCAACCATATCTGTTCTAATATTCTCATTTATTAATGCTAATTGGTTAGTCAGCTCTGCTAACTGACTAGCATCTGGAGATTCTTTATCTGCAAAGATTTGAATGTGTATTTTATCATCTATATTGGCAATTCTATCCTCCAGCTCTTCAGATAACTCTTCTCTATTTCCTGAAACCAATAATAAAGACTTGATAAACACCTCTAATTGATGGTCTGTAGGCTTAGTATAGAATCTAATTCCAGATTCCTTTCCTTGATTATCTAAAATTAAGATTGCTGGAGCTTTATGAACATCATATTCTTCTGCTTTACCCTTATCAACTCTATAATTATAGATTTCAAGGCTTAATTTATCAGATAAGGTGCTTATCCCTTTTAAAAAATCTTTAGTTTGTTCACAGATGCTGCAATCAATATCTTTAGTAAAGAATAAAATCTTAATTTCATCATCTAAATAAGCTAATCTTTTCTTTAAATAATTCTTATGATTCTTCTCAAAGAAATCCATTATCTATTCCCCCTTCAGTTTAACACCTTAAAATAGAGAATAATATTCGAAACTTCTCTAGCTAACTCTCTTATTAACTTATCATCTGATACTCATTTTTAATAAACTCTTCAAAGCTAAGATCAGACCAATCATCAAGCTCTCGAATCGTATCTTCAGAACTATACATTACCTCTGGAACAAAGGGAACATCAGCTAGACCAGGTTCTGGTATCACCTGAAGAGGTGGCAGATCTAAATTTTCTGTTAAATCACCATTAAAGGCTACTATATATCCATCTTTATCCCTAAAATATCCATTATTAAATGTTCCTACATACTCTCCATCTTTAGTAAAGACCCTTTCATTTTTTATGAAAGCTTGATACTTTCCAGTTACATCATATATATACTTATCCTCTAACCAGGCTACTGTCTTTCCCGATTTATTATAAAATGCATCCATCTTATCCCTCCTTGATGATAAACAACTCTAGAATGAAACAATATAGAGATAAAGCGACACTTTTTATAATGATAAATTTACTAGCCACAGGTTTCAACCTGTGGTGATGGTGATATGTTACACTACGGGTTAAAACCCGTAGCTAAAACTTAAAGTGTCGCATTATACCCATTAAATTCCACTTTAGACTTACTTTAAACTAGGATAACATCACATTAAACATTATTAATTAATTGTTGCTCATTACTCTTCTCATTTTTGACTTTGACAAACTCTTCCCAACTCAAATCAGACCAATTATTTATAGCACTAGGCATAATTTCAGGAAAGGAAATTGGATCAGGTATGGGGGCCATTGTTGATAAGGTAGGTGCAGGACCTATCTGAGTAGTTGGTAATATCGGTAACTCTTCTGCATTCTCTGTAAATGCAACTATCTCACCTTCCTTATCCCTAAAGAATCCATTCTTAAAGACCCCTAGGTACTCTCCCCGATTATTGAAGACCCTATCATTTTTAATGAATAACCTATGTTCTCCAGTCTCATCATAAATAGCTCCATCTTTCAACCAAGCAACTGTATCTCCATTTTTATCATGAATTGCATCCATAGTTATAAAACCTCCTTAGCTAAATTTAATAATAGAAAATAAAAGTTCAGAATAACTCTTCTAACCTTTTAACCTGCTAACAAGAATTGATCATCTACATCTCTAACACCGATAGTATGATAAGCTGATTCAAAGGCCTCTTGTATAGCTCTTTGACTTTTCAGATTACCACTCAAGGTTACTACCCCTTCTTCAACCTTTACATTTACTTTATTTTCATTGACATACATATTTCTCTCTAAAGCATCACTGACCTTATTAGCAATATTCTTATCTAAATAATTCTCACTAGGCACCACTGTTAATTTATTTTCAATTCCTCTAACTCCATTCAACTTAGAAATAATATCTTCAGCATAGATTGTCTTCCAATAAGCATCTACCGAACCTTCCAATTTGACCCACCCAACATCTACATTGATCTCTATATCTTTAATATCGATATCAGGGCTATCTAAGATTCTATTCTTAACTTTAATCTTAACCTCATCATCGGTAGGCTTAATTGAACTTTGAGGGTACTTAATCTCAAGCTTATTATTTAAATCCTTTATCCCTTCTACAGCCCAGACACTATTTATAGCTGAGCTATTAGCAAAATAAGTAGGAACTGTACCAGTTAAAGTTACTCTCCCTTGATCTACCTTAACATTTATATTCGAAGCATCAACACGACTATCCCAATATAGCTGGTCAATAACATCCTTTTTTATCTGCTCATCTAAGCGTAACATTTATATCATCCCCTTTCAGTCTGATAATTTTTACTCCTATCTTAACTATTAAATACCCTTTAAGATACTAATAAAACTATAACACTGAAAAATTAGTAGATGCTAATGAATACACCTCCTAAATATTACTCTCTATAATTCATTTTAGGAAATAATAGCCAAATAATCAAACTGCATAGATTCAGAATAAGAGAGATAAGACCACCTTATTAGTAATAATAACTATTTAGCTCTGCTTTGTTTACAATCTATAGCTAAAACTCCAATTTACTAGTACAAAAAATAAAATAAGACCACCAAAGATTAAATCTTCAGCGGTCTTAACTATTAAAATATCCTTAGAATTTAAAGGTTCCAGATAAACTGACATAGTCCTCAGAGTCAACAGCTACATTCAAGTCTATAAATGGTATATTGATTCCTAAGCCACCAGTATAAACTCTATCCTGACCATCTTGCTCATAAGCACCCAATCTTAAAGATAATAATCCCGCAATAATTCTCTTCTCTAATCCAATATGATAAATATCTTCTTGGTCTTCTGGCATCTCCACATCAACAGCTACTATTGCCGCAAGTGGATATGGTAACTTAGCAGCTGCACCTAAAGTCACTGTTCTTTCTAGCTCATCTTCAAATCCATAATCTTCATCCCAATCTAATTTAGAAGTAGCATTTCTGACTGTAGCTCCTAAATTAACCATATCAGTTACCTTAATTAATGCTCCAAAGTCAACTCCATAACCAGTAGCTTCACTAGTTTGCTCTGATGATTTAAATTTAGGGGTATTAACATCTTCATTATAGCTATATGTTACAGCATCATAGCGTTTAGATACATATTTAGCATTCATCCCTAGAGCAATAGACCCAATATTTAATGGAGGATTTATAATCTTAGTTCCTAAAGAGACAATTCCTTCTCCAGTTACCATATTTTCAGCATGTTTGGTCTTACTTCCATCTGCTTCAGAAGATGATTTGGTCTCTAACTCACTATTAGCAACTATCCCTAAGCCAAAGCTCTTCAAATTTAGTGCTAACATTCCATTAACATTCAAATCAACATCATCAGGAAACTCTAAACCTTTAACGGCATCAATCTTCTCTTGGTCTGTACCTGCATTCTGTATATTATCGATACTATCAATAAAATCTTGGATTGCTTCTATATCATCAGATTTTGCCTGCCCTCCAAGATTAAGCTCCAAGCCTAATAACCCACTCTGAGTTAACCCCGCTGGGTTCCAATAGACAGCACTAGCATCATCAGCTACAGCAGTAAAGGCTCCTCCCATCCCATAAGCTTTTGACCCATATTTATTAGCTGCAAAAGATGGAGTAGCCATTGTTATTAATAATAATACTACCATTGGCAGAACATAAATTCTTTTCATTTTAATACCTACCTTCCTTTAGTTTATTTTTTTCAGAGATTCTCAGTTGCCTTCCCAATAATAAAAATAATAATCAATTCCCGTACAAAAAAACTTTTAAAAAATATATTTTTATGAAAATCTCTGAATTTATACATCTAATTACATAATTCTACATTTAAGCTTTAAACCCTCTTTTTTATCTACCAACCTTAGTTTAAAAAACAGCTAATATCTCTAATAATTAGCTTAACATAAATTTAGTCAAATTAATGTAAGGGTTGATAGATTATGGGGAGGTTATGACACTTTTAGGAATCAGGAATCAGGAGTCAGGAACCAGTTATCAGTAAAACAGACTGATTCCAAATTTTCGATTACTGACACGAAAATGTCATAATATCTAGCTTTTAAACCATTATAAAAAAAAGAGACACAAGTTATTGTGCCTCTTTAAGATTAACACCATATTCTAATTTAATCCTCTAAGATAATAACCCCTTGGTTGCTAGGATGGGTAATCAAATAATGGGAATCCAAACCATGTTCAGTAAAGATATCTACCATCTTCTTCCCAATCTTACCTTCATCCTCTAGCGCAAAGGCAATTACAGTAGGTCCTGAGCCACTGATGGTTACTCCTAAAGCATCAGCTTTTACTTCTTTTAAAATTTCTGCCAGACCTGGAACTAAATCTTGACGATATGGCTGATGTAATCTATCATCTAAAGCCTCTCTAATCAAATTATAATCCTCTGTCAATAATCCTGTTAAGAGTAATCCAGTATGGCTTAAATTAAAGACTGCATCTTTAAAAGAAACCTCTGCTGGTAATACCTCTCGAGCCTTAGCAGTAGACAATTGGTAGTCAGGAATACAGACAACGGTCTTTAATTTTGCCGGTACTGCTAACTTCTTATAGACTACCTTAGAGCCTTTGACTGTCGAGATCACAACTCCTCCTAAGAGGGCAGGAGCTACATTATCAGGGTGACCTTCTATCTCAGTGGCTAAGTCTACCAGCTGATCTATCGATAGTTTTTGACCTGCCAATTTATTAGCTGCAACCAATCCTCCCACTATAGCCGCAGCACTACTTCCTAAGCCACGAGCTAGGGGAATTCTATTCTTCAACTTGATCTTTAACCCTTGAGGAGAGTATCCCACCTTAGTAAAGACCCTTTCCATAGATTGATAGATTAAGTTACTTTTATCTGTAGCCAATTCATCACTACCATAGCCAACTACCTCAATCTCTAAGCCTTCTTCAATCTCAGCAACCTCTAGCCCATTATACAACTCTAGACTCATCCCTAAAGTATCAAAACCAGGTCCTATATTAGCCGTAGTAGCAGGAACCTCTACTTTAATCATTGTCTATCCCTAACTTGTCCAACTCAAACTTACTATGAATAGCTCTAACTGCCTTTTCTGCCTTCTCTCTCGCAATTAAGCAAGAAACCTTAATTTCAGAGGTACTGATCATCCCGATATTAATCTCTTCTTCTGCTAAAGCCTCAAACATCTTAGCTGCTACACCTGGATTGGTAACCATCCCTGCACCAACGATAGATACCTTAGCTACTTCATTATCACAGAGTAACTCTCTATAATTTAACTCATCCTTCATCTCTTCTAATACCTTCTTAGTCTGCTTAAAGTCATCTTCATCGGTAGTAAAAGTAATATCATTTACTCCATCATAGTTTACATTCTGGATAATCATATCGACATTGATAGACTCTTGTGCTAACCGTGTAAAGACCTTTGAAGCAATACCTGGATGGTCTGGTACTCCTAATAATGATAATTTTACCTCACTTTTATTACATGCTACTCCACTTACAACTATATTCTTCTCCAACTCTTCTACCTCCTTAATAATTGTCCCTGGACTACAAGCAAAGCTAGATTTAACAGCCAACTTGATATTATACTCTTTAGCAATCTCTACTGAGCGTGGATGTAATACATTTGCCCCAAGGCTTGCTAGTTCTAACATCTCTTCATAGGAAATCTCAGGCAACTTACGAGCCTCCTCTACCATCCGAGGATCTGTAGTATAAACACCATCTACATCAGTATAGATTTCACAAAGATCTGCTTTTACTGCAGTGGCTACTGCTACAGCCGTTGTATCAGAGCCTCCACGACCTAATGTAGTAATTTCATTATTGATAGTTACTCCTTGAAAACCAGCTACTATAACAATCTTTCCCTCTGCTAACTCTTTCTCTAGACGATCAGGTTTGATCTCTAAGATTTTAGCCTTACTATGTATATCATCTGTAATGATACCAACCTGTGAGCCAGTTAAAGAGATAACCTCCTCCCCAAGCTCATGGATAGCCATAGCCAATAATGAGACAGATACTTGTTCTCCTGTAGAGATTAACATATCATATTCTCTTCTAGATGGGTTATCAGTAATCTGATTTACTAATTTGATCAACTCATCAGTAGTATCTCCCATTGCTGATACTACTGCTACCATTTGATTTCCTGCTCTCTTTCTCTTTACAATTCTATTAGCAACCCTTTTGATTCTTTCAGGAGTTCCTACTGAAGTCCCCCCATATTTCTGTACAATTAAACCCATTTCTTCTCCTCCCATTCTTTCAAGACAGTTTACAATTTACATTGTAGACTATTACTTATAATCTTCAACTCTAATTAAGCTGGCAACCTCTTTTACATCATCTAAGGCCATAATCTTATCTAATGCTGTATTAAGATTTCCTTCTTTAACCTCATGAGTTACTAAAACCAATGGTACAGTACTATTACTTCTTCCATGTTGAATTACCGATTCAAGGCTAACATGTTGATTGCCTAATAAGCTAGTAACTTCACCTAAGACACCTGGTTTATCTAATACTTCTAATCTAATATAAAAGCTACTCTCTACGTCCGCTCTATCCTTAATCTCTTTTTGAGTAAAGCAAGTACATGGGATTCTACCTTGGGCTCCAAAGTTGATATTTCTAGCTGCAGCAATTACATCTCCAACGATAGCACTTCCTGTTGGCATCTGCCCTGCCCCTGGACCATAGAACATTGCTTCACCAATAGCATCTCCTTCAATAAAGATGGCATTAAAGACATCATCTACCTTAGCTAATGGATGTTCTTTAGGCAATAGAGTTGGATGAACTCTAAGCTCCAATCCTTCATTCTGCTTTCCAATAGCCAATAATTTAATCTTATACCCTAGCTCTTTGGCATAAGTAATATCCTCTTTAGTTATCTTAGTGATACCTTCCATATAAAGATCATCGATATTTACTCTAGATTCAAAAGCAATAGAAGCTAAAATTGCTAATTTATGAGCTGCATCATATCCTTCTATATCCGATGTTGGATCAGCCTCTGCATAACCTAGCTCTTGTGCCTTCTTCAATACTTCACCAAATTCAGCACCTTCTTGATCCATCTTTGTTAGGATATAATTAGTAGTTCCATTCACAATCCCCATTACCTTAGTAAGCTTATTGCCAGCTAAATTCTCCTTTAATGGACTGATAATAGGAATTCCCCCACCTACACTAGCCTCAAAATAAAAGTCAACACCCTTGTCATCTGCAGTAGCTAAGATCTCTTTACCATGCTTAGCTATCAGTTCTTTATTAGCACTGACCACACTTCTACCACTCTCTAATGCTCTTAATACAAAATCTTTAGCAGGATTGACTCCACCAATCACCTCTACAATAATCTCTATCTCTTCATCATTGATCACATCTTCAAAGTTCTCTGTTAATAATCCCTTATCAACTTCAACTGCTAAAGGCTCATTCTTGTCCTTAACTAATATCTTCTTAACTACTAATTTAGCTCCTGATTTATTGGCAATGCTATCAGCATTCTGCTCTAATATCTTATAGACACCAGAACCTACTGTTCCACAACCTAATAAACCTACCTTTATCTCCTTCTTCATTCTCATCTCCTCCTTTTAAGTTCAGTGACGGGTAAACAATGACAAGTATAATTATTATCAAAATCTCTTCACTCTTCACTGTCTTTACTTACTTTTAAAGCTTTTACTGATCAATTCAACTCTTCTAATACCTGGTATTTCCCCTAATTTAGCAATCAAATCTTCTAAAGTGATCGCTAAATTCTTTACCTTAATGGTCATAGTTATATGAGCTACTTGGTCTAAAGGTATATCCTGATTAATAGTCAATATACTAGATTGATATTCTGCTACTTTAGTTAATACTTCTGACAAGACTCCCTTTCTATCCACTACTAACAGTGACAAGGTCACTAACTCCTCTTCTTCCTCAGGAACAAAGGGAAAGATATAATCTTTATACTTATAATAAGCACTGCGACTTAGATTGACTCTCTTAACCGCTTCTTTTATTTGATTCTCCTCACCAGTTTTAAGCAATTCCTTTACTTTTACTGTCTTTTTCATGGCATCAGATAAAATCTCTTCACTAACTATATAAAACTTTTCTTCCATTATATCCTTCCTTCTTAGTTCAAAATTGGATTTATTAAAATAATTTTTTGTTCTCTAAACAAATACATATGTGTTATATATGTGAACAACTGTTTTGAATTATAACATCAACTTTTATAATTTGCAAGGGTTTTTTTCAATTTTAAAAAAGTATTTTCTAAATACTCTTTTAGTAAATTATTAAAAAGCACAGCCATTAATGGCTGTGCTTGAACCTCTTAATTATCATAAATATCAGTACCAGTGCTTTGAGTCAACTCTCTAAACTTATTGATTAACTTAGCAGTATATTCACCAGGTTTACCATTGTCAATCTCCCTACCATCTACTTTAACAACAGGAATTACTTCAGCAGCAGTCCCTGTTAAGAAGCACTCATCTGCAGTAAATATATCATGTCTAGTAAAGACCTCTTCTTTTACTTCCAATCCAAGTTCAGGAGCTACCTCTAATACTACACCACGCTTAATACCCTTTAATGCACCAATATATGTAGGAGGAGTAATCAAGACACCATCTTTAATAATGAAGATATTATCCCCTGTACATTCTGCTACATAACCTTCATTATTTAACATAATTGCTTCTAAAACCCCAGCTTGATTTGCTTCAATCTTAGCTAAGATATTATTTAAGTAGTTTAATGACTTAATTCTTGGATTGATTGCTTCTGGAATGTTTCTTCTAGTAGGTACAGTAACTACAGCCAATCCATTTTGATAGAACTCCTCTGGGTAAAGGGTAATATCACTAGCTATAATAATTACAGTTGGCGTATCACATTTCTTAGGATCCAACCCTAAATCTCCAACTCCCCGTGAGACAACTAAACGCACATAAGCATCTGTTAATTCATTGGCTCTAATAGTCTCTAATACTGCTTCCTCCATCTCTTTAGGAGTCATTGGTATATCTAACATAATTGCTTTAGCTGATTCATATAAACGTTTGATATGCTCATCAAAACAAAATACCCTTCCATTATAAGCACGAATACCCTCAAAAATTCCATCACCATATAAGAAACCGTGATCAAATACCGATATCTTTGCTTCACTCTTATCTACTAATTCACCATTTAAGAATATTTTTTGACTACTCACACTTGTCACATCCTTATTGTTTAATTATTATCTACTATTATAATTAAATTTACACTTATTTGCAAACAAAAATAAAAAGCAGAATAAATAGCTATTAAAACCATTATTCTGCTTTTGAGCATTAAAATTCCAAGATAGATTTAATAATTTAATCACTTTAAATATTTGAGCGGGTCTACTGGATCTCCATCAATAAATATTGTTAAATGCAAGTGAGGACCAGTACTTCTTCCAGTGTTGCCTGATTTAGAGATAATCTGCCCTTGCTTAACATATTGTCCTGCTTTAACCAACAACTTAGAATTATGGCCGTATAAACTAATAACACCATTGCCATGGTCAATAGTAATAGCTTTACCAAAGCCTCTAATCCAACCACTTGTTAAAACTCTTCCTGATTTAATTGCTCTTACCGCAGTGCCTTTCTTAACAGCAATATCAATTCCATTATGGAAACTTCTTTTTTGTGTAATTGGATGTATCCTCCATCCAAAGGAAGAACTTATCCTATTTCTCATTTTAAATGGCCATATAAAGTCCCTTTTGACTCTACTAGTATTTCTAGAAGTTCTTGATAAGTCAATTGCTAATTTGGGGATTTTTATTAGTTGCCCTTCTCTAAGGTAACTTGTCCTAAAATGGTTTAACCTTTTAATAGTTCTAATTGTAGTATGAAATTTACTTGCTAATTTATCCAAGTTATCCCCTTTTTTAACCTTATAAGATATTATCTCATAAAAATCTGTTTCAATTGCTCCTCCTAATGCAGTTTTAGGAATAATTAGCCTTTGATTAACACGAATTAGATTAGATTTTAATTTATTCGCTTCTTTGATTACATTAATTGGAACATTATATGTAGTTGCTAACTGGGATAAAGTTTCTCCAGGTTTGACTTTGTGTTTATCAAAACTGATAGACTCTTCTAATAATTTCCATGTCTTAAGGCCGACAACTCCATCACTTGGTAACTTCGACTTTTTCTGAAAATCAATAACTGAATCTTTAGTTGCAGGTCCAAATTTCCCATCAATAATTATTTTATAACCAAGCATGACTAAATTTTCTTGTAGCTCTCTAACAGCTCTACCTTCCATTCCTTGTTGTAAAACTCTATAGCCAGCCTCAACATTTATTGTATAAGAGCATAATAAGGTAATTAATACAATTATTAGAACAAATTTATTATATTTCACTTTTACTCCTCCCTGTTTGTTATTTATTTGTATTTATTAAGATAACCAACTATTACTGAAGATATAATCAGTTTATAAAAATAAAATCTCTCATTAATTCATTCGACATTTAACAATAATATCCTCCATAAACTTTGGTTATCAAATCTCTTACTTTTTATTACATTAATACTCAAAAATTATTTTTTTCTATTTAATATAATAACTCCTTATACTACTAAAAGAATTGATACAATAGAGAGATATTGCGACACTTTTTATAATGGTAAATTTACTAGCCACAGGTTTCAACCTGTGGTGATAATGACATGTTACACTACGGGTTAAAACCCGTAGCTAAAACCTAAAGTGTCGTAATATATCCATAAACCGATACTATTATATTTAAGTTTAAGTAGCATACTAACATAACAGATTAGTTATTTAATATAAAAAAAGGGGCTGTCTCAAAATGAGACGCCCCTTTTGTATTTAAATATGAAAAAAACAGGTTCCTAAAAACCTGTTTTTAGTGTAAAATTAGTTTATGACAAAAACAACTTTACAGAAAAATTA
>Ga0163226_1000120_pt1 | contig 15867 bp, 10 predicted proteins | sample MSEWel2016_07_13_2_FD_113144 | JGI IMG/M metagenome (GOLD analysis project Ga0163226, IMG submission 113144) | Subsurface microbial communities from deep shales in West Virginia, USA - MSEEL Well Study Marcellus 5H_2016_07_13 ...
AACTAAAAACCTTAAAAGATAACTTTCAGCAACGAATCTACCGAATTTACGCGAATAAAACTAAAAGATTAATTAATCTTTAATTCGTGTTAATTCGTTGCTAATCTTTAGCTTTTGATCTTTAGTCTTTTATTACACTTTAAAGTTGGACACCTATATAGAAATCCAAGTCTAAAGTGTAATTTAATGGATATATAGCAACACTTTCGTGTCGGTAATCAGGAATCTGGAACCAGTGTTTATAACTGATTCCTGACTACTAATTCCAGATTCCAAAAAGTGTCACAATATCTTTATATAACGTTATAGTTAAATTTTATTCTAGATTCAAAAACCTATAAATATCTATACTTTGAAAGATTTAATCAACTTCTTTTTCTTTATCCATTTCCTTATCATTAATCAACTTTCTTTCTAAAATAAATCCACCATGCCGATCATAGAATTTAATAATATCCACTACATCCAAAGACCATTTCTGTTCATCATCTACTGACTCATTATAATGTAATAAAGCAACAGAATAAGGAATTCCCTCCTCACTCTGTAAACCTCTAATACCAGAAGCTCCAGTAGTCCCTGCATCTATAATCGTAGTTCCTTTCATATCATAAATTTTAAAGGCATGATCATGACCATGTAACAACAGAGGAATCTCCCCTAATAATCCCTTACCTAACTTAAAGTTATGAGTAATCACTATATCAGGGCTTACCTTTAATCTAGCAACTAACTCTTCTAACCCCTTTTTGTATTCTGTCATATCCTCTTCTGCTAAAGGCTTAATTTGGTTGCTCTTGGCAGCAGGATCTTCTACCCCTGCCACTACTAATCCCTTAATATTTGTTACATCGGCTTGTAAGACTATTACATTTTCAAACTCTCTCATACTCTCTACAATATCTGGAGAGTCATGATTACCTGCTATAAAAACATAAGGAACATCTAAATTATCTATCCTCTTTAATAATTCACCTTCAAGAGGAGTGCCATAATCGGTAATATCACCTGTATCAATAATTAAATCTACTCCAAAACTATCTACTATCTCTTCTACAAAGGGTAAAGCCACAGGATTATTGTGGATATCTGTAATATGTAAAACCTTCAAATCTCCTGTTACTCTACTTAAAGGTCGCAAAGTATCGACTTTCGAGAACAACTCTGCCATATTAGAAGCAATCAATTGCATCTCTTCACCCAATTGATCTATGCTATCTAAACCCTTTTGAATCATACCGATCATCCATGGTGCTGCTTCTAACATTCCCTCAAAATTAGGATCATTGAATTTTGATAAATCATAGGTATAGTAGGTCATTGAAGATAATATAAGAATTATTATAATCCCAGTCATTGTACCTACCACAATAGATTGGCGATCAAATTTGATTAGACTTGCCCCAACTATTCCACCCAAGATGGCTATCACAGTTAACCTGATAATAAATAATTCAATAACAACATTTCCTTTCTCCTTAAGTACAGCTATTAGCTCCTCTTTGCTCTTAATATCATTAATTATTGAATTTAACCGCTCTTGATGAATTGCATCTAAGGTTAAATTTATATCCAAAGGCGACTTGTGGGTATTAGCTCTGATTCTCCCTACAGGTGGGAAATCAATAATTGTAGCTGGTTGGTCTGATAGTTTTAGATTAATTTCAACATCAAAAGCACTTAATTTATACACCTTTGCCGAAGTAAAATTAATTAAAAATAATATAATAACGATTGCTAAAATTATTCTTCCCACTAGCCCCTTCATCTTATCTTCCTTTCTATATTAGCTTTTAGCCAAAAGTTTCTTTCTCAATAGATTTAAAATCACCTGTGATGTCATATATTTAACCCTTCCCCTACTCCCATTAAATTGATACTTATAGCTTTCTACACCATTCTTATCCGCTATAGCCATATAGACTAGGCCAACAGGTTTCTCTAAACTACCTCCATCTGGCCCAGCAATTCCTGTAGTAGAAAGACCTATATCAGTTTTAGATAACTCTCTTACTCCAAGAGCCATCTCTTCTGCAGTCTGCTTGCTAACAGCACCATACTCTTTTAATGTACTCTCTTTAACCTTTAATAGATCCATCTTGGCTTGATTACTATAGCTAATTATTCCCCTTTCAAAATAAGCTGAACTTCCTGCTACACTAGTCAATCTATCGCCAATCAATCCCCCTGTGCAGGACTCTGCAGTAGCTATTGTCAACTTCTTAGTCCATAATAGCTTAGCTACCACGCCTTCTAAAGTATCATCATCATAACCATAGATATACTCTCCTATCCGTTCTTGCAACTTAGCTTCCTTGGATTCAATCAACTGTTTAGCTTCTTTTTCATTATCAGCTTTGGCTGTTAATCTTAGTTTTACCTCCCCTTGGCTGGCTAAAGGTGCAATTGTAGGATTACTCTGTTCTATTAAGATATCAGCAATCAACTCCTCTAAAGATGATTCTCCTATCCCACAGGTTTTGATTACTTTAGATTTAATTACTACATCCTTTGCAAACTTCTTCTTTAAATATGGAAGCACAGTCTCTACCATCATCGCTTTCATCTCGACAGGTACTCCTGGCATCGCTACTACAATCTTTCCAGATTGGTCTACCAATACACCTGGGGCTGTTCCTTCAGAATTATCAATAGCTATTGCACCTTCAGGTAAATATGCCTGCTTGAGATTATTATTAGCCATATCACGCCCCATTTTATCAAAATAACCCTTTATCTCCTTCAATAGATCATCATCTTTGATTAACTCTAACCCTAAAGCCTCAGCGATACACTCTCTAGTCAAATCATCTTGAGTCGGTCCTAAACCACCAGTTGTGATAACAACATCAGAACGAGTAAGAGAGTTTCTAAGTGTATCCAAAATTCTCTCTTTATTATCACCAACTGTTGCTTTATAATACAAGTCAACACCTATCTCTGCCAATTTCTGTCCTATCCATTGGGAATTGCTATCTAGAATCTGTCCTAATAATAACTCTGTACCAATAGTAATAATCTCCGCTTTCATCTGATAAACACCACCTAATTAAAAAATATATACATTATAATTACTAAATTATAATTTACAACTATAAAACTTTTATACCCTTAATTTTTTATTGATATGACATCTTGTGCTAGTAAAAGAGCTGATACAATATAGATATATTACGATACTTTCGTGTCAGGAATCGGGAATCTGGAATCAGTTTGTTTTACTGATAACTGGTTCCTGACTCCTGATTACTAAAAGTGTCCCAATATGCCCATAAAGAGGCACTAGTTATATTGAGACCTAACTAGCACAACACATTAATATAAAAAACTATTATTCAATCCGCCTTTAATCTCTTGCACTAATCTAATTAATAATAGGTTAGATATATCTGACCTAGTTAGCGATCTAATTTAAATTAACTTTAATTAAATAAGCATCATAATTATTTTCCTCTAATTCAGTATAACCTATTAAAACAAGATAGTCATTATCAACCACCTCAAATTCTTCGAAGGCATCTTGCCCTTGTCCACCTCTTAATTTCTGCCATTCTTTATCCCCGGATGAGTTTAATTTAACTATATAAGCATCTCTTCCTTTGGCATCAGCAGAACTACTCTCTCCTGCCAAGATAATATCTCCATTTCTAACTACCTTCATATCAGAGAATATATCCCAGTCCTCTCTACCAAAGATTTTAGTCCATTCTTCATCTCCTTGATTATCTACCTTAACTAGATAACCATCTCTATTGCCTGATTCAAAGGATTCAGTCCACCCTGCTAATAGGTAACCATCATCTTTAGATTTTTCAATAGCATAAAACTTTTCGTCCATTATTCCACCAATATCTTTAGACCATAATTTATCACCTTGAGAAGTTAATTTAGCTATATAGCCTTGATAATTACCATAATTTCCACTATATCCAACTACCACTAGCCCACCATCTCTACTTGATTCTACTGCATATATTTCATTACCTTCACTCATTCTTAAAATTTTAGACCATTCTTCATCACCATTCTTATTAACTTTGACAAGATAACCATCTCTCTCACCAATACCAGAACCACTAGTTGATCCTACTAAAATATATCCACCATCACTGACCTCTTTAACCTCTTCAAAGTAATCTACCTGCGCCTTACCAAAAGTCTTAGCCCACGCTTGGCGACCTTCCTTGTCTAATTTAACCACATAGCCATCACGATTACCAGCTCCAAAAGAAGTAGTATAACCAGCTAAGATATACCCTCCATCTGAACTCTGTTGCACTGAATAGAATCGGTCCCATTCAGCACCACCAAACAGCTTAGACCACTCTTTTTCTCCTAAATGGTTGACCTTAACTACATAAGCATCTTCACCTTTAGCATCAAAGGACTCAGTCCATCCAGCTAGAATAAATCCTCCATCAAAAGTTCTATCTATACTTTTAAAGACATCTTCACTACCTTCCCCAAAGGTAAATTCCCACTCTCTTTTCTCTAATTCAGTCAGTCTTCTTTGCTCTTCCTTCTTTCTCTGTATCTCAGCCTGTCTTCTTCGTTCCTCCTCTTCTCTCTTTCTCAGTAGTTCAGCCTGCCTTTTTCGTTCTTCTTCTCTTTTTCTCTGTAGTTCAGCCTGTCTTCTTTGTTTCTCCTCTTTCCTCTTTCTCTCTAACACGGCTTGCCTTCTTCGTTCTTGCTCTTCTTTTTTCTTCTCTAACTCAGCCTGCTTTCTCCGTTCTTTCTCTTTTCTCTTGCTTTCTAACTCATTATCTTTATTTATTTCTTTTTCTTTCTTTTTAGCTTGGATTTGCTCCTGCTTATTTATTTTAGTAAAAATAGCTTTAACATTAATATCATTATCTAGAACCACGTGGATAGGATTTTGTCTCCCTGTCAAATCACCTTCCCAATGATCAAACTTCCACCCTATTTCACTTGAAGCAACTATTGTAAGCCTTCTGCCCTTCTTATAGATTCCTGAAACAGGTTGAACTTGCCCTTTGCCTACAGCACTTGTCTTTACTGGAGTTTGAGTAAATGCCCTTAAACTACCTATTATACATCCCAAGATCAATATTAAACCGATCACATTTAATAACTTCAACCCTTCTTTTTCCTTCACTGTCCCTATCCCCTTCCTCAACTCAAATTCTATTTAGTTGTAATCCTCCTCCTATTCTATGGGATAATTTCACTTTTATATATTTTTCTATATCAGCTCATTTATTCCTGTGTGATATAGAAATTATAGATATCCAACCCCAAAGTTAGATAAAAGACTAAAGATATTACATAATATATTGAGTTTTTATTTTAGACTTAGACATCTATATTAGAACAGCTTATATAATAGTCAGCTAATATAAAAATATAATATCGCTTTTACCCATATAAGAAAAAAGCTAGGATACCCCAGCTTTTTTCACTTATATTCTGTTATTAATTTGAAACATTAAGAACCTCTTGAGAACCTTTTAAAGAGCCTTTTAATAATTCAATTGAGCTATAAATTTGATCTAGATCATATACCTCGCTAACTGACTCTAGTTTTTTAAGAATATCAACCGAGCTATATCCACCTTCCCTTTTTTCAAATAAAAGTCCACCAGATAATAAGTATAATTGCTCCATAGTTTCTTGAACAGTCATCCATTCTTCATCTAACCTATCACTGATCTTATTGGCTGGCATCGTAACCTTATTGGATTCAAGCATAGAGTAGAAATTACCATCTGCATCTATTACTCCTAACTTTACAAAATAGCTATTAGTAGTCTCTAAACCATTTAGCCACCAGCTATCATTCTCTAAACCAATCTCAACATCATACTCTGAACCTGCAGTTTCATTATAAACTCTTAAGGATAATGTAGCTTCATTAATATCATTGATACCACTTTGAGCTATTATCTCATTGATTTTATCCTGAGTATACTCCCAATATAGATGAGCTGTCTGAGGATTTTTAACCTGTAAGACTAACTCATTAACTCCATACTTCTCTGGAACCTGATATTCATTAACAATATCTATCCCTTCATTCAATTCAAACTCTTTCTTCTTATCTTCAACTAAACCATCACTTGAAGCTCCGCTTGATGGTGCTTGTTCATCTTTATCTAATTGCTTTACATTTACTTCTTGAATTTGATTAGTAATTTCACCCTTTACCCCTGCAAAGAGTTTCTTTCCGATTCCTGACACTAATTTTAACTCTTCTAAACTCTCAAAACTCCCCTTCATTTCACGATACTCAACAATTCTACCTGCTAAAGCAGGACCTATTCCCTTTAAAGTCGTCAACTCATCAACTGTAGCAGTATTGATATTCACTTTAGTAGATTTAGCTTTTTCTGTTGCCATTGTTTAACCCCCTTCTTAATTCTCAACCCTTAATCTTAATAATGATTTATCTAAATGTAAATTTCATCACTTTACAGACTATTATTTAAGTAATTATACAAATAATTCATTTTCCCTGCTTTGTATTGAAAATATTCCATTATATATATATTATCTCTTTCAAACGATTTCAAAAACTATAAGAAAGACTCAAAGCAAGACGCAAGCCATTAATTTTAAGGTTCTCATCATTTTGATTGTTAATGAGGCGTTCTTTTTTTGAACTATACTTTTCTTTTATCTTAATTCTAGCCATGCGATATCCAGTATCTAATATAAATAATAAATTACTATTAATTTGATAGCTAGCTTTCATACCTAATAAAAGACCTATTCCATCACCCTTAACAACATCATTATTAAACCCTCTTTTCTTATAATGCTCTTTATAATGATAATTAATAATATTATTATATAAACTTATATTATCGTTCAACGTATAAATCATTTTAGCATATGGACCTGTTAACTCAGAACTATATTCATATTCCTCTAAATTGTCATTCCACTTAGAGCTCATCATATTCTTCTCTACACCTAGTCCAATTCCCCATTTATTAAGCCAATATATGGCTTCTCCTGCAAAGCCTGTTCCATCATGCAAATCCTCTCTTATATAAGTATTTCCACTAACATCATCACCATAACTATCATAAATATAATTACTATAATTTAACATAAAATTCAACTCGACCTTATTTAAATCTACTATCTCTTTAGCCATACTAGATGTATTATAATTAAAAGCAACTGCTAAAACAATAGATAAAATCATCAAATACCTCTTCAACTACATTCACCCCTAATCTGCTCTAAAATTAATATAAACAAAATGGGCTGTCGCCCAGTCTTCTACTCAAAGCCTTAAAAATAATTCAAAACAATTTTTAGCAATAAATCTCACTAATTTACGCGAATTTAAGTCAAAACATTTTTAAGACCTAATTTAGTTTTTAAATTTTAATTCGTGCTATTCGCGTTAATTCGTTGCTACTTTTTTTAACCCCTTTAAACAAGTTATCCACAACCTCTAAAAAAGAACAATTTCCATAATATAGATAAAAAACCATATAACGCGATTTAAATATGAGGTTATATAGAGGAAGTGAGATACTTTCATGTCAGGAATCGGGAATCTGGAATCAGTCTGTTTCACTGATAACTGGTTCCTGACTCCTGATTCCTAAAAGGATCGCAATACCCCTATTAAATTTCACTTTAAAGTTGGACATCTATTTTATTTTACTCACACTCAAGACTTAAATAAAGTAAAAAGACGATCACAAGGATCGCCTCTTAACTTTAATTTATAACTCTATCTACTAATTCACCAGTAACTGGATCAATTTTAACTACATAATTATAAAAATCATTAGAAGTTCCTGCTAATAAATAATAACCATCTGTAGACTTAGCAACTGCATGTAGGTAATTTCCATATTTCCCTAATAACATTACATCATTAGTGCTTTCATCAACTTTATATACTACTCCCTCTTTACTTGATATATCTTGACCTACCAAAATAACACTATTATTATCTATTAAGATATCTCTAAAGCTTATGTTATTATCAATATTCATCTCTGTCAAAACTTCTCCCTTAGCATTGATAATTCCCATATATCCTTCTTCTCCAACTACTACAAACTTGTCATCATTTATTTTCTTAACCTGATGTATCCTTGAACTAGAGTCAATATCAACTATTCCATTCTGGGTTAGCTCAGAATCTAGGCTAAGTATGAAAGCACGCCTACTACCAGAATAGTCAGATTCTCCTACAGCTAAATAACCTTCGCCAGTCTCTGCAATAGCACTTAAGCTACTATATGAACCATCAATTCCTGGAATTGTTTTAGTCTCCATTTTATTAGTCTCAACATTTACTTTAGCCAAATAAGGGACTACTGCTCCAGATTCAACTTCATAACTTCCGGCAGCTACTATATGAGTAATTCCCATTGAAACATTCTCTTCAATACCTATTGCACCTTTTAAGAAAGAATTACCATAAATAACATCTGGATAAGTATACTCATTCTCTATCTCAAATTTCTTATTTAATCTTGCAATATAAGGCTCAAAATAATCTCTATTAATTCTACGATAACCAATTACATAATATCTATCTCCTAATCCAGTTAGAACTATATCTTCAATATCATAAAATCTTCCATCACCATCATACTCTTTCTCATGAATTTTTAAACCCTGATTATTGGCTTTAACTATATATGGGCTAGGTTCACTATCCCCAATATTTTTAATATATCCACCTGCTAAATACCCGTTATATTGAGAATCAGATGTGGGAACTATAGAATGAAAACCACCTTTATAAAATTTGTTTTCATGCTTACTTCCTAATACCTCTACAGTCTGCCAAGGCTTAACTTCATCATCTATTGTTACCCTAATTCTTATTTCTCCATCTTGCAAAGCCTTATTAGTAGCTATAAATTCAGGCTTACGAAGAGTTGGGTCATTAAAAGTACCATAATCACTTCCACCTTCTACTTCCCAATAATAATCATTTCCCCCACTAGCTTCAAAAATAGCATTATATTTAGCACTTGAAATATCTGCTATTACTTGTTCTGTAATTCTGTAATCAGCATCTCCTTGAGTTAAAACATTATCCCCAGAACACCCTGCCATTACAGCCATCAGTAACATTAATGACAAGATTATTAGTCCCTTTCTCTTACTTAGCATAAATTTCACTCCTTCTTCTTATTAATTTTATTTTATAATTAATTACAATGAGTAACTTTTATATGTAATACTCATAAATTTTATTATATCGTAGCCAATTTATTTCTGCAATAAAAAAAACAGACCAACATAAGTTGTTAGTCTGCTTTTAAGCTACTTTTTCTTCTTTTTTAGATAATAATTCTCTAAAGTTATCACCTGTAATACTCTCTTCTTCTAATAAGATCTCTACTACTTGATCAATAAACTCACTATTAGCTTTAATCTCTGCTCTTACTAGTTCTTCTTGCTCCACAATAATTTCAGAGGTAGTCTCGTGTAATAGCTTCCCTGGAAGGCTATCCTTACTTACTACTCCTAATTTGGACATTCCTGAGAAGATAATCTGCTTGGCAACTTGAATTGCCTTCTCAAAGTCATTACTTGCTCCTGTACTTCTATTACCTAGAAGTTCTTCTTCTACTAAAGAACCGGCTACCAAGACAGCAATCTGATTCTTTAAGTAATCGATAGTCTGTAGGTAATAGTCATCCTCTGGATTATGGCGAACATACCCTAAGGCTCTACCACGAGAAGTAATTGTAATATTAGATACAGACTTTGGATTTACAACCTCCCCTAGAAGGGCGTGTCCAACCTCATGATAAGCTACTCGCTTTAACTCTTCTTTATTGGGACGACGATTTAGCTTCTCACCCATCATTACCTTATCAATCGCCTCTTTAAAGTGAGTCTTATTGATCTTCTCTGCATCTTCACGCATAGCCATAATAGCTGCTTCATTGGTTAAGCTCTCTAATTGAGCACCAGAGAAACGGAAGGTCTCTTTGGCTAGCTGTACTAAATCAACATCATCAGCTAAAGGCTTATTGTGAGTATGAATCTTTAAGATATGCTCTCTACCCTCTCTATCTGGTAAATCTACCTTGACAATACGATCAAAACGCCCTGGTCTTAGCAGAGCCTCATCTAGAATATCAATCCTGTTTGTAGCACCAACTACTAAGACATTTACTTGATCATCTACACTGATACCATCAAGCTCAACTAGTAATTGATTCAGGGTCTGATCATATTCCATATGGCTAGAGTTACTACCACGCTTGCCACCTAGCACATCGATTTCATCGATAAAGATAATTGCATTATTCTTATCTGCTTTCTTAGCCTTATCACGGGCATCCTTAAATAGCTTTCTAACCCTTTTAGCACCAACCCCTGCATACATCTCAATAAACTCACTACCTGAAGTAGAGATGAAGATAGAGTCGATGTAGTTAGCTGCTGCTTTAGCCATTAATGTTTTACCAGTTCCTGGAGGACCACTTAACATCAATCCCTTTAATGGTCTAATCCCTAGCTTCTTAATCTCTTCTTTACTCTTGACAAATTCTAATGCTTCTAATAACTCATTCTTAGCTGAATCCTGTCCACCAATATCAGCAAAGTCTACCTTTGGAACCTTATTATCATCTTTATTTGAAATAGCAAAGTTATCACCTAACGCCTGCTTGTTTAATGAATTGAATAAAAAGTAACCCAATCCTCCCAAAAGTACCATTGGAAAGAGGTTGATTCCATTAACAGCTAAGAAGATAATTGCTGCTACTCCAATCCCTAATCCAAAATCTTTAGCCATTCATCTCACCTCCTAATCTCTTCTTTTGATTCCGTTTAACTACTTTATATAATTCCTGCTTCTCTTTAATCAAAGTTAAATAGAGATAATCAGTATCAACCTTAATCTCTGATTTATCTAGTTGATAATCTTTAGCAAAATTATCAACTCTCTCTCCTAGTTTAACAAACTCTCCTGTCTCTAAGGCTTCATATAAAGCCAAATTAATATCTTCATAAATCTTAGTTAGCTCAGTAGAGTCAGAGTTAATAACTAACTTATATTTTTCATCTTTAGTAGTCTCTTCTATCCTATCCTTAATATCTTCATAAACCTTAATTAAGTTATCAACTGATTGTAAAGTAACCTCTACTTTATAGATGCTACTAGATTTATCAATCTCTATTTCTTCTACACCATCAATTTCTAATAAATCATCATTTAAAGAATGATTAAATTTATAGCTATCCACAAGGTAACTTCCTGCAAAAAGAACTGTTAAGGTTAAAATTAAAGCCAATAAACTTCTCTTGATATTCATCATTACTGCCTCCTTTCATAATTCGGATAACAATTGTCATATCGACAACAAAATTTATTATAACATAATTTTTTACAGGAATCTAATGTAAATAACTTGTAATTAATGTAAGTTGGGCTTTTTTAAAATATAGTTTAGTTAGAAAGTAATATAATATAGTGATAATGCGATACTTTTTATAATGATAAATTTACTAGCCACAGGTTTCAACCTGTGGTGATGGTGATATGTTACACTACGGGTTAAAACCCGTAGCTAAAACTTAAAGTGTCGCAATATCCCCATTAACAGACATTAAAATTAAAAAAATAATATAAAAAAGGTTCACCACAGTCGGTGAACCCTTAGATAATTCTATTTATATTAATGTATATTAGTATCTAGTGCTGAAGTCTGCTTGAACAACGCTATTACCTTCTTGCTATCCATCTTTTTGATGGCTTTCTTGGCTAATCGATGAAATTCAAGCTGAGATTCTAGCTCCTTTCCTTCTCTGTCTACACGCTCATAACTTCCATCAGATTGCTGTTCCCGTGCCTTTACATTGTCTCTTAGAGTAATATCTAGAAGATTAATAACTCTATTCTTCAAATCATCATCCTCTACTGGAAATAGAGCTTCAACCCTTCTATCTAGATTTCTAGGTCTCCAGTCAGCACTAGACATAAAGATTCTAGGGTTAGCACCATTACTAAAATAAAAGATACGACTATGCTCTAACAGACGTCCAACTATACTAATCACTCTAATATTCTCACTAACACCTTCAATTCCAGGCTTTAAACAGCACATTCCCCTTACTATCAAATCTATTTTGACTCCTGCTGAAGAGGCCTTGTATAACTCCTTAATTATTCCAGAATCAACCAGAGAGTTCATCTTAGCAATAATATGACCTTCCTTACCTGAGCTTACCTGATCAACCTCATTTCTAATCAAATTAACAAAGGTATCCCGTAAATTTAGAGGAGCTACCGCTAGCTTCTTCCATTGAGGTGCTGAAGAATAACCTGTTAATAGATTAAACATAGCTGAGACATCAGAACCAAAGGTCTCTTTAGCTGTAAACATTCCAGTATCAGTATATAATTTAGCAGTCTTATCATTATAATTTCCTGTACTCATATGGACATATCTTCTGATACCATCCTCTTCATCTCTAACTATTAACAATAATTTAGAGTGCACCTTTAAACCAACCAACCCATAAACAACATGGCAACCTGACTTTTCTAGCTTCTTAGCCCACTCTATATTATTCTCCTCATCAAATCTGGCCTTTAATTCTACCAATACTGTAACCTGCTTTCCATTTTCAGCTGCTTGAGCTAACGCTTCTATAATCGGAGAATCTCCACTAACTCGATAAAGAGTCTGCTTAATAGCCAATACCTCTGAATCTTCAGCAGCCTCTTGCACCAATCTAATTACAGGGTCAAAGCTTTCATAAGGATGATGAACTAACAAGTCCTTTTCTTTAATCAAATCAAAGATACTCTCTTCATTATTATAAAAATCTCGAGCTGGTTGAGGTAATAGTGGTTCATATCTAAGATGATCGAACCCATCTAGACCACTAAAGTCCATAAATGTAGTTAAATCAATAGGTCCTGCAACTTCATAGACATCCTCCCTATTTAAATCAAGAGAATAAACCAAGAAATCTTTTAATTGCCGATCTATTCCTTGCTCTATCTCTAACCTAACAGGAAAGCCCCACTTCCTTCTTTTAACATAACGCTCCATTTCCACTAATAAATTTTGTGCCTCTTCATCAAGGGTTACCTCAGCATTTCTAGTAATCCTAAACGCTCCTACAGCTTCTACTGTATATCCAAAAAATAGCTTGTTCAAATACTCTTTAATTACCTCCTCCATAAAGATAAAATTCCGTTTATTATCAGCAGATTCAGGTATCTCTATAATCCTAGGTAAAATAGAAGGTACTCTAACCATTGAAAATAGCCCTTGACCATCTTTATTAGGAGAGAGGGTATTCGATTCTGGAGAACTAGTCAAGCGTACTACTAAATTTAAACTCTTATTTAAGATTAAAGGAAAGGGTCTACTCTGGTCAATAGCCATTGGTGTTAGTACAGGATGGATATTATCATGGAAGTAATTATCTAAAAACCCCTTCTGTTTTTTAGCTAAATCTTTATACTCAACAAAATTAATATCCTCTTCTTCTAAGATATCTAATACATACTCTAAGCAATTATACTGTTCTCTAACCATCTGATGCATTCTATTAGAAAGACCTCTAAATAACTCCGTTGGTCTAAAGCCTGCTTTGTCCTTCTTATTATAACCAGATTCTATTTGATCTTTTAATCTAGCTACTGTAACCATCACAAACTCATCCAAATTAGATGCAGTTATTGCTAAAAACTTTAATCTTTCCAATAAAGGTGTCCTCTCATCTTGAGCCTCTTCTAAGACACGATTATTAAATTCCAACCAACCAAACTGTTTACTTAGATAATATTTAGAATCACTATAATCCATTATTTCACCCTCTTTTTAATAAATTCAGCTTTTATTCCAAATACTTCCTTAAAAAGTTCTGACTTCTGTTCAAAGGTCCAAGCCTCTAATAAAGTATTCTCATTGCTATAACCAATAATCTCTAACTTCTTAGACTCTAAATTGACCTTTAGGTCTTCAAACTTCTTAATATGACTCCTATCTAAGGAATCACCTAACTGTAAAATAGCTGCTAGCTTAGCTATTAGCACTTTTTCTTCAGTAGATAATTGTCTATAATTGATATCACTATTATTAGGTGATTTTTTACTATGATATCTTGCTACATTTGCTACAATCTCTATCTCTTTATTGTTTAACCCTAATATACTAGAAGCATTAATAATATCATAAGAATGGTAATAATGTCTTTTAAGGCTGATATATTTACCTACATCATGTAAAATAGCTGCTATCTGTAATAATAATCTCTCCCTATCCCCCAAACCATGGATGGCTTTAATCCCATCAAATATCTTCAAAGTAAAGCCTGTTACAACCTCAGCATGCTTCTGATTATAATAATACTTTTCACCGATACTCTGAGCTGAAATGATTGTATTCTCAATAAAGATATCATTCCACTTTATACTCTCTTCTGAATATAGAATATCATTTAATAACACATCTACTAAAAATACAAAAGGGGCTATAATCCTCTCAGCTTGAGTAAAATTAAAGACTGTCTTATAAATAGCCATAGCGGGCAATAAAATCTCTGATTTTTCTGGAGATAGGTTGTACATATTAAGGAGTTGAATTGGAGTCTTATCTTTAATTTGATCATAAAAATCTTGAAATTTATCTTTAGGAATATAACATGAATCTTTATTTTTCTCTACCTCACATAAGTCAGCTGTCATCTCTATCTCTTTTCCACAAACAACAAAATGAGAAATGTTCATTACAGGAAAATTCTTCTGTAACATATAAGTAAAGCTCCTTAAATATTCTTCTAAAACTAGATAAAATTTATCGGTTTTTTCTTGAATTTTACCTAATATCTCGCTTAATTTTAAAGAACCTATCCGAATATTTTGATTATATTTGATATTGCCCTTAGAGTATAATGACACACCTAATCTTCCTGTTCCAATATAACACATCAATGCTTGTTCTTCATTTAGTCCTAATTTATTTAACTTTTTACACATTCCTTTATAAATATGTATCTTCTCTTCAGAATCATCTAATACTTCTACCTGCAATCCAGTCTTGACCTTAATCTGATCTAAGATATAGTCTCTATTTTTGGCCTCCCTGATGGCAGTGGTAGCTACTGTCTTGATATTCTCTATTCTATACTCATTAGTTAATTTCAAAAAACCTTTAATTACTCTACAGGTTTCATCTACCTTTTCAAAGCTTATCTTATCTTTTTTAAAGGTATCATGACCTAAGTTTAGTGGATATTCAAGGGATTCTAAGATTTTCATCTTATCTGCTCTCTTCTCCCCTATCTTTAAATATAATGCACTAGAGCCAATATAAATAACAGCAGCTTTTTTGCTCATATCAATTCCTCCCAAATAAATCTGATTAATCTTTAATTATTTATAATCGAAATTATAGAAAACATAATAATTAGAAGTCGGATAAATTAAGGTTATAAAAACCTAAATCTTACCAATTTAACACCTCTAATTTATTAACCAAAAACCTTAAACGATAACTTTCAGCAACAAACCTCCCTCGCCCTATGAGAAACTGCTAAAACTAAAATCTCATGGTGGGTTATATTTTTAACTCAGGTGAATTTACACAAATAAAACCAAAAGATTTGAAAAATAAATTCATCTTTTTTTACTCTTTAATTCGTGTTAATTTGTTGCTAATCTTTAGTTTTTGATCTTTAAGCTTCTATTACACTCTTTATACTTGGATATCTATATTTGATTATCGGAGATAAAAGAAATTAAAAGCTAATTCTCAACATAAAAATCTATCTTTTTACAGTATTATAACATATTCCTTATTTATACTTGTTAATACAATGTTAACAATCATTAAGATCAAGTTAAAAAGTAATTATTTAACTATTATTATTTTTAGAAATAATGTATAATTA
>Ga0163226_1000121_pt1 | contig 15777 bp, 13 predicted proteins | sample MSEWel2016_07_13_2_FD_113144 | JGI IMG/M metagenome (GOLD analysis project Ga0163226, IMG submission 113144) | Subsurface microbial communities from deep shales in West Virginia, USA - MSEEL Well Study Marcellus 5H_2016_07_13 ...
CTAACTCTCTCCTACCTTAGGAGAGAGGACTAAAGCATCTTTTATTCCCCTCTCCTGATATGAGGAGAGGGGTTAGGGGTGAGGTGGGTTTTATATTACATTCTAAAGTTGTTTATCCATATATAGGTGTCCAAGTCTAAAGTGTAATTTAATAGGGGTATTGTGACCCTTTTAGGAATCAGGAGTCAGGAACTAGTTATCAGTGGAACAGACTGATTCCAGATTCCTGATTTCTGACATGAAAGTATCTCATTTTTTCTATATAACCTCATATTTAAATTCTATTTTATGGTTGTTTATCTATATTAATAAGTGCTTATCTAAGCACTTATTATAGAAACGGAGGGAGAGATGATAAGAAAGAGAGGGTTATTTTTAATATTAAGTTGTTCTTTTCTATTATTATTTTCGATTAACTTCGAGGCTAAAGGGGCTAAGAAAAATCATAGTCCAGTAATTAAGACTATTTATGTAAGTAAAGAGGCTATTGGTCTTGGCGAATCAGTTAAGATTGTAGTAGAAGCTGATGATCTTGATAAGGATCAATTGCACTATCAATGGCTAGTAGAAGATGGACGAATTTTTGGAGAGGGAGAGCAAATTACTTATTTCCCACCAAATGTTGGTGGTAGTTATAAAATTACTGTTATTGTTACTGATAATCAAGGTGGAGAAGTATCAACTAGTAGACTAATTACTGTAAGAAATTTAGAACTCTCTTTAGAAGTGGAAAAGACTATAATTCATCCTGGAGAGAAGATTGAAGTGACTGCTGATACTGGTAATTTTAAAGGTGAGTTAAGTTATGAATGGGCAACTGGAGATGATGGGAGTATTGAAGGGGAGGGTGAGCAGATTACTTATACTGCTCCAGATAAGGAAGGATTATATAATATCATGGTTAGCATAAAAAATAGAGAAGGGATGGATGTAAGAAGGACTATTACTGTTGAAGTTAGAAATTACTTACCTAAGGTTGTGAATAACCTTGTAGCTAATCCCAAATTTATTACTATTGATGATAGAAATAAAGAAGGAAAAGCAACCATTAGTATTGGTGCTATTGATTTAAATGATGATCAGTTAACTTATCTATGGTCTGCAAATAAAGGCAAGATTATTGGGCAAGGTGCAAGGGTTACTTATATCTCCCCAACTTATAGTATAACTGATACTGTTGAGGTCAAGATCTGTGATGGTTATGGTGGAGAAATTAGTGAAAAAATTGATATTGATATACTTAAGGTCTGGCAAAGAAGCTATGGTGGAATTGGTTATGATGCTTTTGAGGCAGTAACTAACAGAGAAGATGGGTATCTTGCAGTAGGCTATACTACTTCCTTTAATAAGGATTGGGTCTATCCTTCAGGCTATTTAGTAGGAATAGATGAGCAAGGCAAGGAGCTTTTTTATAACTATGATTTTTTTGACGGCAAAGAGGATTTATTCTTCAGTATAGTAGCAAGTGATGATGGAAATTATTTGTTAGGTGGGTATAAAGGTAACAATAAAAATCTCAGTAACGATGCTTATATTGTTAAAGTTGCTAAGAAAGATGGGAAGAAGTTAGCTGACTATATATTAGATGATTCTAAGAGTAATCAACAGATCTATCAGTTATATTCAACTAATAATGGAGAATATCTAGCTGTTGGTTATAGTAATAAGATAGGTAATGATGGTTATTTAGTAAAATTTAATGATAATGATCAATTATTAGAGTATACTTATAATCATGATGATAATATTGGCAGTAATGATTATTTTAATGATATTATAGCTAGTAGTGATGGTGGGTATTTATTAGTTGGTCATACTAGTTCTTTTGCTAATAGAGATGGTGATGGTCTATTAGTAAAGCTGGGTGCTGAAGGTAATAAGGTTTTTGAACAAACTTATGGTGAGCAGGATTCAGATGAGAGGTTTGAAAAGATAATTGGAACTGAAGATGGAGGTTATTTGTTAATAGGTGCCAGTGGATCTACTAAGAGTTGGCTCTATGATGGATATATAGTCAAGGTGGATAGCCAGGGAGAGATAATCTTTTCTGATACGTATGGGACTAAGGAGAGTGATGATGGATTTAGGTCAGTAGCCCCAACTGAAGATGGAGGATATCTGTTAGTTGGTTATAGCAATTCTGCTAATAAAGGCGATTATGATGGTTATCTGATCAAAATAGATGCTAAGGGTCAGCAAGAGTGGTCAAAGCTTTATGGTGGCATAGATCATGATGAATTTATGGATATTACAGTTAGTAATGATGGTGGGTATCTGTTAGTTGGTTATACAAACTCTTTTGCTAAAGGTGAGAGAGATGCCTATGTTGTTAAGATTGATAAAGAGGGTAGAACAGGACCAGATCCAGATGAGATAATCTTAAATAATTAATTTTTATAAAACGGGTGATTTTTGCCCGTTTTTTCTATTGAGATAGAGATATTAAGAGATTTTGTCTATGGTTTACATGTATTAAATATTAAAATAACCTTAATATAAAGTCTTAGAATTTAAGAAAACTAATAAAACTTAAAGTTAATTGAAAAATCTTGACATTCATTAGAGGGTATGTTATTATTGCTTTAGCGAATTAAAGTAATGATATGATAAAAAGATAAATAAAATGAGAGAGGTGTTTTTTTTAATGAATCCAGTACTTATATCAGTCATAGTAATGATTGGGCTAAGTTTAGCCAATCTAAATGTAATTTTAGCTCTATTAGTAGCAGCTATTGTTGGTGGTTTAACAGGTGGATTAGGATTAAAAGAGACTATGTCTACCTTAATTGGTGGTATGGGGGGAAATGCCGAGACTGCTTTAAGCTATATCTTATTGGGAGCTTTGGCTGTAGCAGTTCAGCAGACAGGAATTGTAGGTTTAATCAGTAATAGCAAAGCTTTGAAGAGGGTAATTGGAAATAAAAAGGGAGTATTTATTTTCATGCTGGCTATCTTTGCTAGTTTATCTCAGAATTTAATTCCAGTACATATTGCTTTTATCCCTATTTTAATCCCACCATTATTAGGATTATTCAATAAATTAAAGGTTGATCGTAGAGCTGTGGCTTCAGCTTTAACCTTTGGTTTACAAGCACCTTATATGGCTATTCCAGCAGGATTTGGTCTGATATTTCATGGTATTATTCGTGATGAGATGGCAGCTAATGGAATGGATGTAACTCTAGGTCAGATTGCTAGTGTATTATGGATACCAACTTTAGGGATGTTATTTGGTCTAATAGTGGCAATCTTCTTTACTTATCGTAATAAACGTGATTATGAGATCGATACAGCTCAGCAAGCTCAGTTAGAGGTAGCAGTTAGTAGAGAAAATAAAGTGACTTTTAATAAAACCCATGTGTTCTCTTTGGTAGCTATGTTTGCAGCTTTAGCTATTCAGTTAGCATATGGATCTCTACCTTTAGGAGCTTTGATTGGATTGATTATTATGACAATAACAGGAAGTATTAAATGGAATGACTTACATGATTTAATCGATGAAGGAATTAAGATGATGGGCTTTATTGCTTTTGTAATGTTAATTGCTGCAGGTTATGGTGATGTAATTAGAGCAACAGGTGGGGTGGATAGTATAGTTCAATCTGTTGTAGGTGGAATTGGTGGAAGCCAATTTATCGGCGGATTATTGATGCTAATCGTTGGTTTAGTAGTTACTATGGGAATTGGAACTTCCTTTGGGACTATTCCAATTATTGCAGCAATCTATGTACCCTTAGCTCAAAGTTTAGGGTTTAGTCCCCTGGCAACAATTATCTTAGTTGGTACAGCAGGTGCTTTAGGTGATGCAGGTTCTCCAGCTTCTGATAGTACTTTAGGACCATCTGCTGGATTAGATGCTGACGGTCAGCATGATCACATCTGGGATACGTGTGTACCGACCTTCTTACATTTTAATATTCCTTTGATCTTGTTTGCTTGGATTGCAGCATTAGTAATGTAATTAATTTAGTTTAAAAAGAGTAGCAGAAGCTTCTGCCACTCTTTTTTATTTATTGAATAACTAGCGCATAGAAGATGTAAGATATAGAAGAGTTTATAATCAATTTTGGATAAAAAACTTTGCAAGGGAGATTATAATATTAGAAGATTTTTAATTTAGAAGTTTGACATAATTGGTATAAGTTGTTATAATATAAATAAACACTATTGATAACTATTAGCAATAAAGTTACATATATCTATAAGGGGGAATGAAAATGGGTGAAGTAATTAAAGTTGGTACACAAGTTGAAGATTATACTTTTAAGACTCAATATGATAAAGAGATTAAATTAAGTGATTTTAGAGGAAAGAAGGTGCTTTTATCCTTCCATCCTTTGGCATGGACTGGGGTTTGTGCCAACCAGATGAGCGATTTAGAGAGTAATTATGATAAATTAAAGGAGTTAAATACTGTTCCACTAGGGTTGAGTATTGATTCTATCTATACTAAAAAAGCTTGGGGAGAACATTTAGGAATAGAGAAACTCTTGATGCCTGCTGATTTCTGGCCCCATGGAGATTTTGCTCAGAAGATGGGGATCTTTAGAGACGAGGATGGATTTTCAGAGCGAGCAAATATTATCTTAGATGAAGAGGGAAAGGTTATTTTTGCTAAGGTCTATGAGATCGGTGACTTACCTGATTTGAATGAAATTTTTGATTTTCTTAAGAATAATTAAATATTTGTGTGAAAGAAGAACTGCCATGGCAGTTCTTCTTTTTATTATAGACTAACGGACCTATAATAAAATTTAACTATAACGCTATATAGAGATAGTGCGATACTTTTTATAATGATAAATTTACTAGCCACAGGTTTCAACCTGTGGTGATGATGACATGTTATACTACGGGTTAAAACCCGTAGCTAAAACTTAAATTGTCGTAATATACCCATTAAGTTTCACTTTGAATTTACATAGCTATATCCTATACTTAGTTAAAATTTAATCAATCGAAATTATTTTATACTATCAAGTGGCAATTTAAAGTAGGCTGATATTATAACTATAGCTATAAAGACAAATCCCCAGGCTACTAAGGGCCTTTTGTGGTGAATTCTTAGAATAGAGAAGGTGATTATATTAAAGATAATAGAGTAACCTAGATGCCATCCATTATGATAAGAGATTGCTTGGCAAGGGATAGATATCAGCTCGATTAATGTGTAAAATAAGACCCATGTCAACATATAAATTAATTCTTTCTTTCCTTTTGGTAGATGGCTTAGATAGAGCAAGGTAGTACAGGGAAAGATAGTAAAGCTAACGGTTATAGAGATCAATGTATTATTAGGAAGAAGCCTTTCGATAATCGGTAACGGTTCAAATTTCCATAAAGGATAATTATAATAAAGCAGGTTATAAAGCAGGCTACAGATGATAAAAAAGAGGACAGATGGGTAATATAATCTCCAATTTCTCCAATCACTCCATTTATAAGTAGTATAGATAAAGGTGGTAAATAGAATAATTCGAAACACACAATTTCCCCCTAAGCTATGTTAATTATAATAATATTAAGGCTAACTCTTATGTCACTATAGAAATTTAGGTGATATAGATATAAAGCGACACTTTGTGTCAGTTGATAGTGGTTTTTACACGAAGAGTTTTGTTCTTTAAACTCGTAGGGATAGTGTATAGTTGATAGTAAAAAGATTAAATACTTTATGATTTAAGGTTTTGTACTTAACTATCCACTCTCAACTATACACTATACACTGGGGTTTAAAAGTGTCGCAATATCCATTGAGTTTCATTTTAAACCAACATATCTATAAGACCAATTCATTAATAAGATTTGTTAAAAACAAATTATTTATTGATTAATTTAAAAAATTAAATTAGAAAGAAGGAGTTTTAATAATAGCCAAGAATTAAATAGTATAGTCGTCTGACGTCTAATGATATTACATATTAATATTTATTAAAAAGTAAGTTTAAAAATAGCTTGAATGAATTAAGCTATTAGTAACAAACTAAATAATTTTTATAACCATTAAATTAATCAAGGGGGAATTAAATTATGCCAATTCATGTAGAGGCTAAGGAAGGTCAAGTAGCAGAGATTGTATTATTACCAGGAAATCCAGAGCGTGCTAAATATATGGCAGAGAAGTTCTTGGATAATCCAAAACTATATACAGATTATCGTCAAATGTATGGATACACAGGAACTTTCAATGGTGTTGAAGTTTCTATTCAGACAACTGGGATGGGGGTACCATCTATCTCCATTATTTTAGAGGAACTTAAGATGTTAGGGGCGAAGACTCTAATTCGTGTAGGTACCTGTGGAGCCTTATCCAATGATTTAGAGGAGGCTGATGTGATAATTGCCCAGTCTACAGCTACTATTGGAACTACTATCAATCAGATAAGTCCAGATATTACTTTAGCACCACCAGCAGATTTTGAGTTAATTAAAAATTTGTATGAGAGTGCTGTTGAATTAGAGATGCCAGCATATGTAGGTCAGATTGCTACTTCTGATTATTTTTATGGCAAATCACCAGATTATGCAGAAAATTTAAAGAAAGTAGCAGAATTAGGGGTTTTAGCTGTAGAGATGGAAACAGCAGCTTTATATAATATTGCTGCTAAATATGGTTTGAAAGCAGCTACTGTACTTACTGTATCAGACCATGTTTTTCAAAAAACTAGAGCTGATAAATCCAAGATTGCCGAAGGTGTAGATAGAATGACTGAGATGGTCTTAGATACTGTAACTAAAATTTATGGATAATTTTAAAGTAAAACTCCTCTAAATAGCAGAGGAGTTTTATAATTTAGGGGTTAAATTCAATTAACTTGGTAGATTACTCTTAATTCAGTTTTAAATTGCTTCTCTGTAGCTTCTTTGACATTATCAATATTAATTTCCTCTTGATAGATGGATAGCTTACTGGGGATGATCTCTTTTAATTGATAAATTCCGACTAGTTTAAGAGAAGAGAGCTTTAGAAGGGAATCCAACTTAGCTTTACTGTTGTTAATAGCTTTTTCAAGTAATTTTTTTTCCTGTTTTAGAGGATCTTTAAAGTTATAATAAGCCTTGCTAAGTTCATAAGAAAAGTCATAAGGTTGATTATAGCTTACTTTTTTACTGGCTGGATTGAGATCTTTGATTGTATCTATTAATTTATCTATATTTTCTATTGGATGGTCATCTATACTAAGTTCTAAGTAACTAATTCCTTTATAGATTTTTTTATCGAAGTGATTATTTTTTTCAAAATAGCTAGCTATTTTGATATCTCCTGTATTGATAGTTAGCTGATTTGAAAAGTACTCTTCTAATTTATTGGCTATCTTTTTTATTTCTTGTCTAAACTGATAGTTTAATTCTGATTGATTATTGCCTTCACCACTTATTTTTAATTTAATTATAGTTTGATTGGGCTTTAGAGTAATTTGTGCAGAACCTATAGTAGAGATATTTTTGAAATCTCTTTCTGCTTGAAGAGGTGGTGTTATAATTAGGTTCAATAAGATTATTAATATCAAGATTATAGTTTTTTTAATCTGTCTCACCTCACCTCACCTTCTGTAATTATACTTCTTGCTTAATTTTATTATAATACATTTGCTCTATAAAAGCTATTAACTACTTTGAATTATGGTTATAGAATAGAGAGATAGTGCGACACTTTCGTGTCGGTGTGAGTGAGTAGTTTGAGTGTGTGAGAAGTTCCTTTCTATTGAATTTCACTCACACTCCCACACCAACTTACACTTATAAAAAGTGTCGTAATATATCCATCAATAGATACTAATACATACAAATCTAGCTGTTGTAATTTTAAAATTAACTTTAATTAATACATTAAAGAAATCAACTGAGGTATATTAATATTAAAGATAGGAGGATGATAAGCAATGAAGAATAAAATAGTAGTAATTGGTGCAGTAGCAGCTGGGGCAAGTGCAGCCACTAAAGCTAGAAGAGAGGATGAAGGTGCTGAGATTATCCTTTTTGAAAAGGGACCTTATGCCTCCTTTGCTAATTGTGGTTTACCATATTATATTGGTGGAACTATTAAAGAGCGAAAGAACTTATTTCAAGTAAGTAATGAATATTTCCATAAGCGTTTTAACATAGATTTAAGAGTCAATCATGAGGTAAGCAAGATTAATAGAGAAAAGAAGTGGGTAGAAGTGATCAATCATCAAACAGGTGATAGCTTTAATGAAGAGTATGATAAGTTGATTGTAGCTGTTGGTGGAGAGGCTGTTAAACCACCGATAGAGGGAATTGATAGCAAAAGGATATTTAATTTATTGACTGTCCCAGATGCTGATGAGATTATGGATAAGCTAAAGAGTGATCCTCAAAGTGCTGTAGTAGTAGGTGGTGGCTATATAGGTATTGAAACTGCTGAGGAGCTGCATCGCAGAGGATTGGAGGTTACTTTAGTAGAGATGATGGATCAGATTATAGCACCTTTAGACAAGGAAATGACGATGCCTTTAGTCCAACATCTAGAAGAGCAAGGAATAGAGATTATTCTAAGTGATGGGGTAAGAGAGTTTCAAGAAGAAGGAGAGCTGATAAAGGCCATTTTGCAAAGTGAAAAGGAGATAAAGGCAGATTTTGTGATTTTAGCTGCTGGTGTAAGACCAAGATTGGAACTGATTAAAGATGCAGGTTTGGAGGTCAGTGAAGTAGGAGTTGTGGTCAATGAGTTTATGCAAACAAGTGATTCAGATATCTATGCTGCAGGGGATATAGTTGAGAGTACCCATTTAGTTACTGGAGAGAAGGTCAGGTTTGCCTTAGCAGGTCCTGCCAATAAGCAAGGTAGAATTGCAGGTGCTCATGCTGTTGGCAATGCTAAAAAGAGGTTTAAAGGAGTTTTAGGGACTAGCATTGTCAAGGTTTGTGACTTTACTGCTGCTAGCACTGGATTGAATGAAAAAGAGTGTCAAAAGCGTAAACTAAGCTATTATCCTGTCTATCTTGATAAAGGAGACCATGCTGGTTATTATCCTGGTTCTGAAGATTTGACAATCAAGTTACTTGTTGAGGAGGAGGCTGGCAAACTATTAGGAGCACAGTGTATAGGTAGAAAAGGTGTAGATAAACAAATTGATGTCTTTGCTACTGCTTTACAGGCCAAGATGACTGTAGAGGATTTAGAGGACTTAGATTTAGCTTATGCACCACCATACTCTTCAGCTAAGGGACCAGTAATTATGAGTGGAATGATTGCTTCTAATCATTTGCGTTATGAGACTGATTTAATCAGTCCCCAGGATTTAAAGTCTGCTTTAGAAGATGGAAAAGATATTCAATTAGTAGATGTTAGAACAGTTAGAGAGTATGCAGAAGGTTATATAGGTGATGCTAAGCCTATTCCACTCAACAGTTTGCGTAATAGAATAGGTGAGCTAAATCCAGACAAATATACTGTTGTCTATTGTAGAAAGGGATATCGGGGATATTTAGCCTATAAGATTTTAGTTGCTAATGGTTTTGATGTTGTAGAGAACTTAACAGGTGGTATCTTAGCCTGGAATCGTTTTAGTAAAGACAAGGAGTGATTTTCTTGACAAATCATTGTTTATAAGTTATATTATAATCATAGTCCCCCCCTCTGGTAGGGGGTTAATAAAAAGAAATTATATCGTATTATTTAAATATTAAGATATGAAATATGTTACTTATGCTATCATAGCATGATTAAAGTTATAATAATATTATCTTATGAAGGAGGTAAATAATATGAGAAAGAAAGGATTTTTAGGGTTTGTAGGGAAATTAAGTTGGACTGTTATTATAGCTTTTTTAATATTAAGTTGGTATTATCCGATTATAGGTAGTATAGCTTTAATCTGTATGATAGCACCACCACTTTTGGCAGTATTAAAGGGTGGTCGGGTCTGGTGTTCAACAGTCTGTCCACGGGGGAGTTTTAATGATAATGTTTTGGTTAAAATCAGTCGAAGTAGCAATATTCCAAGTGTTTTTAGGACTCTATTGTTTAGAATAGCTTTTGCTATATTCTTAATTTATAATTTTGTAGCTGGTTTGATTGAGGCTAATGGAGATCTAGTTAAGATAGGTTATGTATTTTATAAGATTATATTTATCACAACTGCGATAACTATCTTATTAGGTATTATCTTTAATGAAAGAACTTGGTGCTCTTTTTGTCCAATGGGTTCTTTATCAGCACTGATTACTAAGTTTAAACGTAAATTAAGAATAAGACCTAAGAGGATAGTCGTAGATAGTGCGACATGTGTAGACTGTAAAATCTGTGAGAAGAAATGTCCGATGGATTTAAAGCCGTATGATTTTAGTGCTGATAATGATAAGGACTTAGATTGTATCCACTGCAAAGAGTGTATTTATACCTGTCCAGTTAATGCTTTGGATTATAAATAAATATTAAGATAGATCGCAATATATTGGAGTTAGACATATAAATTATTAAAGAGATAATAATTTTTTTGACAGAGAATGTAGTTTTTTGTTACAATAGCTATTGATTGAGGTTGTTTTATAAAATTCTTAATCTTGGATATATTAATTAATAACTTGAAATTAGGGAGTGATATAATTGCCTTTTGATGTTTTATTTGGTAGTGAAGTAAAGAAGATATCTCCTAAAGAGGTAGAGGAGAAGTTAAGAAAAGGTGATATACAGATTTTAGATGTAAGAACAGAACAAGAATATAGTCAAGGTCATATTCCTAGGTCTATTAATATTCCTCTAAGTGAATTAGAGAATAGATTAAATGAATTAGATAGGAGTAAAGAGATAATCACTGTATGTGCCTCAGGTGTAAGAAGTGATAAAGCTGCTAGAAAGTTAATGGAGATGAGATTTGATATTGTTAAGAATATGGCTGGTGGCATGATGGCCTGGCAAGGAAGAATTGAGAAATAGTTATAAATAAAAGAAAGGAGAATTCTCCTTTCTTTTATTTATTTTAGATTTAAAATGTAGAATGTATTCTCATCAGCAATCAAATCATCTTCTAATCCATAGAGAGACTTTAATTCCTGCATAGCTTCTCTAGTATCTTTACCAAACCTTGCATCTGTATATCCTGCTTTTAATCCATGCTTTCTTAAGGTTTCTTGTAAGAGTAGCACATCTCTGCCCTTATCTCCATGTTTAAGAGGAGGTTTAATTTTTATAGAATCTCTTTGTCCAATCACCTTTACTCTAGTACCTATTTTGACCCAAGAGTATAAGATATTCACATCATTGTTATACATTCTAATACAGCCATGGCTAGCATTGTAACCAATAGAGCTTGGTTTATCAGTACCATGAATCCCATAATTACCCCAAGGTACATTCAATTTCATCCATTTATCCCCAAAAGGGGTACCATCCCACATATCTAGTTTCTGGATGATTCTCCATTCACCGATAGGGGATTTGCTAGACCATTTTCCTACAGCAACTTTAAAAGTATGATATTTTGCACCATCTGAATATACTGTTAATGTCTTATTGTTAGTATTAACAAGGATAGACACTTCTCCAGGAGGTGGCATGATTTCATCTTTTGTTATAGAAGGCTGATTATTTAAGTACCTATTTAAATTTATCCAGAAATCTCTATCAACTACACCATCTCCTGTTAGTCTATTAGCATACTGAAATCGCTTAACAGCTAAGTAAGTCTCCCAATCATATAAAGAATTAATATCTCCTTGATAAAATCCTAAGTTTGTAAGTTCTAACTGTAATGCTTTGATATCATCACCCTGCATAGGAGGGTAATGTAGTGAAATTTTACGATAATCATAACAGTCACAGGTACCGTTGCTTTCGTGGGCATAGGTGTTTAAAGAGAAGGTTAATGATAGAAGAGTTAGTAACAATATAACAATGATTTTAACCTTCATTTTTTCATCTCCTAAAATGTATAGATTTTTAGTTGTAGAAAAATCCAGTATATAAACCTAGTATTATTATATACATTGTAGGGGTTTATTATAAAATTTAAAGGGATAAAATTTAGTATATTAAATGATTAGATGGAGCTATAGGTGCATAGATAAATCTATTAATCCTTCAGCACCTAATTGTTGATATTATGATTTACCTTCAATTTTATTCCAGTGGAATAAGTAGAGCGGTATTACTAGCAATAATAGTAGAATTGATCTGCTGAGGTTTAAAATAATTCTTCTTTTTCTATTATACTCATCTCTTGTTTTACGTTCTTCATTCTGTTCTTTAATCATTTGTTGTATCTCTTTTTTTGATAGCTTAGGATAGTCTTTTTCATATCTTAGTTCTTTTTGAATAGAAGGTTGTAGATCAATAAATTGACGAGGATAAATAATATCTACAATAGTATTACCTAAGGACACTATTGCAAAGATAAATAAAACTATACAGATTAAACAGACTCCATAAAAATAACCATTTCTAAAATTGAGTTCTAGCATTTTGCCCTCCTTTCTTTGTTAATATTATTGACTTTTCCACGATTTCTGTAAAAAATTAGATTGATAACTAATAATGAAATATAAGAAATCGGTTATCGGGAATCTGGAATCAGTATAATTTACAGGTTTCTGACTCCAGATTTCTGATTATTAAAATTATATTATTAGTTAGTTTAGATATGATAAGCAATTACTATTTTAGCATATCTTCTTATTTATATTTTACTAGAAATATACTGCTTAATCAAAGTATATGTGTCGCCTAATGGCCAGTTAGATTTTCAGCTTAGAATACTTCTTCAGTGATTGAATTTAATAAGAACAATAAAAAGGATTATGCTATTTTATTGTATTTTCAATATTTGCCTTAGATTTAAAAAAGGTATAATAAAGTAGTAGAAGCAGATACTAAAAGTGTTTGTTTAATTAAAATAACAAAACATTATAGTAATAAAAATGAAAGGAGGAGATATAATGACAGAGGTTAAAGAACTAACAGAAACAGGATGGAACTTAGAGAATAGTTATGCTAACCTTCCAAAATCATTTTTTAGTATTATTAATCCAATACCGGTATCTTCACCAGAGCTGGTTATTTTAAACCATCCTTTGGCAGAAGAGCTGGGATTGAATATAGAGAAGCTAGAGAGCAAAGAAGGGGTAGAAATCTTTTCTGGCAACCAAATTCCTAAAGGAGCTAAACCTCTTGCTCAGGCTTATGCGGGGCATCAATTTGGCCATTTTACGATGTTAGGTGATGGTCGAGCTGTCTTGATTGGAGAACAGATTAGCCCATCAGGTAAACGCTTTGATATTCAACTTAAGGGTTCAGGGAGAACCCCCTATTCTCGCAGTGGAGATGGTCGAGCACACCTTGGACCGATGTTACGTGAATATATTATCAGTGAAGCAATGCATGGACTTGCTATTCCTACTACCCGCAGTTTAGCAGTGGTGACAACTGGTGAGAAGGTGAGGCGTGAAACTAATTTGCCTGGTGCAATTTTAACTAGAGTGGCTAGTAGTCATTTACGGATTGGAACCTTTCAATATACTGCCAACTGGGGTAGTCAGAAGGAACTTCAGATTTTAGCTGATTATGCAATACAGCGTCATTTCCCAGAAATTGAAGCTGATGAAAATCCATATCTTTCTTTACTTCAAGAAGTGATTAAAAAGCAAGCTAAATTGGTTGCCAAATGGCAGTTAGTTGGTTTTATCCATGGGGTGATGAATACTGATAATATGACCATCAGTGGAGAGACTATCGACTATGGTCCTTGTGCCTTTATGGATAGTTATGACCCCAAAACAGTCTTTAGCTCAATTGACCGTAAGGGTCGCTATGCTTATCAAAATCAGCCTCCCATTGCTCAATGGAATCTAGCACGTTTTGCTGAAACCCTTCTAGCTTTACTCCATGATGATCAGAAGGAAGCTATCAAGTTGGCTGAGGGTGTTCTTTCAGATTTTGCTAAATTATATCATCAAAATTGGTTAGCAGGGATGAGGGCTAAATTAGGAATATTTAATGAAGAGAAGAAAGATGAAGCTCTTATTGAAGAACTGCTGACTATAATGGAGAAGCATGATTTAGATTATACTAATACTTTTTTGGGATTGACCTTTGATAAATTAGAAGAGAGTGACTTAGCTGACAAGGTAGAATTTGTTCAATGGTATGAAAGGTGGCAGAAGAGATTAGACAGACAGCAAGAGTCAAAGTCTGACTCTTATCAATTGATGAAAAATAATAATCCTGCAGTAATTCCTCGTAATCATCGAGTAGAAGAGGCTTTAGAAGCGGCAATTAAAGAAGGAGACTATAGTGTAATGGAGCGCTTTCTTGAGGTTCTTGCTAACCCTTATGCCCATTCTTCCGAGCAAGAGGAGTACTCTATACCTCCTGATCCATCAGATATTCCCTATCAAACATTTTGTGGCACCTGAGCTACCATTGCTCTAAAAGAAAATAGTGGCTTTTGCTGGGAAGAAAAATTACTAGAGGAAGATATCTAAAAGAGATATAGCAGGCAACTCATAACAGGGTTGTCTTGTTTTTATGGAACAACCAACAATGATAATTACTCTCAAAATCTTTGGTTTTACCTTGATTTAAGCTCTAAATCCTAGTAAAATAAATATAGTATAAGTGATAACTTTAAAAGTAGATTTATAATGATTTTATTTATACTGATCATTTGTTAAAGCAAGTCACGTTTACATATTATTAGTAATATATATTAATTAGGAGGAGAGTAGTCATGAAATTCACTAAAATGCATGGATTGGGAAATGATTTTGTATTAATTGATTGTCTAGAGCAGGAAATAGAGAATCCATCTCAACTGGCTCAAGAGATGTGTGATAGAAACTTTGGGATTGGAGCAGATGGACTGATATTGATTCTACCATCAGAGTTAGCTGAGGCTGACTATAGAATGAGGATTTTTAATTCCGATGGTAGTGAGCCCCAGATGTGTGGAAATGGAATTAGATGCTTTGCCAAATACCTTTATCAAAATGAATTGACAGACAAGATCAAGCTCAATATAGAGACTTTAGCAGGGATAATTAGACCTGAGCTGATTTTAAAGGATGGAACAATTGAGTTGGTTAAAGTCGATATGGGAGAGCCTATCTTAAGAAGAAGTGAGATCCCAATGTTAGGGGAAGATAAAGAGCAGGTAATCAAAGAAGAGTTGATAGTAGGAACAGAAACTTTTGAAGTAACTACTGTATCTATGGGTAATCCTCATTGTGTTATCTTTGTAGATGATATTGAAGAGATTGAGTTAACAAATTGGGGATCTCAAATCGAGACCCATAAATTATTTCCAGAGGATATCAATGTAGAGTTTATCGAAGTCCTGAATCAAGAAGAGATTGAAATGAGAGTTTGGGAGCGGGGAGCAGGAATTACCTTAGCTTGTGGAACTGGAGCTTGTGCTTCTACAGTAGCATCTATCCTAAATGGATATACTAATCGTAAGATTACTGTTCATCTAGCAGGTGGAGATTTAGTCATCGAGTGGTCAGAGAGTAATAACCGTGTATATATGAGTGGACCAGCTACTGAGGTTTTTGTAGGAGAATGGAAATTATAAAAAAGGCTAGCTTTAATATTAAATCAGATTTTGAAGATAAATTAATTATCTATATGTACGGTGAAAAAGAATTGTTAGCCACAGGTTTCAACCTGTGGTGTCTTATAAAGCCTACGGGTTAAAACCCGTAGCTAATTGAAATGTTAAATCTTTAATGCCATATATATGATTAAACTGCGAAAAAATAAAATAAACACTCCAAATTTTATTTTATTTACGATATTATATATCTATTGGAGTGTGATGA
>Ga0163226_1000122_pt1 | contig 15710 bp, 13 predicted proteins | sample MSEWel2016_07_13_2_FD_113144 | JGI IMG/M metagenome (GOLD analysis project Ga0163226, IMG submission 113144) | Subsurface microbial communities from deep shales in West Virginia, USA - MSEEL Well Study Marcellus 5H_2016_07_13 ...
ACTTTCATATACCTCCAATCTACTTGTACAACCCTCTACAACTGAAGTTATCCTCAGTATTATGATCAAGTATTCAGCAAAAATTTCAATATACCAAACTTAGCCACCTCTTTCAGATAACGTTCCTGGGGTTCGCGACGTCCTCGATTACCTACTAATCTAAAATTAACCTCTAAGTCTCACATAAGTTAGCTCCAATCTTCATCCATCCACCCAAATTAGGATGTAGCTAAACTCATGTTAGGCGATGGTAATGGCGTCATTTACATCTCAGCTCTTTCAAATATAGGCTAAAATCTAAAAACAAACACCAAATATTCAATTATTTTACTTCATTACTGCAGCAATTATCAACAAAGCTTTTTCTTGCTTTTATTGATTTTATCTTGCCTCCAACTACTTAAATTAAAATTATTGCTTGGCTCATTACAGCCACCTTTCTTACTACATCTACAATTTATGATGCTACTATAAATCCAATTTAATATAAATCTGCTTACTTTATATAAGAGTTGATATACACTAACTTACTTTTTCTATAAGATTAACTCGCTTAAAGCACCTCAACTTCATCATTCTTTAATTTTTCATGCTAAACTTAATTGCAGCAATTTTTGAATAAGAATCATCTACCTCTGTACTTAAGCCAAGCAATAATTTCCTTAATGTTGACTTTTAAAATATTCTTGTAAATTATTTTTATAAACTATTTTTGTAACATATTATTTGAATTAACCTATGATTAAAGCTGGGTTTCATAAGTCACCACCACAATATCACTTTTAATCTTAAATTTTATCCTAGTTAAAGTTAAAAGGTCTTTTTATTTATATGAGTATTATTACTTTAAAAACTATAATTTTAATAATCTGATATAAAACTCAATCTATCATAAAAGCATTATAAAAGACTTAGCCATTTCTGTCGCCTAACTATTATCTTCCCGACATTCGTATATAATCAATACATTGTAGTATTTGCGACACAACATGTCGCAAATACCTCTGATTAATAATTGTTTGCGAAGTATGTCGGGAATATTTACTTTAATATACATTTAATCTATAAACTTATCTAAAGGACTCTCAATATTTCTAATACTTTTTCTACTTACATGAGTATATATCTCTGTTGTTTTTGAACTACTATGTCCAAGCAATTTTTGAATATAACGAAGATCAACTCCATTCTCTAAAAGATGAGTAGCAAAAGAATGGCGTAAACTATGTACTGTTACACTCTTATTAATCTTAGCTTGCTTACAAGCTGATTTAAAGACTCTTTGTACACTCCTTGATGTTAAATGAGATTCAGGTTTCCCACCTGGAAAAAGCCAATACTTAGGTTGATATTCTTTATAATACTCTCTTAATACATCTAAAGCTATTTGAGAAAGCAGAGTATATCTATCCTTTCTCCCCTTTCCTTGATAAACTTTAATTAACATCCTGTCACTGTCTATATCTTGAGGCTTTAATTTAACTACTTCACCTATCCTCAGCCCCGCTGAATAAATAAGGGCTATAATAGCTTTATGTTTCTTATTAGTTATAGACTTCAATATATTAAATATTTCTTCTTGACTCAATATAATAGGTAATTTATTCTCTTTTTTAGGTCTAGGTATTCCAATTGCAATACTAGGCTTATTTAAGACTTCTAGCATCATAAATTTAATAGCACTAACAGCTTGATTGACAAAAGAATGAGAAACTTCTCTAATATCTAATAAAAATAAAATATAATTATTTATATCCCCTTCCTTTACATGATCCCAATTTAAATTAATAAATCCTTTAAACCTCTTTAGATGTCCTAAGTACGCTTTTATTGTTTTAGGACTATACCCTTTTAACTTTAATTTCTTAACACCAATATTTAATAAATAATCATCTGTTTCTGAATTTTCATATATTAAATTCACATTTGATTTTGATAAATCTTTATTATCTCTACTAAAACCACCCTCTCTACTTTCATAAAGATCAACTATTTGCTCCCCTATTTTGCTTGTTTCATAATATAAAGACATAAATTAGCTCCTTTCAACTTTAATATATCCCTTATAAAATTTATAACCAATTCATGTCTTTTATATACACTAAAAGAATTATCTACCACTATATTACTACTATATCTGTTAAAATCCTGCAAATTACTTCTAAAAGTTATAGAAAACATCTTTAATTGAAACAATCATAGTTAATTACTATTACTTTAAGTTTACTAACCTATGTAACAGTAATGCCTAATAGTAATTAAAAAGCCGAAGCTATCGCCTCGACTTCTCATCATCTTTTCTTTTTATCCATTACTCGTCACACATCACTACTCACTGCCCTTACTTCACCCCCCGATAAAAATGCCCAGTAGTATATCCCTTCTTCTTAAACCTAAAGCTCAACTCACTCAAATCCACATCTTTACCCTTTAACTTAGCCTGATAAGCTTTAATTATCTCAAGCACCTCATCCTTCTCCTCCAAAATAAAATCCAGACGATAGCTTTGACAACCAGCTGAACTAATCTCATCTAGATAATCAATCAAATATAGTGGCTGACTATTATAGATAATTGTCGCACAGCTACTAGGGCTAGTTTCGATTGGAGCTACCATCCCCTTCCGATCTAAGAGACCATAGTTACCATTAGCACACTCCGTTTTACACTTCCTATCAGAAGAGAAGTCATTCTTCACACTGCCAATTGGACAATACTCAGTTATCATCATCGGTAAGTGTCCATAGACGATCAGTTCTTTGTCGATATTATTATACTTAGCTAGCTCTCTAATCTCCTGTAGATTCAGCTCTGGGGAGAGAACTACACTCTGATAATCTTCTTTCTGCCAATGCTTAACAGTATAAGAGTTGAAGATATTCAGTGGATAGTCAGCAATTAACAGCTTTTCACTATCTGTTAACAGCTCCGCTACTCCCAACTGTGGGACTAGATAACCACTAATCTCTGACTGCTCTAACTCTTCAATCTCTTTTTTGACCCTCTTCATCTCTGCTGAACGGGAGATTTGAGGTAACTTTACAAACAACTGGCTCTGATAACCTTTAAACTTATCAAGTATCTTCTCTACCTGCAATCCTCGACTATCACAATAGACCCTATCTACTCCTAACTCTAAAACCGCTTCGATATAATCTAAGGATTTTAGATATACGGCTAACTCCTTCTTATCTCCAAGCTTCGAACTCTCTAAGCTCAAAGTCTCATCTTTGATTCTATCATTCCTAGAAGTCTCGATAAACTGCTGACTACGCTGATAATCTAACTTCTCTACTCCATCACGGCGTAACTCATTGATTTTAGAGATAGGAATGAAGAGATTATCATCAATATCCAACTCTAGGCTTTCTAATTCATAAGGTGTATTTCCCAGTTTACTTAATTGTTCCTCAAAATCATCATCACTAATTGCCCGCTTTTGAGCCTCTTCAGGGATAAACTCACTTTGAGCCGAGACATAATGACCTGCTGAATCCCATAGGCTTAGTTCCATCGGTCTACCTAGTTTAGCTGATAATTGTCCAAAAATCTCAACCTTCTTGCTAGTATCAGGCAATACATAACTCTTTTGTAATCTTTCCAACAACTCCTTCTGTGAAGTCCGATAGACTGGATTACCTTCTTTGATTTTTCCTTTAATCTCCACCGAGATAATATTCTTGCTAATTTGCTGATAATCTGAAAGTACCATCCCTGTATTTTTACCACCATCAACCCATATCTCAATCCCATCACCTTCACTAAGGTCTTTGAATAACTTGATTTTACACTCTTTAGTCTGTTGATTATAAGCAAGCACCTCTCCCACTTTGACGCCCCAATTCTTAGGACGTTGATGGCTGATTAAATCTAAATTATTCTTACCTAGATAATAGCCAGGAATAAAGCCACCACGGTTGAAGATTTGCTCTATCTCTTCTTGATCTTTAGTTAAAACTTGATAAGCTTGCTTCTCAAAGTATCCATCAATATACTTCCGATATTTTTCTGTTACCAAAGCAGTATATTCTGATCGCTTCATCCTGCCCTCAATCTTAAAGGAAGTAATACCCGCCTCGATCAACTCAGGTATAATCTCTAAAGTATTGATATCCTTTGGACTAAGTAGATGCTTCTTGGCATGCTCCTCTTTAATAACCTCACCACTCTCTAAATCGACTAAGCTATAAGGAAGGCGACAAGGCTGAGCACAACGACCACGATTACCACTTCGCCCTCCAATCAAGCTACTCATTAGACATTGTCCTGAATAAGAAACACACAAAGCTCCATGGACAAAGGCTTCTATCTCTAAATTAGTATTCTTGGCTATCTCCTTAACCTCAGCAATTGATAATTCTCTAGCCATCACCACCCGCGAGAAAGCTAACTTTTCTAGATACTTTGCACCTTCTAAGTTATGTATAGTCATCTGAGTACTAGCATGAAGCTCTAAGTTAGGAAAGTTATCTTTCACTAACTTAGCAGTTCCTAGATCCTGTAGAATCACTCCATCTACTCCATACTGATAAATACTTTCAATAAACTCCAATACCCCCTTAATCTCACTGTCCTTATAAAGAGTATTAACTGTCACATAGACCTTAACTCCACGGATATGGGCATAGTCAAAGACCTCTTTCAATTCTTCAGTACTAAAATTATCAGCACTCTTACGAGCATTGAAGCTCTTACCCCCTAAATAAACAGCATCGCACCCATTCTGTACTGCTGCATATAAACTATCCCAATTCCCCACTGGTGATAATAACTCGATTTGATTTAATCTATAATCATACATTTATATTAATACCCCCATAATTTAAATTAATATTTAAGCTTCTAATTAATTTTACTGCTTGTGACTGGTTACCCGTCACTTATTTTATATTATCCCACTTTTGATTGCAATTAAATTATCTATTATGTATGACTCCTTACATTAATCCACTTTAAAATATATGATAATATTATTGAAAGATAATTAAAATTATAAATCTGCTGATTTAAAGGGGTGATAACTATGGGGTTAGAGATGAAGCTTAAAAATTGTAAGAAATGCAACCATATCTTTGTTAATCAGGGACAGAGTCTATGTCCTGACTGTATAGAAGCAGAGAGAGAAAACTTCCACAAGATAAGAGATTATCTCTGGGATAATCCAGGCTCAAATATCAAAGAGATACACCAAGAGACAGAAGTTTCACTAAAGATAATTAGACAATTTCTTAGAGAGGGGCGATTTAATTCCATTTAATCTTAACTTTAGCAAGATTTAAGAAGTTAACCTATAACTACAAAGAAGATAATCAACTATTAGCTCGAATTAATATAGTAAAGAATTGTATTAGTATTAGAACTGATATAATTTAAAGAAAAAACGACATTTTTAGGAATCTGGAATCAGTTATCAGGAACCTGTAAACCATACTAATTCCAGATTCCTGGTTCCTGGTTCCCGACACAAAAGTGTCGCAATATCCCCATAAAATATAACAAATCAAATCTCCCAAATTCATATTTTGTATGACAGCTTACATTAATCTATCTCACAGTCTAATATAATCTAATCATGGATAAGTAATCTAACTATATAATTAAATTAAGGAGGAGATAGATATGACAAAGAAAAGATCATTTCTTTTAATCGCATTATTAGCATTATCTTTAGCAATCACAGGATGTAGTGATGGAGATAGTAGCACTACCCTTAGCAGTGGTAGTGGTGAATTAGCTTTATCCCTTGCTGATGCCCCTGTAAATAATGTAGCTGAGGTCAACGTAACCCTTTCTGAAGTACAGGTTAGCCGTGTAAATGATGGTCAAGAGGTCTGGGAAACAATCAATGATTTTACTGATAATGGTGAAGAAGCCACCTTTGATTTATTGACCTTGCGCTTTGACCAAGAATTATTAGGACAAAAGATGTTAGAAGCTGGACATTATAATCAGATTAGATTGATTCTTGCTTCACAAAATTCAGAGATTGTCTTTAAAGATAATACAGTTCGTACTTTGACTGTTCCAAGTGGAACTCAAACTGGTTTAAAGATTAATCATGACTTTACTATTGAAGATGGGAAGATTACTAGATTGTTATTAGACGCTGATGTAAGTAAGATTATGCATAGTGCTGGAAAAAGTGGTAAGATAATCTTAAGGCCTACTGCTATCAAGATTATAGACCAAGTTATCTCTGGCGATATCCAAGGAAGGGTAGTAGATACTGCTGGTCAAGCTATTACTGGAAATGATGTTATAGTAGAGGCTTGGAATGATGGAACAAAAATGGCATCAACAATAGCTACTGCTGAAGCTATGGATACAAATAATGATGAAATTATCGATGAAAATGATAAACCAGCTGGTTCCTTCCTATTAAGAGGACTTGAAGAAGGAACTTATACTATTACAGCTAAGGTAGTTACTGGAGAAGACTTAGACCAAGATGGAAATCCCGATGAAGTCTTAAATACTAATAATGAAGCAATGTATCAACAGACTAATAATATTACTGTTGATGTAATTGCAAAACAGGTTACACCATTATCAGAGAATATCATCTTAGAAGAAGTAACTGTTAATACAGCAACTACTAATGAGTAATAAAGCCAAAAAAAGTTATATTATGTCTATTTTAAAAACCCATATTTATAAACATAGCTAGGAGGAATAATTCCTCCTAGCTTTTTAAAATTATTGATAAACTCTGTATAAAAAATAAGTAGAGTAAGTTAGGATACTTTAGAATAAGATCAAAATTTATTGACTTTAGCAATTCATCCTTGATAAATCATTAAATATAATAAAATAAGACAATAGTTACTATAGCCAGAATTGATATTGCTACAAAACTATAAAAAATTATCCCTTGACTATTAGTAGATTTATATAACCTTTTCCCAGGAGTTTCTTTATCTTTAACTTTTGGTACAGCTAACTTCAATTCTGATTGCGACTCAACAATCAACCTACCTTTAATATCTTCTCCTAAGTCTAAATGTAAGTAATACATCTTCTGTTTATCATTAAAATAGATATCTTCAACCCGTACCTCTAATTTATCATTATCGATAATAATATCTGATAGTTTCTCAGAAAAATTACGATAATCAACTTCTGACAACCTAACCAAAATCATATCATTTTTTTCTAATTCACCTATTCTCTTCCCGTGAACAGCAGAAATCTGAGGAAGACAATCAATTATAATTTGATTATCACCTCCACCCTCCTTTACCTCTTCATCTCTCTCATAAAAGAGATGAGGATACCTCTCCTCTAGCTCCTCATAATCCTTTAATTCCATAAATAAAGCTACTTCTACATATTCCTTAACTATATCTCCCAATCGCGATTTAAAACGTTGATTAATCTCATCAATTGCATCTGCTTTAAAGAGCTTAATAAGTTCTTCAATATCCTCTTCTGTAAGTCTCTCTTTGAGTTTGGCTCGAACCATTCTACCTTTTTTCTTCTCTTCTTCAGAAGTTTTAGAAATAATTCTTAAAAAACCCTTATTATCAGCTGGAACATATAATAGCTCATCTCTATTGCTAACTGTTGCTTCAAAGTTTATTAATTTACTACTCTTTATACCTATAATGGCAATAAATAATACATGTACCTTACTCTTTCCACCATAAGAGACTCTACCCTGAATATGAATATAATCCTCTTCAGTTTCACCATTATCTTCTTTTAATAACGTATCTGAAGTACTTTTAATCTCCTCCTCTACATCTATGTCCTCTACTTCATTAAGAGGACTAAATTCACTCCCTCCCATACTCTACCTCCTTAATAATTACACTTTAACTATTCTCATTATTTCTCCAAAAAATAATTTTTTCCTTCTTTTTAAAACTATTGTTTCTTTCTGTAATTTAAACTTATTAGTCCAATTATTATCAAATCAATAAACTTTCTAAAAGATATACTTTATAATAAAGTAACAAGAATATATGATGCCTATATCAAATTCTAGTAGAATAATTAGTATAATATGTAGATATTAAAATACTTTCATAAATCAGTTATTAGGAATCTGGAATCAGCATAATTCACAGCTTTCTGACTCCTGATTCCAAATTCTTAAAATTATATCTGTAACTATAATTAGTGTTAATCACAAAGTTCGTTATTGAACCTTAATTTTCTGTGCTTTAGAATTAATAACATTAAATATGTAAAAAAATAGCCCCTTAAGGAGCTATTTTTATTACTTAGCAAAATAATGTCTTCCGATTTTTGTGATAATCTCTCTAGTATAAATCCAGTAAGATGTTACCTTCGCTGGATTATAGTAAAATACCGCTCCTCCAGTTGGATCCCATCCTTTTAGAGCATCATAAACGGCATCCATCACCTTTGGATCTGGTGTTAACCAGAATTGACCATCATGAACTGCTGTAAAGGCCCAGGGCTCAAAGATAACTCCTTTAATAGTATTTGGAAATCTTGGATCTGCTACTCTATTTAAGATAACAGATGCTACAGCAACCTGACCTTCATAGCTTTCCCCTCTTGCTTCAGAGTAAACAGCTCTTGCTAATAAGTTTAACTCTTCCTGGGTTACATTAACTCTATACTTAGAATAATTATTAACAGTTGCCATATTCTTATACTCATTTCCATCCTTTAATTCATTAATGGTCTCATACCCAGCCATACCATCAATCCTAATTCTGTTATCCTTTTGGAAATTAATAACAGCTTTTTCTGTTATAGGACCAAAGTAACCAGTGGCTTCAACTGTAAAATAACCTTCCTTAGCCAATTCTTGCTGTAATGTCTTCACATCATTACCCCTAGCACCAAAGTGTAATAATCTATGACCTAAAGTCGCCGCTTCACCTACTGCCGTGAATATACCCATTGATAAGATCGCTAAAGCTAATACTATAGCAATATTCTTCTTCATTTTACTACACCTCCTGATTATTTTCTTTTTATAAATAGAACTAAATTATCATCATTGATCATTTTTGTAATTTTCCAACGAACGAATATCATTATACCTAGAGAGATGTAGAATTTCAAAGGAAGTTATTGTAAATTGATTGAATTAACTGTCATAAATCAATTTATGCTTTAAAGAATTGATATAATATAGAGATAATGCTACACTTTTAAATATCAGTGTGAGTTGGTGTGCGGGTGTGTGAGTGTGAGTAACTCCCAATAGAGAGGCACTTCACACACACTCACACTCATAACTCACACTAACACGAAAGTGTCGCAATATACCCATTAACTCTAACATAAACTATTTTAATAAAGAATAAGAATTGGCTCTAGAGCCAATTCTTATTCTTTATCTTCACTCTTCTGCCAAGCACTAACTAAAGAAGATACACCTTGAATTAAAAAGATACCCGCAACCCAATAATAAACAAATTGGGGGTATAATAAGATTAATATTCCTACAAATAAATACATCAGACCAGTAAAGATCAAACTGGCCCGTTCAGTCTTTCCAGTCTTTTCACTCACCTTATCCGCCACCTTTATAAAATTAGTGTAACTTAATAAAGTATTCCAAATAATCGAACTTATATTTGATTCTACAAGATTCTTTCTAACCTCTGCCCAAAAGTATGGAAAGAAGACTATATTCAAAAATAGGCCTATTAAAAATAGACTCAATAAATAAGTTAATCCTGAATAGTAATTCCCCCAGGTCAATAGTAGCCCTATCTCATCCATAAAGAGTCCTAATCCCATCCCATAAAGTACTGCTGCATGCCTTCTGTTTAAGATAGATGAACCAACTATAGCGATCCAACCAGCAATAGCAATTAAGATTATCCCAAAATAAAAATGATGGATATGATGCCCAAATAGAATTATATTTCTTCCTATATAGAAGTTAGTATCAGGACTTAATCCCTCTTTAGCCACCTGAGCAAATGTACTCTCTGCAGATCCTGCAATTAATACCATCAATCTAATTAATAAGAAAGAGGCCAAATAAGAAATAGTAATTAAAAAGGGAACAGTCTTCTCCTCTTTTATACTAATTGTTATCAACTCCTGACTCCTTATATTAGCTCTGTAATAAAAAGCCCTGCTCTCTTAATTTCTCTTCAATTAATTCCAATACCTCTTGATTTAAAGCTTCAATAGTATGTAAGTGTACACCTTCAGTCAATGTTGATAGTGGTTTGACATCTTCTCCTTGGTAATTTTCCATAAATTCCTCCAAGTCCTTACGATTTTGTACCATTAATATCCCTTTAATCTCACCATAGATAGGGTGTTCAACAATTACATCCTTTATTCTACCACCATATTTAATTATAGTTAACAGTTCTTTTTCTATATCTTCAGGTTTATGCTTACATGCCATTGTCTTTTCTACCATATTACTATCTTGGGGTACCATATAGCCTCTTGCTGTAGCTAATACCTCTTCCCCCTGTGCCCTTAATAATGCAATATCCTGAACAATTACTTGGCGACTAACTCCGAAGGTATCTGCTAAATCAGAACCAATTATCGGACTAGTTGCCTTTTTTAATTTATTTAAGAGCATCATTCTTCTATCTTCTGCAGACATACTCACCACTCCTAAACTATCAATTATTTATATTAGAATTTTCTTTATATTATCTATTTCAGTATAAATGATATAATTCCTGCTAAAAAAAGCTGGCATAATGCCAGCTAGTAATTATTCTCTTGCAAAACTTGCACATTTGGTCCCTTCAGCATATCTACTAAATTCTCCATTGTCATCACAAGTAACTAAAATTTCTTCTAAACTGCATATTTTTTTAGCATTATAGGCACAACTCTCTACATTACATTTAATCTTTGCCATAATAACACCCCTGTTTAAGATTTTTAAATAAATTTAAAAGCAAGAGCTACTGCTCTTGCCTTTATCTAGCTTATAAGAATTAAAGGTTATTAGAATTTAATCCTTTACCTTACTCAAAATCATCAGGATTTAACTCTTCAGTGTCTTTAACTTGTGATAAAGTTCCCTGATTCTTTTTCAAATTTTTCAATTCATCGGCTGAATCAAAATCATCAGGATTTATCTCTTCAGTATCATCAAGTGTAAATACCTCTGATTGTTTATTTTTCATCTCTGATAATTCCTTAGAAGATTTATTCTTAGGCCCTTTAGCCATTTATATTCCCTCCTTTTATTATATATTATTATTAATCTGCCACAATTTCGAAAAAAATATATCCTTTAACCTATGGAAATCACTAAGTATTACCTAACAAATATTACTAATTATTTCTTATTTAGTAGAAAGATATAGATTCCCATTAGTTTCTAATACTGCTAGCATAATATCTTTAGAATCATTGATGCCTCTTTTTTGCAATTCTTTCCATAACCAAGCTTCATCTAAATTGACATCATTTAACCCATTATAATTAATCTCTCCATCAGTTATTAGTATCGTAGGAATACCTTCATATTCAGTTTCTACCCCTAAATCCTGAGGGGTTAAACCCCTTTGCTGTGATTTAGGTATTACCGTTAAATCACCAGAGGTCTCCAAAATTGCAAACTCCACATCTGATGGATTAAAAATGCTATTTTCATGAAGTTGCATCAATAAATCATGAATACTATAACGGGATTTTCTCATCTCTTTTTGATCAATTTTACCATTTCTAATTAAGATACTAGGTGTTCCATTGATTAACCTTCTAACTGTGCTATTCTTCAAAGACAAGTAAGATACTATCAATTCAATTGAAGCCAAGGTAACTAATGGAATAACCGCATCCATGAGATTAGCATTTCTTTCTTCTATTACAATTACCCCTAACTCTGCTATCATCAGTGATACTACCAAATCAAAAGGGGTCAATTCTCCAACCTCTCTTTTTCCCATTAGCCTTAAAGCAGTTAAGGTTAAAAAATATACAAAGGTTGTCCTTAGTAATAAACTAAGCATCTTTTTCCCCCTTACATAAAATCATAATAATCTTCTACACTACATATTATCAGCAAATAATCTAATTTTATAAATAGTAATTTTTCCAATTACGGCTTATTGTAAAATCTACAATAACCTTCATAAAGATTTAATATACAGTATATTAAATCTTTATGAAGGTTATAATAATAAAGTCAAAGTTCTAATCATCTCTAATAATTAATATTTCTAATTAAACTATAAACTTGTCTTTCAAGTCAATTAACAATAGATATTACTTAAGGAGGGATATTAATATAATGAAAGATAACTATAGAAATACAAATACAGAAAACTTTCAAATTAAAGCAGATGCAGAAATTTCCCCAGGACATCTGATGATTAAATTCAATAATCCTCAATTTTCTGAACAAGATCTACGTTTCTTTGGGGTAAATAAAGAAGGTGCTCCAGTAAGTGGGATTGGTGTTCCAGCTGAACAGATTAATAGTCACTATACCGATGAAACGACTGCCTTATTCAACATTAGCGATTTAGTTCACACTGGGCAGTTCACCGATGAAACAGTAGAAGGGGTTATCACCGCTAGTGGTCATGAAGTAGGTCGCCATAGCATTGAAACTCCTCCTTCTATTTATATGGGATAATAGTAACAATAAGTGATGAATAATGAGCAATAAGTTCAAGACCTATCACCTCTTATTCATCACTTATTACTATTTTTTTCAAAGTAAATCAGATGTTGAGTATCCCAAGAAGTTAAACCAAAGATATAGGTCTCATAATTAATAAAAGGCAACCTCAACTCTAGCCCCTTCTTCTTTCTTTTTAGATATTCATTCCATGTATATTTTCTAGAAAAGATTATATCCTTAAGAATCAATTCATCATCCTTCTTTTGACTAACAGCATCTAAAAGAATTGATATCCTCCTATTAACTATTAATTTTTGATAAATTTCTTCTAAGCTTAAGTATGAACCTTGCTCCTCCAATATCTTTTTAACCTTATGTGAAATATATTCTCCTATCTTCTCTTTTAATAACTTGTGACTATAATATCTATAAGAATCTTGATTCTTCTTAGCATAACCTCTTCTTAATAGAGCTAAAGTCTGATATTCACAGCCAATCTGTTGAGCAACCTTCTCTAAATCCTTCTCTTGCTGGTGGTGGACTCTAAATAAATCTTTCTCTGTTAAAGTCTTGGCTAATCTACTTGCTAACTCCACTCTGTTATCAATTACTTGCTTGTAATCTCTACTCTCTAACTTATATAGGTATTCCTCTTCTAATCTCCCATATTGACCTTCTCTAAGTTTATCAGAGATAAGCTTTATCTCTTCTAGCTTTAAATTATAGCTATAATAGATAAGACCATCTAATCTTCCTTGCAAATCTTTCATATCACCTTTTTTCTTAGCTAATCTCTCAACAAACTCTATATAACCTTGATATAAATCTTCTTTACTATTATAATTCTCTTTCTCTAAGTATGATAAGAAAGATAATAGCCTAATCTCTTCTTTTAAAGCCCTAATCTCCCTTACCAAGGAATCTATCTTTTCTAGATATTCTCCAACCTTTACCCTTAATTGTAAGACAGTATTAGGATAATAATCATATATTTCATAACTCATCTTCTTAGCAAAACTCTTAAAATAAAAGTTATATACTTTAGAATTTAGTATACCTACCAAAAACTCTAAGGTCAATAGCTCTTTAAACTCTTCTTTTAGTATCAATAAATAAACATCAGCACTACAATAATTCCCACCATTATCAATAGCAAAACGATTCTTAGAGGCCTTATAGGGGTAGACTATCTTTCTATCATCAAATATATTCTGACTTCTACCCCATTGCAAATGGTACCACTCTTTTAAACCCCTCTTACATTCTCTCCTATTGCTTAATCTATCCTTAAATTGACTTAAATAAGTGATAGTGTTTGGAAAGTCTTCCAAAGAACTTATTAAATCACTATAAATTAGATATTTATTCCCTTCTTCTATTGAATAGAGTCCAATATGACGATTTTTAATCCATGGTCGCAATAACTTACTCTCTATCTGTTCTGCTACAAGCTGGTCTTTTGATAAAACAAAGGCCTTGTCATATCCAGTAATAATCCCTTGAAAACTATCACAGATATCACCTAGAAGATATCCTGCTTCTTCAATCTTGCTACAAATTAATTGCTCTTCTTTCGATAAAAGCCTCCATCCATCATTACTCAATTTGGATTGTTTAATCATGAACCTCTGGTAATAATCTCGCTTCTGTTTAGTAGCTATCTCTCTAATTATATCTTCACCTTTCAAGTTCTGTGCTCTATTATTGAGTCTAATAACCTCTATCATATTATCAAACTTATCTTGAGAAGATAATTTAATAATAATAGAATCTACAATAACATTATCAAAAATTTGTAGACCATAAAAATCTAATATAAATAAGATGTTGACCTTTTGTTGCAGATACTCTCTTAAGTTCTCTCCCGCAGGCGACTCCAGAAAATAACGAGAGGTAATCATCATTAGCTCCCCATTCTTGCTAAGGGATTCCATTCCCTTCTCTAAAAAACAATAAGAGAGGTCAGCCTTATCGGCATAAACTGAATAATTATTCTTCAACCATTTTTTATAATCTCTCTCTAGTTCCTTATGACCTACATAAGGAGGATTACCGATAATAAAATCAAATTGATCATTAAATTCTATCCTCAAAAAATCTCCCACTTCAATATTTAGATCTCTGATAGCTAATGGTTTATCAATATCTTTAAATAACAAAGATATTATAGTCAATTGTATAGCAAAACTATCTAAATCAACACCATACAAGTTATTTTTCAAAATATGCTGATGTATCATATCTTGATCCCAATTATCCTCAGGATATAGCTCCTTTAACCTATCTAAATTACTAAGATACTTATTATATAAGATATCATAGACCTCTACTAAAAAATAACCACTTCCACAGGAAGGGTCTAATAATCTCAAGTATGGATTTGCAAGGATATCATAGCTCTCTAGAGTATCCTTTAAAATAAAAGAGATAATACTATCAGGAGTATAGACTTGACCAGTCTTTCTTTTAGAAGTCTGAGAAACTAAATGTTGATATACCTCACCTAATAATTTAGTATCTAAATCTGTAAAGTCATATTTACTTAAGATCCCATCTACCTTAGCAATTATCTCCTTATTTTTGCTCAACAACTCCCATCTAGAATCTAAAATCATCTCTTCCTCAAAATCTTCAAAACAAGCTTTGAAGATAGTATTCAAAGAGTAATTGGTTAAGGTAAGATTCTTAATCAAACCTTTAGCTTCAACAAATTCTAAGACTAATAATTTGATGATAGATAGATAGGTAACTTTAGTATAAAAGTCATTATTCCAATTTATCTTCTCTTTCTCAGTTCTAATATTATCTAACTTTTGATATTGCCCGATAATATTCTTAAATGATTTATTCTTTAGCCTACTTTTGAATTCATTTTCATAATCTGCTAATAGTATAGTATAAATTCTATCTATATCTTTAAATAATGCTCGTCTATTCACAACAAACACCCCATTAAGATTCATTTCTCCAACCTATTTAATATATAGATTGAATTAAATAATTTCATTAATTAAAAATCAATAATTCAACTTATTTAGCAACAAATCTAGCGAATTTAAAACAAAGAAAATTTTAAACTATTAATTTATTCTTTTTGCCTTTTATTCGTGTAATTCGTGTTAATTCGTTGCAAAAAAGCTTTTTAATTCTTTAAAGAAAAACATTA
>Ga0163226_1000124_pt1 | contig 15607 bp, 10 predicted proteins | sample MSEWel2016_07_13_2_FD_113144 | JGI IMG/M metagenome (GOLD analysis project Ga0163226, IMG submission 113144) | Subsurface microbial communities from deep shales in West Virginia, USA - MSEEL Well Study Marcellus 5H_2016_07_13 ...
AATCCATAGTGTGTACCCTCCTGTAATCTTTTTGTTTTGTGGTGATTCAATTATATTACAGTTCGGTCCACTATGGAATTTTTTATTTAGTTCAATTTGATTTTACAATGAAGCAAAAAATAATTTTTCTATTTATCTCGATAATTTCAAAGTATTAAAACAAGGAGGTGAAGTAAGCTTATGAATGAAAATTTTAATGTTGAAAATCAAGAAGTAAAAAAAGAGTATACAGCCCCTTTATTTGAGCAAGAAGAAGGTATGAACTTTTCTGAAGAAGTATGGGAAGAGTTTAATGGGGGTAATTGGTGCTTTGGTTGTACTAATTGTAATTGTAATTAATTCAAAGAAAAGTAGAGACAAAAATGGTCTCTACTTTTTACTATAGAAAGAGGTTGATGAAATTGAAAAAGAAAATAAGTGGTAATTGGCATAGTGTAGTTATCTGGAAAGATTATATTATAGGGTATATAGCTGGTGGTTTTCAAATATTAGATAAATATACTCAACAAGAGGTTGGATATATCCCATTTTATAATTTTGCAGGTCTTTTTATGATTGAAGGTCAAGTTTATATAAAAGATAAAGAAGATAGATATTATAGCTTAAATAGTTTAAAAGAAGAATTTGAACTTATAGAAATAGACAAGCCTAAATTGAGTCAAGATAAGGTATTAGATATAAAGATTAATGAGTTATCAGGATTGCTAGAAGATATAAGAGCATATGATTGTAATGATAGTATTATTACTATAGCTTATAAGCAAAAAGGAATTGATTTTTATACTAGAGATGGTGAAAAAATTACCCATTTTGACTTTCCGGGTTATTCTTTTATTGATGATATATATTTAGAAGAGAATAAACTTTATATAGCTGATGTTTTTGGATTAAGAATATTAGATATATCTAATTTAGAAGAATTGAGTTTAGATGACAGCAATATCTGTAAAGGTTGGCCCAAAGATGTAGCAATTAAAGATAATCTAGTTTTTATTGCTGATGTTTTAGGAGTTAAAATTTATAATAAGGATAATGATTTTGAATTTATAAGTAAAGTTGAAAGTAATAGAAATAGAATAGCAAAAATAATAGTTGACAATAATTATATCTTCATGTCCTGTGAAGCCACTGGCTTAAAGATAGTAGATATCTCAGATATTTCAAAGCCTAAGATTATTGGTGGTATTGTTTTGACTAAGGGGCTTTGGGATAGTTATATTTATGATAATTATCTATATTTAGCGGCTTACACTGAAGGGCTTATTAAAATAGATAAAAGTAGTATTAAGAAGCTCAAAGAGGAAGAAAGGTTTAAGAATTGTGGAGAATGTATAGGAGTATATGCTAATGAGAAAGCGGTATTTGCTGCTTGTTCTTATGATGGTTTTAAGATTTTAGACCATAATCTAAAGCTGATAACTTCTTTTAATAAAATAGCAGATAGATGTTGGACTCTTCTAGAAGATAATAATATTTTATATGTAGCATCTGGTTCCGATGGAGTCTTTATATTTGATATAAGTAATTTAAAATCTCTCAAATTAATTACTAGGCTTAAAACTCAGCAAGCACGAGATTTAGTATTAAGAGATAATTTATTATATATTGCTGATGGAAGGAATGGGGTAGTGGTGTATGATATTAAAGATATAATGAATGCAACGCTAGTTAGAGAGGTACCTGCATCAGCTTTTACTAGGGGGGTTATGGTAGATGAGGAGTTTATTTATAAAGCAGATGGTGATGGAGGGGTAGAGGTTTATGAAAAATAATAATTAAAGGTAGATTAATAAAGGAGGCTGAAAAAATGAAAAATTATATGGTTGCAATTTATGATGTATCAAATCCATGTAATTATAGATGTACATATTGTAGAAATGATTGGGATGATAATAAAAACTTAAATCATACTAAATTAGAAGATATCAAGAACATAATTGATAATATTTCAGGACATGGTTTTAAAGCAATTAGTTATACAGGTGGTGAATTCTTCTTGATTCCTTTTTGGCGTGAAGTTCTCTCTTATGCTAAAGAAAAAGGTTTGATAAATCAAGTAATCACTAATGCTGCATTAATTAAAGATGAGGATATTCAATTTTTAGAAGAACACGTCAAGAGAATTAATGTTTCCTTTCACAGTTCTAATAAAAAATTATATAAAGAGATTATGGGAATTAAAGATAATTCAGTATTTGATAAAGTGATTAATAATTTAAAAGCAATTGCTCAAAGTAAGATGGAATTAGGAATCTTCTTTTCACCATTAAGATCTAACTATGAAGATTTTTATAAGACTATTAGAGATTTGCAGAAAGAAGAGATTGAAATAACAGATGTCAATCTCAATCGGATTTTACCTGTGGAGAATGCTAAAGATTTTTTTGCTGAAGAGAAGCCACTTGGCTACTTTGAGCATAGAGTTTTAATACAACAACTGATTCAGATTAATAAGAAGTTAGGAATTGATGCTTTTGCTGAAGCTTATCCTATTTGTTATTTAGATAAGATAATATCTGATAAAGAATTAATTAAGAAGATAAATCGACCTTGTATAGTAGGAAGAAAGGCGATAGCTATTGATAGTGAGGGCAATCTCAAGATTTGTCCTTGTACTGCTCATTTAATGTCAGCTACAATTAAGGATACTAAAGAAAGAATAGTAGGGGATAAGATAATTAAAGAATTTAATAATGATCAATGGAGAAATAATTATTGTGATGACTGCTCTGATTGGAGAGACTGTTTAGGTGCCTGTCATTCATCACAAGGAGCTGTCTTTTCTGATGACAATCTATTAATTGATGATGAAGTAGAGCTTAAAGAAGGAATTGAGGATGATTTTTTTGATTTATTAATTGATTTATATGATCCATTTTTAGGTTCATCATTTAGAAATGCCAAAATTGCTTATACTGTCTTTTCTAAGAATAAATATAAGCACCCTATTGGTATTATTGCTTTAAAGGAACCATCTTATGCAAATTATTTTCTTGAAATAGCGATTATTCCTCAATTGAAAGGTAAATATTATTCTTTCCTAATTCTAGAGAAGTTATCTGAATTGCATCCTAAAATAACAAAGGTTGGTTGGACATCTCACAAAGCAAATTTACCCTCAATGAAGGTATTGCAAAAACTTCGTGGTGGTTTTTTTGAAGATACAGTTAAAAGAAAACGGCGAAAAGAAGGAGAAGGTTTTTATAGAGTAGAAGGAAAGGCTACAAAAAAGATGAGGAAGTCCCTTAACAAACAAATCCAGTTAACTAAGCCCAAATTTGAAGAGTGGTTAAAAGATTATAAAGAACGTGATGAAGAACAACGGAAACTAAAAAAATATCTGGAGGAATATAATGAGAATAATTGATGCCCATTGCCATATTCATAAGAAAGAATGGGTTAAAGTTAACAATAGTAGAGATTTTATTATTAAACATTTTAATTTTATAGCTGATGAACAGGTTATATTGAGTAATATGGAAGAGGCAGGTATTGATCAAACAATAATATTTCCTTTACCCAGTATAGGGGTAGATTTAGAAAAATCCAATCATTATACTGTTGATATCGCTAATAAATATCCAGATAAATTGATTCCTTTTACAGTAATAGATAATAAGCCAGAATACTGGTTAAAAAAAGGTGCTAAAGGATTTAAAGAGCATAGTTTTGGTCAGAGAATACAAAAGGATAATAAGGGAAATGATATCTTTTCTCAAAAGTTTAAGAATACTTATAAATTTATGGAAGAGAAACAATTGCCATTGTTATTACACGCTGGAGTTAATAAAGTAGAAAGATTAAAAGAGGATATATTAAAGGATAATCCAAAATTGAAAGTAATTGTAGCTCATTTAGGAGCTGATTATTTAAAATCTAATAAATATATGCCTGAAATAAATAATATTAGTGATATTTTGAATGAATTAAAAGAATATCCTAATATTTACTATGATATTTCTACAATTAAAGAGAAAAATATTTTAATTAAAGCTTTAGAAATTATAGGAGTAGGCAGGATTATATTTGGTTCTGATTTTCCTTATGAAAAACCTGATGAAACTTTAAAAAGATTCAAATTACTAGATTTTTTAAGTGAACGTGATAAAGAAAGAGTGTTATATAAAAATATTAATATAATATTAAAGGAAGTAGATGTAGATGGATAAAAAAGGAAGGTTTATATTTGATAAAAGACCAGCTAAAGATAAAGAGTTAAATAGGTTGATAAAACTAAGTCAATTATACGAAGAAGATATGAAAAAATTATTTAATGAATTTAAGGAATTTAATTTTAAAAGAATTATAGACATTGGAGCTGGTACAGGTCATACAACAGTTCTATTAAAGAAAATATTTCCTAAAGCTGAGGTAACATACTGTGATATATCCAAAGATTTATCAGAGTATGCTAGAAAATTATCAGAAGATGAAGGGGTAGAAGTTCATTTTATTCAAGAAGATATTTTAAAATGTGATAATATTTCTGGGAAATATGATTTTGTATTCTCAAGATTTGCCCTAAAACATATCTTCAATCCTATTTTAGCTGTTAAAAATATGGTATCTTTGCTTAATGAAGGTGGGATTATTCAATTAGTAGACAAAGATGTTTCAGCTAATATTTGGTTTCCTAGATTTCCCCTATATAAGACAGATTATATGAAAGCATTAAATAAATATAATCAAGGGCAGAATAGAGGTGGAGACCCTACCATTGGAAGAAAGCTTAGCTATCTCTTGAGTCAATTTGGGGTAAAAAAGATTAAGGTAAGGGCTAATGGAAGGAATTTGATAGAAGATAACAACAAAACATACAGAGATATTCTGGTAGAAGTCTATGAAAATTTACTTCCTGAAATGATATCTAAAGGCTATATAACAGAAGAAGAGTCTAATAAAGATATTGAAAATTTCAAAAATTTCCTTCATAAAAAAAGTAATTTGGCTATAGTTTTTGATTTTATTATAACAGGGGTGAAGACAAATGGAGCAGAATATAATGAAGACCGTGATGTCTCTACGCAATATGATTGTAGAGATGAATGATAAAAAAATTTCATTAAAAAGGATCACTAAAACATCTTCTTTATTATTGATGAGTGGTCTTTCTAAAAACTCAATGCCAATTAAGATAATCAATCGTTGTATAGAAGAACAGCACCAAGATGGGGGATGGGCTGGTATAGGTGATACAATGTGGAATGCTTTTTTCTTGAAATTAATTGATGAGAATAAGTTTGAAGATAATATAAATAGAGCGTTAGCTTTTGTCCAAAGTAAGAGGAATAAAGAAGGCTTATGGGGGCGTTCTGATAGGGATATAAGCAGAATCCCAGTGACTGGTTTGTATTTCTACCTATTTAAAGAAGTAGCAGAAGAAAAAGATTTAAATTTATTAGAAGAATTATGGATTAAAGAGTTTGGGGGAATTACATATAAAGCTGCCTATACTCTAATGGCATTTAAGAATAACAATTATAAACCAGAAAATAAAGAGTTAATAAAAGATACAATTCAATGGCTAATTGACAACCAAGAAGATGATGGGGGATTCTCACCTTGGAAGGAGCATCCAGTTGATTCCAATATATTCTGTACTGCTGTAGCAACTATAGGTTTATTGCAATATAAAGAGTTAGTTGAAAAAGAGGTTTTTAATAAAATTTATCAATGGTTAATTAGTAAACAATTAAAGAATGGTATTTGGAAGTATCATGAAATAGAAGATGGAGCATCATGGGGACTATTTGCAATGGTAAATTTAATAAAAGAGAAAAATAATTGAGGCGATTAAAATGGCTAATATTCTATTAACTTATCCTAAACCAGAATATATAAAAGGTGCACGATTTGGTTTCTCCCTTAGTTTACTATACATATCATCTCTTCTAAAAGAGGCTGATCATAGTATTGACTATAAAGATTATTCAGTTGAAATTTTTAATAAAAATGAATTATCAGAATTATTAAAAGAGATTGATTTAGTAATTGTTGAATTTGATAGTTTCCCCTTAAAAAGAAGTAATAATTTAAACAATGCTAACGACTTAATTAAATTCATAAAAAAAAGTAACTCTTTAATTAAAATTATTGCATTTGGGAAAGATTTAGCTTTATTCCCTAGAGACATTAAAGGTATCGATTTTACCTTTAAGACAGAAATAGAGAACAATATAGTTGAATTAGTAGATGAATTGCTAAAAGATAATTATATTTTAGAAAATATAGATAGTGAATTAGTTGACTTAGATAAGTTACCCATGCCAGATAGAGGATTACTCTCTACTTTTGCTGAACATGGTGGTACCATAAACAGAAAAGATAACTTAGCTAAATCTACTTTAATTGAAACCAGTAGAGGGTGTTTAAATACTTGTGCTTTCTGCCAGAGACAAGGTTGGAACTCAAAATTTAGAACACATTCTATAGAGTATATTTTAAAAGAATTTAATTATATTAAGGATAAAGGTTATATCAATGTATGGATTAAAGATGATAATTTTACTTTTAATTTATCTAGAGCCAAAAATATACTTAAAAGTCTTATAGATAATAATTCAACTCAAAATATGAAAATTGCTTTAAGCAGTTGGACAAAGATTGACTATGAGTTGTTGGATTTAGCTAAAAAAGCTAATGTATCTTTAGTTAGTTTTGGAATAGAATCAGCAAATAAAGAAATCTTAGATTTTTATTGTAAGAATATTGATTTAGATCATGTCCAAAAAATAATTACCTATGCTGATAAAATAGGTATTTATACAGTAGGAAATTTTATTATAGGTGCTCCGATGGAGACTGAATATAGTATTGAACAAACTTTTAAATATGCTTTAGATGTTCCCTTTGATCAAGTAAATATAAAAACATTAGATTATATGGCAGGGTCTAAATTATATAACGACTTAGAGAAAGAAATTACAAGAGCAAAAAGACATATTTTTGCTTGTAAAGAAAATGACCTAAATCAATTCCCACTTAAAACCCTAAAGAAAAAAATATCAAATTTTAATAATAATTTTAGAAAAAGCAGGAAAGAACATTTTACTAAGAAGGTGCTAAAGTTTGGATTACCATATGAACTTTTAAAGTGATTATTTTAAATTTATAAGCTATACTGTAATTTATTAAGTTATCTTGATAAGATTGATTGTAAAATTAAATTTATAAAGGAAAGATATTTTAGGAAATACCCTCTGGATTTTTCGGAGGGTATTTATATTTTGATTTTAAATCTATATACTTACTTTTATAATATTAATTATGAGTTATAACTTTCACAAATAATAACTTCTCCACATTTTAATGTTTATTTCTTTCACTTTTGGATATAGTATTGTAGTAATGGTTTAAAGCATATCTCTGCATCAAGAATAATATAATCATAAATTAATAAGAAATCAATTAAATCCTTGTTAAATAAAGGATTATAAAGGTTTTTGTATAATAAGTTATAGAGTGATGTTTTGGCCAGAAATATTAGAAAAGGAAGTGAAAAGGCTATGGCTACGGAAATGAAATACTCTACCGCTATCAAAGGTGCTTCTTTTTTATATTTAGAATTAAAGAAGTTAGCTAAACTTAAAGTTAACAATTCTGATATAAGTATTAAAGAGTTAAGGAAGAAAGCAGTAGAAGAAAATATATTTCAAGTGGACACAGTTAACAGAAGAAAGACAATTGCTAGAGCTATTATTAAGAGGATAAAAGTTTTAGATGATTATCTAATTGATAGATTAATTGATGGAACAATTGAGACCAGTAAACAGATAGCGATGTATTCCATCTTAAAGACTGATAGGTTATTTTTTGAATTTATGAATGAGGTATATTTAGAAAAATATTTGCTGAAAGATCCTATCTTAGAAGATAAAGATTTTAATATCTTCTTTCAAAACAAGGCAGAGCAGAGTGAAAGAGTAGCAGGGTGGACAGATTATACCTATTATAAGCTAAAGCAAGTACTTATCAGAATATTATTTGAAGCTGGTTTTATAAAAAATCAGAAATCAAGAGAGATTGTTAGACCTATTATTAATAAGGAACTAGCGGATTATCTAGAGAATATAGGAGATAAAAAGTATCTTGGAGCTATGCTGTATACATATTAATTAGTAGCCACACATAACTAGCTACAGGTTTAAACCTGTGGCTATGAAAAGGGCTAAGGAGGATAAGTTATGCAAGATATATGTGAAAAGTTAGATAAGATATTACCACGGATAAAAGAAGAGAGCTTTATGGAAGGAAGAGGATTGGGCAATGAAATTGGTTATTATGTTTTTGACTATGAACCTCAGCATGAGTTATTAGTAAGAGACCATATTGAATTTATAAAAGATAAGATTAATAGTAGAAATTTTGATTTTAATATAGTTGAGTTTGATTTATATAATATCATGCTAAAAATTTTAGAAGAAAAGGGCTATTTAGAAAAGACCATAGAAATGGAAAAAAGGTTCAATAAAGCTAGGATATTGAAGGCTACTCAGAGAACTTTAAAGTTGTTAGATGATAATAATTTATTAGTACAGTATATAACAGAAAGAGTAGAAGAAAATAATATTGTATTTTTAACTGGAGTAGGAAAAGCATGGCCTATTATTCGTTCTCATACGGTTCTTAATAATTTACATGCTGCTTTAGATACTGTACCAGTAGTAATGTTTTTCCCGGGAAATTATAATGGAGCAGAATTGAAGTTGTTTAATGAGATAAAGGATGATAATTATTATCGTGCTTTTAGATTGGTGGATTAGAGGATATTACTATATATGCCACGGGTTAAAATCCGTGAGTAATGGATGATAATAAATGATAAAATATCATACCTATATAGCTACGGGTTTAAACCCGTAGCTAAAGAGGTGATAATATAATGACATAATAACCACAGGTTTAAACCTGTGGTTGGTTAAGAGGAGGGTAAATATATGAAGTTACGTGAAATATTTTACAAAGATATTGGTCGTGATATTAAAGGGGTTATTAAGGTAAGTCAGAAGGATGATGAGAATATAACACAGGAGTTAGAAGAGTATGTAGTAACTAATGAACTTTCAGGTTACTTTAAAAAGTTTTATGATAGTTATTCTAAAGGTGTAGATGGCTTTACTGATAAGATGGGAGTTTGGATTTCTGGTTTCTTTGGTTCTGGTAAGTCTCATTTTCTTAAAATATTGTCTTACTTACTAGAGAATAAGGAAGTTAATAATCAAGAGGCTATTAATTATTTTGATGATAAGCTAGATAATAATGAGATATTAAATAATATAAAAAAATCTGGAGAGGTTAGTACTGATGTAATACTTTTCAATATAGATTCTAAAAGTGCTTCAAATAGTAAATCAGAAAAGGATGCTATTGTAAAAGTATTTAAAAAGGTTTTTGATGATTATTTAGGATATTGTGGTGATATACCATGGCTTGCAGAATTAGAACGGAGAATGGATAAAGACGGTGTTTATGGTGATTTTAAAAAAGCCTTTGCTAGTATAACAGGAGATAGTTGGGAAGATAGAAGGCATGATTTTTATTATGAAGAGGATGCTATTATTGAAGCTTTGACTGAGACTACAAAGATGAGTGAGGAGACTGCAAGGAATTGGTACTATAATGCAGAGAATAATTATAGTTTAAGTGTAGAGAAGTTTGCTCAATTAGTAGAGGAATATATTGAAGAACAGGATGATAATCACCATGTAGTATTCTTGGTAGATGAGATTGGTCAATATATTGGTGATGATACTCAGCTAATGTTAAATTTACAGACAGTTGTAGAGGATTTAGGAACTCACTGTGGAGGAAAGGCTTGGGTATTAGTAACTTCACAGCAAGATATTGATTCTATTACTAAGGTTCGTGGTGGGGACTTTTCTAAGATTCAAGGTAGATTTGATACTAGATTAAGTTTATCTAGTGCTAATGTGGATGAAGTTATTAAGAAGCGTATTTTACTTAAAAAGGATAGTGTAAGTGAAACATTAAGACTACTTTATAATGATAAGAGTTCCATTCTAAAGAACTTAATCACATTCTCTGCTGATACTGCTGAGATGAAGAATTATAGTAATGCTGAGGATTTTGCTTCTGTATATCCTTTTGTTCCATATCAGTTTAATCTTTTACAGAATGTATTCAACTCTATTCGATTACATGGTTCTTCAGGTAAGCATTTATCTGAAGGAGAACGTTCGTTGCTTAGTGCTTTTAAAGAGTCTGCACAACTTTATGCTGATGGTGAATTGGGTAAGTTAATTCCATTTTCAGCATTTTATAATTCAATTGAATCTTTTTTAGATTCTACAGTAAGTAGGGTAATTATTCATGCTCAAAATAATGATAGATTGACTGAGGAGGATGTTGAAGTTCTAAAGGTATTATTTATGATTAAGTATTTAGATGAATTACCTTCTAATATTGAAAATTTAACTACTTTAATGGTTAGTAATATTGATGAAGATAAATTAGAGTTAAAAGAGAGAATAGAAGCTTCATTAAAGAGATTGGTTAAGGAGTCATTGATTCAGAAGAATGGTCCTGAATATATCTTTTTAACTAATGAAGAGCAAGATGTTAATAAGGAGATTAAGAATACTAAAGTAGATGTAGGAGAAGTAATTTCAAAGATTGGTGAGATTACTTTTGAAGAGGTTTATGCTAATAAAAAATACCGTTATAATAAAAAGTATGATTTTGGTTTTAATCAAATAATTGATGATAAGCATCGAGGTAGGCAACGCGAAGAGATAGGAGTTCAAATCTTGACTTATTACTCTGAATATAATGGTAAAAGTGAGAATGAGTTAAAGTTAATGTCTGCTGGTGAAAATAATGTAATTATTAAATTACCTGAGAAGAGAGATTTAATTGATGAGATAGAAGAATCTTTGCAATTGAGTACTTATCTTAAGAAAAAGGGTGGTACAGCCCAGACTGAAACAATAGAGAATATACTTAATTTAAAGTCTAGAGAGTTAAGAGAACGTCAACAGAGAGTTAAAGATATGTTGGTTGATAACTTGGGTCAAGCAGATATTTATGTTCGAGGTGAAAAGTTAGATATTAAGAGTAAAGACCCAGTAGAGAGAATCAATCAAGGTTTTAACTTTTTAGTAGAGAGTATCTATAATAAACTTAATTATATTAGTGAATTTACTGAAAGTAATAGAGAGTTAGCAGACAGACTGAATAAGAAGAATGTTGAGCTTACTTTAGATAATAAGGTTGCTAATCATTTGGCTATTGATGAAGTTAGAACTTATATTGAGCGGCAAGATGTACGCAACTTAAAGACTAATATGAAGAGTTTAATTGATAGATTTAGTGCTGTTCCTTATGGTTGGAAAGACCCTGATATTGCAGGAGTAGTAGTTGATTTATTTAGAGAACAGGAAATTAAGTTGACTTATAAGAATGAAGTTATCAATAAAGATAATGATAGATTAATAGATTATTTAACAAAAGGAAGATATATAGAGGGGCTTGTGATTAATAAAAGAGTAAAGGTAGATAGTAGATTAATTAATATAGCCAAGGAGTTGGCTAGAGACTTATTTGAAATAACTTCACTAGCTAATGATGAAGATGGCTTAATGGAAGATATGAAAAGACTAATGGATAGTGAAATTCGTGAATTAGACAGATTATTATTTAATTATAGTAATAAAGAGAAGAAGTATCCCGGAAAAGAAAATCTTAAAGTAGGAAAAAGACTATTGGAAAACATCTGTAAAATAAAAGATTCTTTAGATTTTTATCAAGAATTAGAGCGGTTAGAGGATGAGTTATTAGATTATGTTGATGATGTAGAGCCGATTAAGAACTTCTTTAAGACACAAAAAGAACATTTTGATGCTGCAATTAAAACCCTTAATATCTATCAGAAGAATCAATCCTATGTACTTGATGAGAAGATTAAGGAGATAATTAAGGAACTAAGAGATATTGTGGACAGTGAGAAACCATATTCTAAGATACACCTGATACCTAGTTTGAGAGATGAATTTAATAATAAATTTGCTGATTTGTTAGATAAAGAGGCAAAGCCAGTCAAGGATGTAATTAAAGCTGACCGTCAGAAGGTTAAAGATGAGCTAGATAATGCAAGCTTGGCAGGTGATTTTGCAGAGAGATTATTAACTGAATTTGATAGATTGTTAGATAGAGTAGATAGTGCTAATGATATTTATGAAGTAATCGCAATGAAAGAAGAGAGCGATAGAATGAAATTGCGTCAGATGAATATAATCGATGCTAAAGTTAAAGCGATAGAAAAAGCTAGTAAAGAAAAAGAGTATAAAACAAACAATAAAGATATTTCACCTCAGTCTAACGAAACACCAGAAGCACCACAGTATAAAGCTAAAGAAACTAAAAATGTTAGCTTAAATAATATCTTGCATGGTGCTCAAATTATAGAGAGTGAAGAGGATATAGAAGAAGTAGTGGATGTGATTAGAAGAACATTAAAAGATGAACTTAGTGAAGATGTAAGGGTGAAATTGGTGTAGAAGTATGTATGTTATGTATAGCATGGGAATATATACACCACGAGAATATATATATACACCACGGGTTAAAACCCGTGGGTCAAAGGGGATAATAAACATAATAATATCCATATTGCCATAGGTTGTATATATGCTACGGATTAAAACCCGTAGCTAAAGGAAATAACAATAATAGCATAATAGCCACAGGTTTTAACCTGTGGCGGTCTCGGTGTCATGGGTTTCAACCTGTGGTGAATGTAGTACCATATATGTGCCATAGATAGTACACCACGGGTTAAAACCCGTGGGTCAAAGGGGATAATAAACATAATAATATAATATCCATATTGCCATAGGTTGTATATATGCTACGGGTTAAAATCCGTAGCTAGAAGTAAATAACAACAATAACATAATAGCCACAGGTTTTAACCTGTGGCGGTGTCATGGGTTTCAACCTGTGGTGAATGTAGTACCATATATGTGCCATAGATAGTACACCACGGGTTAAAATCCGTGGGTCAAAGGGGATAATAAATATAATAATATAATATCCATATTGCCATAGGCTGTATATATGCTACGGGTTAAAACCCGTAGCTAGAAGTAAATAACAACAATAACATAATAGCCACAGGTTTCAACCTGTGGCGGTGTCATGGGTTTTAACTTGTGGTGAATGTAGTACCATATATGTGCCATAGATAGTACACCACGGGTTAAAACCCGTGGGTTAAAGGGGATAATAAACATAATAATATAATATCCATATTGCCATAGGTTGTATATATGCTACGGATTAAAACCCGTAGCTAAAGGAAATAACAATAATAGCATAATAGCCACAGGTTTTAACCTGTGGCGGTCTCGGTGTCATGGATTTCAACATATGGGTACATATAAGAGTCGGAGGTGTAAAAATGGACAAGACTGCTATTAAGAGTTTTGCAGTTAAAGCTAGAAAGAAGTTAATCGAACAGGTCAAACAACAGGCTTTTTTATTGGGAGTTAAAGAAGATAAGATTGCAGAAGCTACGATTGAGAGTAGTGATAGTATTCGAGTTAATGATAGATATTTAGATAAGAAGGAAATGGAGCATAGGAAGAATTTAATTGCTGAAACTGAGAATAAAGGTTATGAACAAGTGATTGAAGAGGTGGCTTATACTTGGTTCAATCGATTTGTAGCTTTACGATATATGGAGGTCAATGGTTATTTACCAACAAGGGTGAGGGTATTATCATCAGAGGATAAGACCAGAGTTGAGCCTGATATTATCAGAGAGGCTATTCACTTGGATTTAGGGATTGATAAAGAGTTGGTCTATGAGTTTCAAGATAAAAATGATACCGAGGGTCTTTATAAGTATCTCTTAATCCATCAATGTAATGATTTACATAAGATTATGCCGTTTATCTTTGAAGAGATAGCTGATTATACTGAAATCTTGTTAGCTGATAATCTCTTGGCAGAAGGTTCTGTAATTAGAGAGATGGTAACAGAGATAGCAGAGGATGATTGGAAAGAGGGAGTAGAGATAATCGGTTGGTTGTATCAATTCTATATTTCTGAGAAGAAGGATGAGGTCTTTGCTAGTAAGAAGAAGGTCAGCAAAGAGGAGATACCAGCAGCTACTCAGTTATTTACTCCCAAGTGGATAGTTCAATATATGGTGGAGAATTCTTTAGGGAAGTTATGGTTAGAGTCGGCAAAGGATGATAAGGCAAAGCAAGATTTTAAAGATAAATGGGAGTATTACTTAGAAGAAGCAGAACAGAAGCCAGAGGTTAAGGCTAAGTTAGAAAAAATCAGAAATAAAGATATCAGACCAGAAGAGATTAAGGTTTTAGACCCTGCCTGTGGTAGTGGACATATCTTGGTTTATGCTTTTGATGTCTTATATCAAATCTATCAATCAGTAGGTTATGCTAGTCGTGATATTCCTCAGCTGATTCTAGAGAATAACCTCTATGGACTGGATATAGATGACCGTGCAGCACAGTTGGCTTACTTTGCAGTGATGATGAAGGCTAGAGAGAAGAATCGTCGTATCTTTAGAAAGCCGATAGAATTAAATATTACTGCAATTCAAGAGAGTAACTCTATCGGTAACTTTGAGCAGAAGATGATAAAGGATAGTGGAGCAGAGAATATCGCTTATCTGATAGATGTCTTCCATGATGCCAAAGATTATGGTTCTATCTTAGAGGTTAATCCCATAGATAATGAAACAGTAGAAGTGGAGTTGGAACTACTTAAGGATAAACTAGGCTTAGCCTATACTAAGATTGAAGATAAGTTGTTGGAATTGATTAAGCAGGCTCAGCTAATGGGGCAGAAGTATGAGGTGGTTTGTACTAATCCTCCTTATATGGGTAGTAGAAGTATGAACTCTAAATTAAAAAAATATTTAAAAAAGAATTTTAAAGATAGTAAGAGAGATTTATTTGCTGTATTTATAGAAAAGTGTATAGATTATAGTATGAAAAAATATTATGTAGCAATGATTACTCAACATTCTTGGATGTTTTTATCTAGTTTTGAAAAATTGAGAACACAATTACTTACTAATATTACGATTGAATCAATGGTTCATTTAGGACCAAAAACTTTTGAAGAAATAGGTGGAGAAGTAGTTCAATCAACTTCTTTTGTATTAAGAAATCATTTAAATAATAAGTATAGAGCAACTTATTTAAGGTTAGTAGATTATAATAATCCAAAAGAGAAGAAGGAACAATATTTTGATGTTCGTAACAAAAATATAACAAAGTGCAGTAACTTTTATCAAATTCCTAGTTCGCCTATAGCTTATTGGATATCCGATAATGTAACTGAAATATTCAGACAAAGGCAAAAATTAGATGATATAGCTAGAGTTCAGGTAGGTTTACAGACTTCAAACAATAATTATTTTTTAAAATTATGGCATGAAGTAAAAGTAGATAGCATTGGATTTGGTTTTGGGAATTCTGAAGAAGCTAAAAAAAGTGGACTGAAGTGGTTTCCTTATCATAAAGGGGGAACATATAGAAAATGGTATGGGAATCAAGAATATATCGTAAATTGGAAAAATGATGGAAAAGAGATAAAAGAATTTGTAAAAAAT
>Ga0163226_1000125_pt1 | contig 15386 bp, 11 predicted proteins | sample MSEWel2016_07_13_2_FD_113144 | JGI IMG/M metagenome (GOLD analysis project Ga0163226, IMG submission 113144) | Subsurface microbial communities from deep shales in West Virginia, USA - MSEEL Well Study Marcellus 5H_2016_07_13 ...
ATTTTTTAATCTTTATTGTAGGTTATTATTTAATTCCAAATACAGATGTAGAGCCTTTGGCTGCTATTGTGGGTGGCTCAATCAGTGGTTTTTTATTCAATTTAGCTAAAACTCTTTATAAAGTTTATACAAAGCATGCAGTTGGTTATAGTCAGATTTATGGTTCTTTATCGGTGATACCTCTCTTTTTAGTCTGGTTATATCTAGTCTGGATGATTACCTTATTAGGAGCAGTTATCTGTTATGTCTTTCAAAATAGATCTAACTTACATCACTTTAATACTTTACAGGACATTACAATTGGTATTCAAAATATAATTCCAATTGCAATCTTAGTTGTAATCTGTAAAGATTTTATAGATAGGAAGTCAACAGGGATAACCTTTGAGGGATTAGCCAATAAAATTAATATTCCTGTTGAAATAATCGAAGATAATATCAGAGGTCTAATGTCAGAGAACTTAATTACGGTTACTAAAGAGAATAGATACATTCCAATAACTACCTTACAAAGGATATCTTTATGGGAGATATGTGAACTTTTACTCTTTAAACAAGAGGTATCTATTGAAGAGATATTTGCTGATGAAGAAATCTGTGGGGTATATACTAGTGTCAAAGATGAATTGAGAAAGCACTTAGATGGCTTAACTATTACTGATTTATTAGATGAAGAATGTTGATATTAAGATTGAGTCTAGGTATGAGTTTAAGCAAAATTATCTAAACTTATACTTAAACTTACACTCAAACTAAATAAAAGTAGGTGAGTAGAATGAAGTTAGTCAGATTTAAAGTAGAAAATGAGATTAAATATGGTATCTTAGAGGATAATAAGATAAAAGAGATTGAAGGGGATATCTTTAAAGATTATCAAGCAGTTAACATAATCTATCAATTATCAGAGGTGGAGCTATTATCTCCATGTGAGCCTAGCAAAATAGTATGTGTAGGTCTTAACTATAAAGATCATGCCAAGGAATTAAATATGGACCTTCCTAATGAACCAGTTGTTTTTATGAAGCCATCAACTGCTGTAAGCAATCCTAATCAGAAGATTAAATATCCTAAAATGAGTAAACAAGTTGATTATGAAGCAGAATTGGCTATTGTAATTAAAGATGAGATTCAAGGTTTAAAAGCAACAGAGGTTGAAGAGCATATTTTAGGATATACTTGCTTTAATGATATTACTGCCAGAGATCTACAAAGTAGAGATGGTCAGTGGACTAGGGCTAAGTCCTTTGATGGATTTGCTCCTTTAGGACCAATAATAGCAACTGATTTAGATGCTGATAACTTGGGGATTGAATTGATCCATAATGGAGAAATTAAACAAGACTCTAATACAAATCAAATGATATTCTCAGTTAAGGAATTGGTTAGCTTTATTTCTCAAATAATGACTTTAAAAGCTGGTGATATCATAGCCACAGGAACTCCTCCAGGAGTGGGCAGTGTAGAAATAGGTGATAAAGTAGAAGTAAAGATTGAAGGAATAGGAAGCTTAGTCAATGAACTTAGTTAATAAAGAGGAGCAAAGTTATTATTTTAGCAAATCAAATAACAGTTAAAAGACTAATAATCATTAAAATAGATGTACTTTAATGGGGGAGATAAAGAGTGGATTTTGATATTATAATCCTTCTTGATATTATAGTTACAATTTTAGTTTCTTATAAATTCTTTACTCTAATCAAAGAAACACGAGCTATTCAATTATTAAATGGTGTATTAGTATTATTCTTGATTAGATTTGCCAGCAAACTCTTGGGGCTTAAAATATTCAACTCCTTACTAGATCAAATAAAGACTCTAGTTTTAATTGCTCTTCCTGTTGTCTTTCAGCCAGAATTGCGTAGGGCTTTGGAGCAGATTGGAAGGGGTAAGGTACTTAACTATTTGACAAGAAAGGATAAGTTTAAGACCTATATTGATAAGTTAGTAGCTGCTGTAATGAGGCTGAGTCGTGATAAAGTAGGGGCTTTAATTGTCTTAAAAAGAAGTACAGGATTACGTGATATAATCGATACAGGGGTAGAATTAGATGCTAAACTATCACCAGAATTATTGGGTAATATCTTTATTCCCAAAAGTCCCTTACATGATGGTGCTGTGATTATAGATAATGACAGGATAATAGCAGCAAATTGCCTGTTGCCACTAACTAAGAATCAAAGGTTGAGTCAGAGCTTAGGAACCAGGCATAGAGCTGCTATAGGAATAAGTGAAGAGACTGATGCTTTTGTGATAATAGTTTCAGAGGAGACAGGGATGGTCTCTACTACTTATGAAGGAAAGATTAAATATGGTTTGGATGAATTTACGTTAAAGGAGAAACTATTCACAAAATTTGAGGAGTTAGATATTAATTAAGAATAATAAATCTAAATTCAGTGGTATTAAAATTATATATTCTGAAATATCTTGATTAGTTGTTAAGATATTTATGTAGCAGTCCTATAATTAAATTTAATTGTAGGGCTGTATTTATATTATAGGTTCGTGACTCTAGAGTATAATTTAACCATGGCGTTATATAAAGATAGTGCGACAGTTTCAGCCCCCCTCTAACTCCCCCCTGATAAGGGGGAGAATAAAAATATGTCTTTAAGTCCTCCCCTTATCAGGGGGAGGATTAGGTGGGGGGGCTTTTAGAAACTGTCGCAATCTACCCATTGAGTTTCATTTTAAATTCACATACCTATATAGATATTCACTGAAACTATAGAATAAAGTCTTGGGATTGTAGTATTTAGCATTTAATTTTGATAAAATTAAAGGAGGAGATAGTCTTAAAGCAGAAATTATATGATAATTATTAGAAAGTAAAGGAGGAATTACATAATGACTAGTTATGATGAACAGATTAGCAAAAATCTTGAGGCAATAGATCAGCTCCATCAAGGATATGATGAACTGGCAGAAGCCTTAGAGGTAATCAATAAGAGTTCTAATAAAACTTATGGTCTATCTTTGAGGTTTGTTCCTAAAAGAGGGATATATTTCATAGAGGGTGGATGGATTAAACCTTTAGAAGCACTACCTTCAATAGATGATATTGATGAATTTGAATTTATCAATAAGCATGGAGAAGAGCTCAAGTTAAAGATAACCTATAAAGGTGGAGAAGTATTTATTCTTGACTAGAAAACTTTTAGATTAATAAATGACTAAAATATTGAAATACCCAGTCGCTTGTGGACTGGTTTTTTTATTTTTAGTAAGCATTGAATAAATAATAAGTGATCTTTTTGTTTAGTCTATATTTATGAATTGTTAAATAACAAGCAAATTAAATTTATATGGTTAATCAATTTTAAGCAAGATGATATTAAAAGTTGTCATTAGCAGATGGGGACATCCTTTTAAGTATTGATAAGTTATTTGTTCTGTACTTCAATACTTACTTAGAATTAGGGATATCAAGGCTAATAATGATATTATAATAAATTATCACTTGGCAAATTATAACTTGTCATCATCTGATTTGAATAAATTCATGTCATCAATTTATCTTCTCTATATTAAATAATGTCACTAATATATATTGACATAATGTTAAATTGAATTCCTTGTCTCCAATATACCGTGGTGGTATGATGTAAGTAAGTTGAACAAGTCGATAAGTGAATAAGAAAATAACAATATAAGATTAAAGTATTGTTTAACAGTAAATTTATAAACTTTAACTTGGGGAGGAATATTAAATGAGACAAAGAATTCAAAAGCTTGGACGTTTTCTTAGTGGAATGGTCATGCCAAATATAGGTGCATTTATTGCATGGGGATTCATTACAGCCTTATTTATTCCAGCAGGTTGGATGCCAAATGAGGCTTTAGCTACTATGGTTTCACCAATGATTACTTATCTTTTACCAGTTTTAATTGGTTATACTGGTGGTAAGATGGTAGGTGATATTAGAGGTGGAGTAGTTGGTGCTGTGGCAACGATGGGGGTTATTGCAGGAACCCATATACCTATGTTTTTAGGTGCAATGATTATGGGACCTGTTGGTGGTTTAGCAATTAGGAAATTTGATGAAATGATTAAAGGAAGAGTTAAATCTGGCTTTGAAATGCTGGTTAATAACTTTTCAGCTGGTATTATTGGAATGGCAGTAGCTATAATAGCTAACTTATTGATTGGACCGATTGTTACCTCTTTAAATAGTATGTTAGGTGCTGGTGTAGAAGCAATAGTTAAGGCGGGATTATTGCCTGTGGCTTCACTTCTGATTGAACCAGCTAAGATATTATTCTTAAACAATGCTATCAATCATGGAGTATTAACTCCACTTGGTATGCAAGAAGTTACTGAAGTTGGAAAGTCCATTTTTTTCTTGTTAGAAGCAAACCCTGGTCCTGGTCTTGGTATCCTTTTAGCATATTGGTTTGCTGGTAAAGGAAATGCTAAACAGTCTGCACCAGGAGCAGCACTGATTCATTTCTTTGGAGGAATCCATGAGATTTACTTTCCTTATATATTAATGAAGCCTTCATTACTTTTAGCAGTCATTGCTGGTGGAGCAGCTGGAGTATTTACCTTCTCTATAACTGGTGCTGGTCTAGTAGCAGCTGCAGCTCCAGGAAGTATCTTTGCAGTATTAGCAATGACTCCTAGAGGAAACTTCGGTGGAATTATGGCAGGTGTACTTATAGCTGCAGCAGTATCCTTCTTTGTTGCATCTGCAATTTTAAAAGCATCAAAAGATGTTGATGATAATTTAGATAATGCCACTAAACAGATGAAAGAGATGAAAGGAAAGAAGCAAGTATCTATTTCTACAAAAAACACTGGAGAAATAAATAAGATTATTGTGGCTTGTGATGCAGGTATGGGTTCTAGTGCAATGGCAGCTTCACAGGTTAGAAATAAGGTTCAAAAGGCAGGGCTAGATATAGAAGTAGATAACTCTGCAGTAGATGAAATCCCTCAAGATGTTGATCTTGTAATTGTCCATAAGGAGTTATTGGATAGAGCTAAAAAATCTGCTCCTGGAAAAGAGTATATTCCAATTGAAACCTTCTTAAATAATCCAGTTTATGATGAACTTGTAGAGAGGTTAAAAGCTGAAAAGCCAAAAGTAATCTAATAAATTTATGGAAGAATTGAAAGGGATTATATATTAAAGTAATGAGTTGCTGACAACTCATTACTTTACCCTCTTTTTTCTCTATAAGTATAAAAAGGGGAGATGCTATGAGGTTAAATAATCTATCTTCTAGACAGAAAAGAATTATCGCCATTTTAATAGAGGCCTCTAATGTTGTTACTATCAAAGAACTAGCAGATGAAATAGGTGTTAGTAAAAGAACTATCAATAGAGAGTTAGCAAGTTTAAGAGAGGCTTTAAAAGAGTTTGACTTGACTTTGCAATCAAAACCAGGGGTTGGACTATTTATAGAAGGCAAGGAAGAGCTTTTAGAAAGAGCTCAGAAGGGTTTAAAAGAGGTGTCAGCAAAGAAGGACTTAACTCCACAAGAAAGATACACTTATATTATTGAGGAATTTCTGTTATCAGATCGTTTTCAAAAATTAACTGCTCTTGCTTATAAGCTAGCAGTAACTGAAGCAACTATTAGTTATGACTTAAATAAAGTTGCTAAGTGGTTTGAGAAAAGAGGACTCTCTTTGGTTAGAAAACAAGGGGTAGGTGTTTATTTAAAGGGTTCAGAAGCATCCTTTAGAAGAGCTGTAATCGATTTTTTATATGATAACATGGAAAAAGAAGATATTTTAACTTTAATTCGTAATAGCCTAAATAATAAGCTGGCTAGTAAAGAGACAATAGCAGCAAGGATTAGAGAGAAGATATTAGACTTTATGAATATGAATATGCTTTCTGAGTTAGAAAAAGCAGTTGATGAAATTTTAAAAGAAGCTAAATTTAATATGGTGAACACGTCATATATAGGATTGATAATTCATCTAGCTTTAGCTATTAATAGACTAGAAGCTGGAGAGAAGATATATATTAATAAAGATAAATTAGATAGATTAAAGTTGAGCAAGGAGTATGAGATTGCACAGAAGCTATCTGCTAAATTAGAAGAAGTATTTGATTTGATAATTCCAATAGAAGAGATAGCCTATATAGCTATGCATTTAAAGGGGGCTAAATTAATGAATAAACTTGAATTTAATGGAGATCCCTTAGCTGTTGAAAAGCTTGAGATTATCAAATTGGCTCGTATATTAGTCAAAGAGGTAGAGCAGGAATTAAGAGTAACAATTTCAGATGATGTCACTTTAATATCAGGATTAGTAACTCATCTAGAACCAGCAATTTCTAGAATTAAAATGGGGATGGAAATTAGAAATCCTATCTTAGCTGATTTAAAGAAGGAGTATAGTGATATCTTCTCTGCTACTAGGCAAGCAGCCAATAAGCTAGCAGAGCTAATAGAAGCAAATATACCTGATTCAGAGATTGGATTTCTTACAATGCATATTGCTGCAGCAGTAGAAAATGCAAATAAATATAAAGCCAAAGTCTTACTGGTATGCTCTAGTGGGATTGGTAGCTCTAAAATTTTAGCTACTCGATTGAGAAAGACAATTGAAAGTTTAGAGATAATTGATGAAGTAGCTGCCTTCTCTTTAGAGGATAATAAGGTGGCCGAAGAGGATGTAGACCTTATAATCTCAACTATCCCTATCGATAATTATCAGGATAAATTAGTCGTAGTATCTCCTATCTTATTACCAGAAGAGGTACAAAGAATCAAAAGAAAGATAAGAGAAGTTGAGGTGGCTAACTTAGAACGAGATAGACAAAGAGAAGTAAAGAAAGATGATAGAATAGAAGATGAATTAGAGGTCATGTCCAAGATATCTAATGATATTATCAGTATCTTAAAGAATGTAAAGGTTAAAAAGGTGGCTATTAAGAATTATGATCAGATTATTAGAGAGGTGAGTAAGGAAGATTTTATCCCTCTTAATGCCAATTCTGAGGTGATATATAATGCTTTAAAAGCTCGTGAAAAGAAGGGTTCAACGATAATTCCAGAGATGAAGCTTACTTTATTACATGCTAGAGCAGAGGGAATTGACCAACCCTTTATAGGATTGATCATGCTAGATGAAGTAGTTTCATTATCAGGACCTAATAATTTAGAGCAAGAAGTCGATAGGATTATTGTTTTATTAGCCCCCAAGGAGCTTATTGTTGAAGAGATTCAATTAATCAGTAGCTTTAGTGCCTCAATAATTGAAAATAAAGATTTTCATAATGTTATTAGAGAAGGCAATAAGGAAGAATTGATAGATTATTTAAGAAAAGTGATGGAAGATTATTATAGAACCCTATTTAAATAAGTTAATAAGGAGGAGATAATTATGTTTGGGTTATTTAAAAAAAATAAGAAAAATGATGTCAAAGAAGAGAGTACAATCTTAAGTAAAGATGCTATTGTTTTGGGTGCAGAGAGTGTTGATAAAGATAAAGCAATAGAGATGTCAGGTCAACTGTTAGTAGATGGAGGATATGTTAGCTCAGCTTATATAACAGGAATGAAAGAGAGAGAGGAGAAGGTAACGACTTATATAGGCAATGGTGTAGCTATACCCCATGGGACAAGTGAAGCTAAAGAGCATATAGCCAAGTCAGGTATCTCTTTTATTCAGTTTCCAGAGGGTGTTGATTTTGGTACTGGAGAGCTATGCCATTTGGTTATTGGGATTGCAGGAAAGGGAGATGACCATATAGAGATTCTTCAGAACTTAGCAACCATCTGTCAAGAGGAAGAAGAAGTACAAAAATTAATTGATACTGATGATAAAGACTTTATTCTTAATACACTAGTTTAGGGAGGGATAATCATGAAAAAGGCAGTACATTTTGGGGCTGGAAATATAGGTAGAGGTTTTATTGGTCTATTACTAGGCTTATCAGACTATGAAGTGGTCTTTGTTGATGTAAATGAAGAGATACTTGCTGCACTGAATAAGAATAACAGATATAAGGTATTAGAAGTCGGTGGAGCAGAAGAGAAAGAGTACACAGTCAATAATGTTAGAGGAATTAATGGCAAGGAGATTTCAACAGTTGCTAAAGAGATAGCAGATGCAGATATAATTACAGCAGCAGTAGGACCTAATAATTTAAAGTTTATTGCTCCAGCAATTGCTGATGGCCTTAAGTTGAGATTGGAGAAGGCTAGACCTACAGAGCTTAATATTATAGCTTGTGAGAATGCTGTAAAGGCCTCAACAGAATTAAAGGATTATGTATATCAGAATTTAGATGAAGATTTGCACGAAAAAGTAGACTTATATATCGGATTTCCAGATTCAGCAGTTGATAGAATAGTACCTCCACAAGAGATCAATGAATCTTTAGAAGTTAAGGTAGAACCTTTTAAGGAATGGATTGTTGATCAGACTCAATTCAAAGGTGAAATACCAGAGATTGAAGGAATGAATTTAACTGACAATTTAGTAGCTTTTGTTGAGCGTAAAATCTTTACTCTCAATACAGGACACTGTGGAACAGCTTATATGGGATACTATAAAGGTTATCAATATATTCATGAAGCGATTAAAGATGAAGAAATCTACAAGACAATCAAAGAAGCTTTAAGGGAATCTGGTAGTAGCTTAATTGAGTTTTATGGTTTTGATGAAGATACTCATCAAAGTTATATTAGTAAAATCTTAAAGAGATTTAAAAATCCAGCTTTAATGGACTCTGTAACAAGGGTAGGGCGTGATCCTTTAAGAAAATTAGGTGCAAAGGATAGACTGGTTAAGCCTGCCTCAAGAGCAGTTGAAATGGGTAAATTCCCTACTAACTTAGCAAAGTGTATTGCCTTAGGATTTTTATTTGATGTAGATGGCGATGAAGCTGCTCAAAAGATTCAAGATAAGATTGAAAAAGAAGGAATTGAGCGTACTTTAGAAGCGGTTACAGGTCTTGCTCCTGAAGGTGATTTAAGTCAAGAAGTATTAAAAAAGTATAAAGAGTTAAAGGGCACTAAATAGATTATATTAAATGGTTCAACAATGAATTTTGTGATTAACACTAATTGTAGCTAAAGATATAATTTTAAGAATCTGGAATCAGAAGTCAGAAATCTGTGAAGTATACTGATCCCAGATCCCCGATAACCGATTTTTTATATTTCATTATTAGTTATCAATTTGATTTTTCACAAAAGTCGTGGAAGAGCCCATTAATGTTAAAAGTAGGTGATGTTACTTCATCCCTATTTTTAATTTTTTGTTTATATAATAGATAAGTTGGGAATAATTTATATAAACTTAATAGTTTTTATACTCAACAACTTCTTCATTACAAGGTATAATAAAGAAAAATTTTAAAAATTTGAAACTATTAATATTGATTTAGTTGAAATTAATTATTCTATAACATATAATAAAAAAGGACTAGCTGATTAAGCTGGTCACATTTGATAAGTTAAAGAATATAATAAGCTAGAAGGAGGTGAAAAAGTGGGAGAGTTGTTTGGAACTGATGGTGTTAGAGGTGAAGCAAATACCTTTTTAACAGCTGAGATGGCTTTTAAGATTGGTAAAGCAGGTGCTTACTATTTATCACAAAAGAAGGCAAATCCTAAAATATTGATTGGAAAAGATACTAGAATTTCAGGTGATATGTTAGAAGCGGCATTGATAGCTGGAATTACTTCTTTAGGTATAGATGTAGTCAAGGTTGGAGTAGTGCCTACACCAGTTGTAGCATATCTTACTAAGCATAAGGAAGTTACAGCAGGTATTATGATCTCTGCTTCCCATAATCCTGTTCAAGATAATGGAATTAAATTCTTTAATGATAATGGATTCAAGCTATCTGATCAACAAGAGGATGCTATTGAAGAGATTATCTTAAACTCTTTAGATAAACTTCCAGTACCAGCAGGAGATAAGGTAGGTAAGGTTGAGTTTATCCATCATAGTTTAGATGAATATATAGATTATATTAAGAAAACTGTCGATGGTGATTTTTCTGGACTGAAAGTAGTAGTAGATGCTGCTAATGGAGCTGCTTATGAGTTAGCACCTAGATTATTAGCAGAGTTAGGTGCAGAGGTTATTGCTCTTAATAATAAGCCAACAGGATTAAATATCAATGTAGATTGTGGTTCTACTCATCCTGAAATCCTTCAGCAGGCTGTCTTAGATAACAAGGCTGATTTAGGAATTGCCCATGATGGTGATGCTGATAGAGTGATTGCTGTTGATGATAAAGGTGAACTGGTTGATGGAGATTATATTTTGGCTATCTGCGGTCGTCAGCTAATAAAAGAAGGTAAATTAGCAGATAATACAATAGTAGCTACAAAATATAGTAACTTAGGCTTACAACAAGCTATGAATGAGGTAGATGCCAAAGTTTCAGTTGTAGGAAATGGTGACCGTTATGTTTTAGCTGAAATGATGGATAAAGACTATATTCTAGGTGGAGAGAAGTCAGGTCATATTATCTTCTTGGATTACAACACTACTGGTGATGGTGTATTAACCGCATTACAATTAATTAATGTAGTTAAGAAAAGAGGCAAGAATCTATCTCAACTACGCCAAGAGATGACTGAATTTCCCCAACTATTAGTTAATGTAAGAGTAACTAATAAGGATTGGGAGGAAAGTTCTGCAATTAATGAGGCTATTGCAGAGGTAGAAGCAACTTTGGCTGGTGAAGGTAGAATCTTTGTTAGGGCTTCTGGAACTGAACCTGTAGTTAGAGTAATGGTTGAAGGGAAAGATGAGGCTCAAATAGAAGAGCTAGTCAATAAGGTAGCTTGTGTTGTAGAGGCAGAGTTAAATTAAAAGGCAATGTACAATTGACAATTAACAATTGTCAATTAAGATCAAAATAGGATTAATATGATTTTAATTGTACATTGTGCATTGTACATTGTTAATTGGTTTATAATTATAGCGCCCGAACTTACAATTAGCACTTAATAAAGAGTAAATAATAAAGAATATCGGATGTTCTTCATTAACTATTATTTATTCTTTGGTCAATTGTAAGTTGACGAGGAGGGGGATTATCGAACTTTCGGCGGATACCCCCAGGCTAGAGCTATTAGCCTAGAACTAAATTCTTAAAAATTAGGAGTAATCCTAATTACAAAGGAATTTAGAATAGCTAGTTTGAACTTTGAAATTTAAATATACTGGAGGTAATCTATATGTGTGGAATTGTCGGTTATATTGGAAAGCAAGAGGCTACTCCTATTTTGGTAGAAGGATTAAAGAAGTTGGAGTATCGTGGCTATGATTCAGCAGGGATTGCGTTATATAATGATGGAAGTACTGATATCTTTAAAATAGTCGGTAAATTGGATAACTTAAAAGGATTAACTGATAAAGAAGAGCCTAAGGGGAGTATTGGAATTGGTCATACCCGTTGGGCAACTCACGGTAAACCATCTACTCCTAATTCTCATCCCCATACTAGTGCTAACGGAAAGTTTACAGTAGTTCATAATGGGATTATTGAGAATTATATGAAGTTGAAGGAAGAATTAAAGGGTAAAGGTTATGAATTTAACTCAGAAACTGATACTGAGGTAATCCCTAACTTAATTCAGGACAATTATGATGGTGATTTAGAAGAAGCAGTAAGAAAGACAATTGCTAGATTAGAAGGTGCTTATGCCTTAGTAATCTTATCTTCTGAAGAGCCTGATAAATTGATTACTGTAAGAGAAGACAGTCCTTTAATTATAGGTTTAGGAGAAGGAGAGTACTTTATTGGTTCTGATATTCCAGCTATTTTAAAGCACACTGATGAAGTTTATATCTTAGATGATGGTGAAATGGCCGTAATTACTCGTGCGGGAGTAGAGTTATCTACGGTAACAGGCGATCAAGTAGATAAAGGTGTATTTAAGGTTGATTGGGATCCTGGGATGGCAGAGAAATCAGGGTTTGACCACTTTATGTTAAAAGAGATTCATGAACAGCCAGAGACTTTAAGAAGATGTACTGCTGGTAGGCTAACAGAGACAGATATAGAGTTAGCTAATTTCAATTTAACAGCAGAAGACATTAACTCCTATAATAAGATTTATATTGTAGCGTGTGGAACTGCCTATAATTCTGGATTGGTTGGAAAGTATGCAATTGAGAAACTGGCAAAGATTCCAGTAGAGATAGATGTTGCTTCAGAATTTAGATATAGAGATCCATTAGTAGATGAAAGTACTCTAGTAGTTGTTGTTAGTCAATCTGGAGAGACAGCAGATACTTTAGCAGCTTTAAGAGAAGCTCAGGATAAAGGTGCTAAAGTAGTGGCTATTTGTAATGTGGTTGGTAGTACAATTGCCCGTGAAGCCGATGATGTTATCTATCTGCAAGCTGGACCAGAGATTGCAGTTGCTTCTACTAAAGCTTACATTGGAATGCTAATGTCCTTTTATATGCTAGCTATCTATTTTGCTAGAGCCAAGAAGACATTAAGTGATACAGAAAGTAAGAGATTAATTGATGGACTTAAGGCTCTACCTAATCAGGTACAGGATATTATTAATAATAGTGAAGAAGAGATTAAAGAATTATCTAAAGGATATGCAGACCATGAGCATGCCTTCTTTATTGGAAGAAGTATCGATTATGCTGTAGCTGTAGAAGGTCAATTAAAATTAAAAGAGGTTTCTTACCTCCATTCAGAAGCCTATCCAGCTGGTGAATTAAAGCATGGAACCTTAGCTTTGATTGAAGAAGGGATTCCAGTAATCGCTTTAGCGACTCAAAAATCAGTAATTGATAAGACTTTAAGTAATATCAAAGAGGTCAAAGCTAGAGGTGGAGTTGTAACTGGGATTATTATTGAAGGTGAAGATGAGATTGAAGATTTAGATTATAGAATTGAAATACCTAAGACAGATGAGTTATTGACTGCTATTTTGTCAGTAGTACCAACTCAATTATTAGCGTATTATGTAGCTGTAGAGCGCGGTTGCGATGTTGACCAGCCACGTAACTTAGCTAAGAGTGTAACGGTAGAATAAGTTATTAGAAATAATCCCTTGAGTTTAAACTCAAGGGATTATTTCTTTTATTATATCAAATAACAACTGGGGTTCTATATAAATAAAGCTGTTTGACTACAATCTAATCTAAATATCAATTAAATTTTGATCAGAGCAAGGAGAAATAGGAAATTTGTAGAAGTTATTTATAGAAGAAGATAATAGATAAGGAGTTAGATGATGAAGGGGATAGGGATTGATATTATCGAGATTGAACGGATTAAAGATGCTATTTTAAGTAAAACTAGTTTTAAGGATAGATTCTTTACAGAGGGTGAGATTGCTTATTGTGAGTTACATAAATCTCCTTGGAGTCATTATGCTGGTCGCTTTGCAGCTAAGGAAGCTGTGGTTAAGGCTTTAGGAACAGGTTTTAGAGGCTTTAAATGGCAGGATATAGAGATAGTGAAAGATGATTTAGGAAAACCTAAAGTTGTATTGCATAATCAAGCCGATAAACTTGCTCAAGAAGTGGGGATAACAGATATTATGATTAGTATCTCTCATAGTAGAGATTATGCAGTTGCAAATGCAGTAGCGATATGATAATCAGTTTATAGTGTATAGTTGAGAGTTGATAGTTAAAAGATTTAAAAAACTTTACTAACTTTCAACTATAAATTATCAACTATCAACTGTTTTTTCTGGGGGTGGTTAAGATGAAGGTAGTAACAGGGGCTGAGATGAAAGAGGTTGATAGATATACTATTGAAGAGGTTGGTATCTCTGGTTTAGTTTTGATGGAGAATGCAGGCAGAGAGGTTGCTCAAGCTGCTGTAGAACTGTTAGATGATTTAAAGGATAGAATGGTAATCGTCTTAGCAGGTAGAGGAAATAATGGTGGAGATGGTTTTGTTGTCAGTAGATTATTGATAGAGCAGGGATTTGAAGTCAAGACTATTCTGTTAGGCAAGAAAGAAGATATCAGTGGAGATGCTAAGCTAAATTTAGATATTTTAGATAAGTTAGAGGCTAAAGTATGGGAGATAAGCAGTAAAGAAGAGGTTCTAGAGCTAAAGTTGCTATTAGATAAGTCGGATTTAATAGTAGATGCTCTCTTGGGTACAGGAATTAAAGGAGAATTGAGGGGCTTATATCCTGAGGTGATTACTATGGTCAATAATTCACCTACGGCTGTGCTTGCAGTGGATATTCCATCAGGTGTAGAAGCAGATACAGGAAAAATTGCAGATATAGCTGTCAGAGCCGACCAGACTATCACCTTTGCTTTACCAAAGATAGGAACTATACTCTATCCTGGAGCAGATTTTGTAGGTGATCTACAGATAGCTGATATTGGAATTCCTCAGATGGTTATTGCTAAACAGGAATTTAAGGTAGATTTCATTACTTCCGAATTTATTAATAAATTACTTCCTACTAGAGCAGCCGATAGCCATAAAGGAAGTTATGGTAAACTATTATTAGTAGCTGGTTCAACTGGAATGACTGGGGCAGCTGCCTTAGCTACTCAGGCGAGCTTAAGAGCAGGTGCTGGATTAGTAACATTGGGAGTCCCAAGAAGTTTAAACCCTATCTTAGAAAGTAAATTGACAGAAGCTATGACCTATCCCTTAGCTGATAGCAAAGAAGGTATCTTAGCAAGGGAATCTGTAATTGAGATTAAAAGACTAATAAATAATAGAGATGTATTGGGGATTGGTCCAGGGTTGACTGCTAATGATGAGATTGCTTATATTGTTAATCATCTTCTAGAAAATGTTAACAAGCCTATAGTAGTTGATGCTGATGCTTTAAATGTTATTTATGATTTAAACAGTTTAAAAGAGAGAACTGCTCCTACAGTTTTAACTCCTCATCCAGGAGAGCTATCTAGACTAATCAATCAATCTATCGAAGGAATTAGTGATAATTCTCTTGAGATAGCTAAGAACTTTGCTAGTGAATATAATGTTATCTTGGTTTTGAAGGGAGCTAGAACTATTATAGCTACTCCTCAGGGAGAGGTTTATATCAATTCTACTGGTAATTCTGGGATGGCTACTGGTGGTAGTGGAGATGTATTGACAGGTTTAATCTCAGGGTTGCTTGCCCAGGGGATTGATGGAGTAGATGCTACTATTATAGGTGTATATCTACATGGTTTGGCTGCTGACTTGGCAGCAGATGAGTTAACAGAGTATTCTTTATTGCCAAGTGATATTATAGATTATTTACCACAAGCAATAAGAGCAGTGAAGAGTGGAGTGGGAAAATTCGTTTGGGTATTTTCTCCTCACGAAGAGTCCAAAGGACTCGTAGGAAGAGTGAAGAGTGAAGAGTGAAGAGTGAAGAGTGAAGAGTGAAGAGTGAAGAGTGAAGAGTGAAGAGTGAAGAGTGAAGAGTGAAGAGTGAAGAGTGAAGAGTGAAGAGTG
>Ga0163226_1000126_pt1 | contig 15372 bp, 12 predicted proteins | sample MSEWel2016_07_13_2_FD_113144 | JGI IMG/M metagenome (GOLD analysis project Ga0163226, IMG submission 113144) | Subsurface microbial communities from deep shales in West Virginia, USA - MSEEL Well Study Marcellus 5H_2016_07_13 ...
GCCATGAGTGTGTGTAAAACTTCTTTTTATTGGGGTTTACTCACACTCACACACCCACTCACGCTAATTTTAAAAGTGTCGCTATATATCCATTAAATTACACTTTAGACTTGGATATCTATAATCAGTAAAAAGATAAAAGTAAACTTATATAACATAAAAAGAGTTACCTTCTACATCTGTAGAAGGTAACTCTTTTGACTATAATATATTCTATTCAGCTTTAAATAGTGTAGTACTTAAATATCTTTCTCCAGTATCTGGAGCTATAACTACAACTTTTTTTCCTGCTCCTAACTCTTGAGCCACTTTAACAGCAGCTGCTACTGCTGCTCCACAAGAGATCCCAACTAAAATCCCTTCTTCTACAGCCAACTTACGTGCCATCTCCATAGCCTCTTCATTCTCAATCTGTTTAACTTCATCTAAGATATCAGTATTTAAAACATCAGGAATAAATCCTGCTCCAATTCCTTGAATCATATGTGGGCCAGGATTTCCTCCACTAATAACAGGGGATCCTGTTGGTTCTACTGCTACAATCTTAATTCCTGAAATTTCTTCTTTTAAGACTTCTCCCGTTCCAGTAACAGTTCCACCAGTTCCTACACCTGCTACAAAAGCATCTAAGTTTCCATCAGTAGCCTCTATAATCTCCTTAGCAGTTGTCTTTCTATGTACTTCAGGGTTAGCTGTATTCATAAACTGTTGTGGCATAAAATAATCATCATTAGCATCTGCCAACTCTTTAGCCTTGTCTATTGCACCAGGCATCCCTTTCTCTCCAGGTGTTAACAGAATTTCTGCTCCAAAAGCCTTTAATATCTTTCTTCTTTCAATACTCATCGTGTCTGGCATCGTTAAAATAACCTTATATCCTTTAGCAGCTCCAACCATTGCTAGACCAATTCCAGTGTTACCACTAGTAGGCTCAATAATGGTACCACCTGCTTTTAATAACCCTTCTACTTCAGCACTTTCAATCATATTAAGAGCAATACGATCTTTAACACTTCCTCCTGGATTGAAGGATTCTAACTTAGCATAAACCTCTGCAGCACCCTCTGGGACTACTCTATTTAATTTAACCATGGGAGTCTGACCAATTAATTGAGTAATATTATTTACAACTCTCATCTTTATCCCTCCTCTATATTCAAAACCGAGTAAATCACTATGTTTATATGTTATTCATATTTTAACAAAATGTTCGCCTTTTGTCAAGAATATTATAGTGGCGTTTCCAATCTTTGCGTTGGTATGATTTCAAAGATAACCTGATAATCAGCTCCAAGTCTATCTTTTATCTTATCCGCTAATAATTTAAAATAATGCTTATCAGTATTAATAGGGGTATATAAGATAATATCTACCTTCTTATCTTTAACATCAATTGAGAATAATCTACTCTCTAGCTCATCGCCAAAATGTTCTCGGTAGATTTGACGAACTACATCTTCTGGTTCTTCTTTAACCATCTGATTATAGGTGATTACCGACAAAGGTATAGTTAATAAGATTACTGAGATAGTTAAAACAACTAAGCTCTTTTTAATCAACTTTTTGGCAGTAGATTCATACCACCATTGTGGCTTTAATCCCTTAAAATAAAAGACCATGATTATAGCTAATAGCAGAGTAAATAAGTTACCTAACAACAATAATGAAGCACCTATTATCATATCTACATTATGTAAAGAGATTCCTACACCTATAGTAGCCATAACTGGAATCAAGGCAGCAGCAATAACTACTCCGACCAATTGTTGTGATTTAACATGAGTAATCAATGCATAAGCCCCTGCTCCACCTGCTGCTAGTGCTACTAATAGGTCTGGCAAGGTGGGTAACATCCTCACCTGTAAGGCATGGGTTATTGAAACATTAGGAATTATCAACCCAAAGATAGCTCCAATAGTAATGGCAATTCCCATAATTGCTAGCTCTACTATGATTCCTTTGACCAATAGCTTTAAATCTCCTAAGACAATCCCTATAGCCATAGTAGCTATTGGTCCAAATACAGGGGCGATAATCATGGCCCCAACTATTACTGGGGTATTATCAAGAATTAATCCTAAGGTGGCAATTATAGCAGCCACCACAGCCAAAAATACTAGTTGGCTACTTATCTCACTATTCTCCTTAGCATAAGTAACAATAGTCTCCCGACTGGCTCGATATGCCTCTTTTTTGGCCTTCTCTTTATTACTTGGAATTACAGTATCAGGCGTAAAGATAATTAAACTGCGATGTACATTATTAGTAAAATCAAAACGATTCTTTAGCTTATCTATCAGTACATCAACATTATGATATAAAAGATTTATAATAAGTAGATCCCCTGACTTTGATTCAATTAATTTATAATCCTCAATCTCCACCCCCAAATTCTTTAGTAATTCAACAGCATCTTTTCCTTCACCTGAAGCAAAGGTAGCATGAACAACTTGCATATCAAACCTCCTTTAATAATATTCTATCCTAGTCTTATATAAAAAATTATTAATTCTTACTATAAAGATAGAAATTTTATACCATTTTAAAATCTATAAACTAACATAAAAAGACCCCCTAAAGGGGGAATAATCCTAATAAATCAACTCTTTAATTATATTATCATATAACTACTTATTCTTCATACGTTCTAAAATCAACTGATATCCGTCAGCACCATAATTTAAAGAGCGTTTTACTCTACTGATAGTAGCAGTACTTGCCCCAGTAGTTTCAGCGATCTCTTCATATGTGTAACCTTCATTTAGCATCCGAGCTACTTCTAGCCTCTGGGCTAAAGATTTTAATTCATTAACAGTACTTATATCCTCAAAAAATTTATAACACTCTTCTTTATTCTTTAACAATAAAATAGCCTCAAATAACTGATCAGTAAATTTATCTTGTAACTTAGATTTCAAAACTTACACCTCCATAAATTATATCTATCATACCTTTTACCTATATTATAATAAACTTTCTATTCTTTTACCAGTGATTTAACTTGTTAAAGTATAAAAGTATAATGATTGATTTAGTAATAAATATAGAAAAAGTGTGGAAAAATCCACACTTCCAAGATCACATATAAATATATTTTAGAATAAACAAGAGACCAAATAAAGTTATAATCCAATGTACATCCTTACCTTCACCATACAAATACTTTACAATAGGATAAATAATAAATCCTAAAGAGATACCATTTGTAATCGAATAGGTAAAAGGAATTGCAATAAGAGTGATAAAAGCTGGTATAGCTTCTGTAACATTATCCCAATCTATATAAACTACATTCTTCATCATCAATGAACCAACAATAATTAAAGCTGGAGCTGTCGCTGCTACTGGTACAATTGCAACTAATGGTGTAAAGAAGATTGATAGCAAGAAACAAAGTGCCACTGTTACACCTGTCAATCCTGTTCTTCCTCCTTGAGCCACCCCTGTAGCAGACTCAACATAAGTGGTAACAGTTGGTGTTCCCATCAATGCACCAGCCATCGTTCCAACTGAGTCGGCCAATAAGGCACGATTAACTTTAGGCAGATTCCCATCTTTATCTAAAAACCCTGCTTGTTGACTTACTCCAATCAAAGTACCTGCCGTATCAAATATATCTACAAATAAGAAGGAAAATATAACTGACAAAAGTCCTATATTCAATATACTCATAATATCTGCCTTAAAAAAGATAGGTTCCCAACTTGCAAAAGTAGGAGCTTTGATAATAGCCTCTGGTAACTCTACAATTCCAAAGGGAATCCCCATCAATGTGCTAACAATAATTCCAATTAAGATAGCGCCCTTAATATTATAAGCCATCAATACAATTGTAATTATAATACCAAAAAGAGCTAATAAAGTAGTAGGTGCAGTTAAATCTCCTAAATCAATCAAAATTGCCTGACTATTAACTACAATTCCTGCACTTTCCATTCCTAATAAAGCAATAAACAGCCCCATTCCTCCACTGATTGCCAACTTTAAGTTCTTGGGCATAGAGTTGATAATCGCCTCTCTTACCTTAGCTACACTTAAAATTAAAAAGATAATACCTGAAACAAAGACAGTTCCCAAAGCCTGTTGCCAGCTAAGTCCCAACTTTAATACTACTGTATAAGTAAAGTAAGCATTTATCCCCATTCCTGGAGCCAAAGCAAAAGGATAATTTGAAAAGAAAGCCATACATAAAGTACCAAAAGCTGCCGAAATAGCTGTAGCAATCGTTACTGCTTCAATTGGCATACCTGTTGCTGATATTATATTAGGATTGACAAAGATAATATAAGCCATCGTCATAAAGGTCGTAATTCCTGCAAAAACCTCTGTCTTTACATTAGTATTATTTTCTTTTAATAAAAATACTCGTTCTAATAAAGCAGTCATTAAATTTCCCCTCCATTTATTATCGTTCGTGTTTTATTGTGCTTTTTCTTTAAACCGTTATTAATGTTAACATATAACTTGGTAATAGTCAATAATTAAACTAATTTTTTATAAGAATATACGATGTATGTTCGTATTATAAAATGATTTAAAGCAATTAGTATCAAATCATAAAAGAATAAGAGGATGGTAGCTACCATCCTCTTATTGAAGAAATCTGACCAATATTTAGTTGTTTACAGAAACATTTCAACTAGTAGACTTCTTTATATTAGAGGAGATTAATTCTTTAAAAGATATATTGGGTTAGATATATAATTCCTGTTAAGGAGATAGTACTCAATAAGGTTGTTGTCAACACAACTTGAGAAGCAAAATCTGGCTCATTATTAAATTCTACTGCAATCAGTGCCGTACTTACAGCTGTCGGTACCGATGAAGAGATAAACAATACTTGAGCAGTATTACTGTCTATTTCCAATAATAGAATCAATAAATAGGCTAAAATTGGTCCAATCAATAATCTAGTAAAGCTAGCTATATAAACATCTAAATCCTTGAAATTAAATTTAGTGGCTGTTAATTGAATTCCTAACATAAGTAATGCTATTGGAATCATCCCATCCTTCATATATAAAATAGCAGGCCACAAGAAGGATTCTGTAGGATTATAGGGTACTACTTTAAATATTAAAGCTAAAGCAATTGCATAGACTGTGGGCATACTAAAAATTGTTTTGAGATTCTCCTTATAATCCATCTGTCCCCTTCCAGCATTATAAAATCCTAAAGTATTAGTTATTAAGGTCTGTACAAGTAAGACCATGATCTGTACAGAGATAGCATAAGCTGCAAAGGCAGTCCCCCCAAAGACTAAAGAGATAAGCGGAAGAGAAAAATTACCAGAATTATAGAACATAATAGCATTTTTAAAGGCACTCACCCTTGCTATACTATGTCCTCGCAACTTGGCAATTATCACACTTATTAAAGCAAGAGCTATAATAAAGAGTGTTGCAAATAATAATACCTTCAATAGTCTTGTATCTATCTTGGTCTCATAGATCTTTACAAAAATTAAAGAAGGGATGAAGATATAAAAGTTGACCTTACTTAAAGAGTTGATATCCAATTCAAATTTTGTAGCCAGCATATAACCTAAAATAATTATCAGAAAAATTGGTGATATATTATTAAATAGTACAAACAAAAAAACCTCCACTTGTCTTCCTCCTTATTCTTATAGATAGAGAATGTCAGTAATAATACTATAGTTCAAGATAAATATATCTACCCCTTCTTCTACCAAATTATTAAGGGCTCTTCTGACTGTCATTCTACTTAACTTAAAAATATCACTCAATTCCCTTTCAGAAGGTATCTGTTCTTCAACTTCGTAATATCCTATTTCCACCTTCTCTCTAATTATATTCTCTAATTGATAATACAAAGGGTCGGACTATGTTCATCTATTTTTATAAACTCCTCCTTCTTTTTATATAATAATTTTTTAATCATAACTTTATAATTTAAAAGAAAATCATTAACTAAAGATATCCAAGTATAAAGTGTAATTTAATGAATAATAGCGACACTTTCATATCTGGAATCAGGAATCTGAAACCAGTATTTATAATTGATTCCTGATAACCGACTTCTTCTACTTAATTATCTATTATTAATCTAATTTTCACAAAAGTCGTGGAAGAGCCATAACTTATTCTAATATATCTGTAAAAACATATGATTCATCAATAGATTTCACAAGCTTTGCTGGACAATTTTTAATAGAAATATTATCATCAGAAAATCTCCGATAAGCATCAGCCTTCTGTTTACCGAAAAAGAGCAGAAAAGATTCTTTAGCCTTTAGCAGTAAATTTCTAGATGCACTTATTCTTTTAGCAGGAGGTTTAGGAGAGTTATCTACTAAAATATATGAATCCGAATCTTCCTTAATAGATGGATGATCAGGAAATAATGAAGCTGTGTGCCCATCTTCTCCCCCACTTAATAATAAGATATCCATCTTTCCACCATACCGGTTCAACTCTTTCACATAATTACTTAAACCTTTATCATCTTGATTAGGATCATAAATAAATGGATGTAAATTTTCTTCTGTTATCTTTCCACTCTGAATTAATTCATTTAAAAAGGCTTCTCTGGCAAGCTTATAATTACTTTGATCATTATCTAATGGTACAAGACGTTCATCAGCCATAAAGATATGCACCTTATTCCATTCAATAGAATAATCCTTTAAACAAGAGAATATCCCAGCAACTGAACTACCACCTACAATACCCAAAACTAAATAATCATTCTTGTGAAGCAAAGCTTCAATTCCCTTAACCATCTTTTTAGCAACCTGTTCTTCTAACTCTTCTCTAGCACCAACTATTCTTTCCATTGATATACCTCCTTATTATCTTCTTAATTATAATATATAGAATATTATAAAATTGTTCAAGTCAAGCTCTTTAATGGCTACTTGTTATTAAAGTGACTAAATATAGAGATATTACGACACTTTTTATAATGGTAAATTTACTAGCCACAGGTTTCAACCTGTGGTGATGATGACATGTTACACTACGGGGTTTTAACCCGTAGCTAAAACTTAAAGTGTCGCAATATATCCATATTAAAACACATTTAACTTAAATTTCAGAAACATAAATCTATATCAAAAACCACAAAAGAGTACAGAGAAATTCCCCTGTACTCTTTTAAATTATCCCATGAAAATATATTTAATAATAAATAATAGTCCTAAAATATAAACTACCCAATGAACATCTTTACCCTCACCATGAAATAATTTTACAATTGGATAGAGAATAAATCCTAAAGAAATACCATTAGCAATAGAATAAGTAAAAGGCATCGCAATAATTGTCACAAAAGCTGGTAAACTTTCCGCAATATTTTCCCAGTCTATCTTGATTACATTTTTCATCATCATAAGCCCAACAATAATCAAAGCTGGTGCTGTTGCTGCTGCTGGTACAATTGCTATAATCGGTGCAAAAAAGATGGATAATAAAAAACAAAAGGCTACTACTACTCCAGTTAATCCAGTTTTACCACCTTCAGCTATTCCTGCTGCTGACTCAATACAAGTAGTTACTGTTGGAGTACCCATCATCGAACCTGCCACTGTTCCAATTGAATCTGCTAATAATGCTTTATCTGCTTTTGGCAAATTGCCCTTATCATCTAAGAATCCTGCTTGTTGGCTCAAACCAATTAAAGTTGCAGCCGTATCAAATAAATCTACAAATAAGAAAGCAAAGATAATGGTCAATACCCCTTTATCAAGTACACCTCTAATATCAGCTTTAAATATTATCTCTGACCAACTATCAAAACTAGGTATCTTAATAATAGCTGTTGGCATCTTAGCTACTCCCAAAGGAATTGCTAAAATAGTCACAGCAATAATTCCAACTAAGATACTCCCCTTTATATTCTTAGCCATCAATATACCTGTTATAATCAAACCTAATAATGATAAAATAGTAGTTGGATTGCTTAAATTACCTAGAGTAACTAAAGTAGAATCATGATTAATAACAATTTCAGCATTCTGCATCCCAATAAATGCAATAAAGAGACCTATCCCTGCACTTACTGCCAACTTTAAAGTTTCAGGCATAGAATTGATTATTGTCTGCCTAACTTTAGTAAAGGTTAATAATAAAAAGATGATTCCCGAAAGAAAGACAGCTCCTAATGCCTCTTGCCACGTAAAACCCATCCCCATTACAACTGAATATGTAAAGTAAGCACTCAATCCTAAGCCTGGAGTTAGAGCAAAAGGATAATTAGTCATTAATGCCATACACAAAGTAGCAAAGGCTGCCGAGATAGCAGTAGCAATCATCACTGCCTCAAAGGGCATCCCAGTTTGACTTAAAATATTTGGATTGACAAAGATAATATAAGCCATTGTCATAAAAGTAGTCAGCCCTGCAATTATCTCTTTTTTCAGATTTGTATTATGTTCTGTTAGTTTGAATAATGATTCTAATGATTTTAGCATAAAATTCCCCTTTCCTTATTACAGCTAACTTATATAAGTTATATAGTTAAAAATAAAAACCCCCAAACTACAATTCCTGATTAGGAACTATAATTTGGGGCAATAAAGATAATATATCAACTGTAAATATCTCATCTCCATACCCCGTAGTCGATTAGTTTACGGCTAATCGGTAGAAACTGTCGAGCCTTATCCTCGATATTATACGGAATTATTAATAATTTTGTAATATAATTATTAATTTTTTATTAATTATATGGTATAAGAGATATATTGTCAAGTTTCAAGGCAAACTAAAAATAAAAAGGCATAATTTGATTAATAATAAAAAGGAGATAGTTGACTAAAAGTCAACTATCTCCTTTAAATATATTCATCAATAAATTAAGCTGCTCCTAAAAAGACATATTTAAGAATAAATAATAGACCTAATAAATATACAACCCAATGAACATCTTTTCCTTCACCGTGAAATAACTTAACAATAGGATATAAAATAAATCCTAAAGAAATACCTGTTGCAATTGAATAGGTAAAAGGCATTGCAATGATTGTAACAAAGGCTGGTAAACTCTCAGCAACATTTTCCCACTCAATATCTACAGCATTTCTTAACATTAATGAACCTACAATAATCAATGCAGGTGCTGTAGCAGCTGCTGGTACAATTGCAATTACAGGAGTAAAAAAGATTGATAATAAGAAACAGATTGAAATAACAACACCCGTTAAACCTGTTCTACCACCTTGGGCTACCCCAGAAGCCGATTCAACATAGGTAGTAACAGTTGGGGTTCCCATCATAGAACCAGCAATTGTCCCCACTGAATCTGCCAGCAATGCTCTCTCTACCTTAGGTAAATTACCATCTTCATCCAAGAATCCTGCCTGCTGACTTACACCTACTAAAGTTCCTGCTGTATCAAATAAATCTACAAATAAGAATGCAAATACTATTGTTAAAACACCTTTAGCCCATGCTCCAGCAACATCAGCTTTAAATAATACTGGAGACCAAGTAGATAATTGTGGCACTTCAAAAATCTTTTGAGGCATCTCTGCTACTCCAAAAGGAATAGCTAAGATAGTGATGATAATAATTCCCCATAGGATACTCCCTTTTACTTCCTTAGCCATCAATAATCCTGTTATAATAATCCCTAATATAGCTAAGATAGCACTAGGATTTGTTAAGTTACCTAAAGTAACTAAAGTTGCATCACTATTTACAACAACTCCTGCATTTTGCATACCTATAAATGCAATAAATAACCCAATACCAGCACTTACTGCTGATTTTAATGTATTTGGCATCGCATTAATAATCGTTTGTCTTACCTTAGTCAATGTTAGCAATAAGAAAATAACCCCAGAGATGAATACAGCCCCTAAAGCCTCTTGCCAAGTAAGTCCCATCCCTAATACAACAGTATAGGTAAAGTAAGCATTAAGTCCCATACCTGGAGCTAAAGCAAACGGATAATTCGATAAAAAGGCCATACATAAAGTAGCGAAAGCCGCTGAGATAGCTGTAGCAATCATTACCGCCTCAAAAGGCATTCCTGTAGCCTTAACGATATTTGGATTTACAAAGATAATATAAGCCATTGTCATAAAAGTAGTAATTCCAGCAACAACTTCTGTCTTGATACTTGTCTTGTTCTCTGATAACTTAAAAACTCTTTCTAAAAAACTAGCCATTAAAGTTCCCTCCTACAATTAAGATATTTTATTAGAATTAAAAACAAAAAAATTCCCAAGACATAATTCCATGTAGAATTAGTGACTTGGGATAAAAGATGTAGTTTAAAACTAACATCAACATCCCGTAGTCGACTAGTTTACGGCTAATCGGTAGAAACTTTCAGGCCCTATCCCTGATATTATACGGAATTACTTATACTTTTATTTTATTGATATCATTGATATAAAAATCAACTTAACGTTGATAGGTTTAATCATATCTTATATTTACATTGTAATATTAACACAAATCTAAATCATCTTCAAGAAAAAACTAATATTTTTATTTTATTTATTTATTTTGTTCGTGTTTAACTATTTTGTATGATTATTCTCTTAAAAAGGTGCTATCTACTAGTATAGTCATTTCAAACCTATAATTAACTGATTTATCTACATGACTATAGCCATCCAACTTTAGAGTGAAATAATAGAAAGATAGTATGATATTTTTTTGGAATCTGGAATCAGTAGTCAGGAATCAATTATAAACACTGGTTCCAGATTCCTGATTCCCGACACGAAAGTGTCGTAATATCTCTCTATAACATCATATTTAATTTTCATTCTAAATTTGCTAATTAAAATTTAAATTTATCTACTAATTTAGATAAATCAGTAGACATAATTGCTAATTCCTGTGAAGAACTGACAATCTCTTGGGTAATAGCAGATTGCTGTTGACTAGAAGCAGAGACCTCTTCAGTATTAGCTGCAAACTCCTCAGTTACAGAAGCTATGTTGTCAATAGAACCTTTAATATCATGACTCTTGATATTCATACTATCAATATGAGAGGTTACACTCTGAATAACCTGACTTAATTCCAGAGCAATCTCTTTAATATCCTTGAATCTATCACCAGTCTCCTCAATAGATTCAACACTATCACTAACTACCCCTTCACTATTTTTCATCTGTTCAACAGCCTTATCTACTTGACTTTGAATATTTCTAATCAACTTAGCTATATTACTTGTAGCTACTGAGGATTCCTCAGCTAACTCCCTGATTTCATCAGCTACAACAGCAAAACCACGCCCATGCTCTCCAGCCCTTGCTGCTTCAATTGCTGCATTTAAAGCCAATAAATTGGTCTGCTCTGCTACACTACCTATTAAATTTACTATCTCATCAATCTCTTTAGAATTTTCACCTAAAGCAAAGATAATTCCAGAGACATCTTGAGCACTGGTCTTCATTCTATTAATCATTTGGATAGAATGATCAATAGCTTGGTTTCCTAACTTTACATCCTCTAAGACATTATCAGAAATTTGATTCATATCCTTAGTTTTATTTTCAATACTTTCAATCTCTAGATTTAACTCACCCATACTACTAGATATCTTCTCTATCTGGTCAGAATTTTCCTCAGCCCCAGTAGCTATCTCTACGACAGATTTGGTGATTTGGTCTGCACCTTCACCCATCTGATCTCCTGCTGCTGATAACTCTTCACTAGAAGCTGTTAAATTCTCAACAGATTCACTAATATTAATTACCATATCTGTTAAATTAGCAAGCATATTATTAAGTGACCTTCTTAATTGACCTATTTCATCCTCAGACTTTATCTCCAAGCTTTCTAGCTCTAAATTACCTTGAGCAATCTGATTAGCAAATGTAGCTGCTTCTATCATTGGACTAGATAGTTTAAGTGCAATAAAATAAAAAGAGATTATAATTAATAAAGAAACAATAGAACTAAAGATTAATACCTTATTAAAGACTTCAGAAATCATCTGATTAACGAATTCCTTAGAAGCTCCTACATACCAAATCCCTATAATCTCTCCTTGAGCGTTTTTAATAGGGGTATAACCAGTCTGATAAAGATGACCTACCACATTTGCTTCTCCATAATAATCTCTACCTTCTTCTAACACTTTCCTTTCCACTTCTTCAGAGACTAAAGTACCAACTACCCTTTTGCCATTTTTTTTAACATTGGTAGCTACCCTTTTATTTTTAGCAAAGATAGTTACAGTATCATTAGTTAATTCACCAATATGGTCTACAATAGCAAAGTTATTATTCATCAATACTTCACCCTTGTAGAGCTTATCACCTTCAAGACGCCAATCACCTGGAAATCTCTGTTCAATAATATCATAACCTGTGGCTAAATCTGTCTTGACCTTATTAACTGCTACATCTTTAGCCTTATCAGTGACTACAACTTTTACTACAATTAAAGTTGCTCCCAATAATAGCACTATACTAGCAATAATCATAGCTACTAACTTCTTCTTTAAAGATGTCTTTTTAATTAAATTCATAGATTAAGCCTCCCTTTGTCTGTCTTAAAATAAATTACTAAAAAATAAATAGTTCCAGCTAAAATAATAAGTCCAATTAATATTATTAATAATTCTATAAGTTCTTATCAATCACCTGCAAAAATATAATTAATTTAGTAATAATTAAAATCTAGAGTATAGTTTCTTAAAAAATGTATATATTTTTCAAATGAGAAATGAGCCTCTCGGCTTTAATGAACCCCTTCGAGTTTTTAAAAACATAAAAACTCTTCGTGGAATAAAAAATGAGCCTCTCGGCTCATTTTTTATTCCCACTCTATGGTTGCAGGTGGTTTGGAAGTTATATCATAAACTACCCTATTTACTTGGGTCACTTCATTGGTAATTCTAGTAGATATCTTCTCTAATACTTCATAAGGAATTCTAGCCCAATCAGCAGTCATAGCATCCTTACTTTTAACAGCTCTTAAGCCGATTGTATAACAATAAGTACGTCCATCCCCCATCACACCTACACTACGCATCGGAGGTAGTACAGCAAAATACTGCCAAATCTCTCTACCTAAACCAGCCTTTTTAATCTCATCTCTATAGATATAATCTGCCTCTTTTAAAATCTCTAGTTTATCCTCTGTTACTTCTCCTAAAACTCTGATTCCTAAACCAGGACCTGGGAAGGGTTGTCTCCAAACAATCTCATCAGGTAAACCTAGCTCTGAACCTACTTCACGTACCTCATCTTTAAATAACTCTCTTAATGGTTCAATCAGTTTGAATTCCATATCCTCTGGTAATCCACCTACATTGTGGTGACTTTTAATTGTAGAAGCACCTTCACTACCTCCACTTTCAATTACATCAGAGTAGATAGTTCCCTGTACCAAATACTTAGCTTTGCCAACCTTAGCCGACTCTTCTTCAAATACTCTAATAAACTCATTACCTATAATTTTACGCTTCTCTTCTGGATCTGCCACTCCTGCTAGCTTAGATAAGAACCTCTCTTGTGCATTGACATAGACTAGATTCATATCAAACTCTTTAGTAAAGGTCTCTTCTACTTCTTGCCCTTCATCCTTTCTTAATAGACCATGGTCTACAAAGATACAGGTCAATTGATCTCCAATTGCTTTATGGACTAAAGCTGCAGCAACCGAAGAATCTACTCCACCAGATAATCCACAGATAACCTGAGCATCGCCTACTCTTTCCTTGATCTCCGCAACAGTTTCTTCGATATAATTAGTGGTTGTCCAATCCCCTTGGCACTTACATACATTATACAAGAAATTATTGATTATATCCGTTCCTCTTGGAGTATGTACTACCTCTGGGTGGAATTGAACCCCATAAAATCCTTTATCTTGATTCCCTACAGCTGCTGCTGGAGAGTTCTCTGTATAACCGATTATCTCAAAACCTTTAGGTACTTGTGTTACTCTATCACCGTGGCTCATCCAACACTCAAGCTCTTTACCTAAATCACTAAAGATATCCAACTCATTTTTAACATTCATCATTGCCCGACCATATTCACGGCTTTCAGCTCTTTCTACCTTTCCTCCAGGAAGGGTATGGCACATGATTTGCATTCCATAACAGATACCAAAAATCGGTACACCTAATTCAAATATCTCTTCATCTACATAAGGAGCATCCTCTACATATACACTAGCTGGTCCGCCTGAGAAGATAATCCCCTTTGGATTTAACTCCTTAATCCTATCCACTGAAACATTATAAGGTAAAACCTCAGAATAAACATTACATTCTCTGACCCTGCGAGCAATCAGTTTACTATACTGTGCCCCAAAATCTAATACCAAAATCAATTCATGATTTCTATTCTGGCTCATTAAATTCCCTCCTAAAATTTTATTAATATGATACTATAAAGTTGACTATATAAGTAAAAATCCCAAATCATAATCTAAAAATAAAGATTACAACTTGAGATATAGTGATAGATTGATATTATCATAATCAATATTGTATACCAATATAACTATATCCCGTAGTCGACTAATTTACGGTTAGTCGGTAGAAACTATCGAGCCTTATTCCCGAAATTATACGAAATTAAAATAAAATTTATTATTACATTGTTAGCTTCACACCTTGTAGTATAAGTTACATTGAATCTCTTGTCAAGATTAAAAATATTTTTACTAAAATTATACTCTTTTAAACTAATCGAAGTTATTTTAGTAATTTTTTTAATAATTCATGCCCCTCCCCAACACTAACAGGCAACTCTTTATCTACTACTAATCCTTTAAATAATTGAGCCACTATAGGTAGAACATTATCAAAAGATTCAATACCATCTTTTAACACTTCTCTTCCTCCTTGAGCAGCCACTTCACCATCATCTAAAATTATAAATTTCTCTCCCCATTCAGCCGCAAAATTCAAATCATGGGTAGCTATAACTATCGTCTTACCTTCTGCAATAAGCCTGTCTAGTATTTCGATTAAAGTTTGAGATCCTAAGGGATCTAAAAAAGCTAAAGGTTCATCTAAAAAGATTATTTCAGGCTCCATTATTAGAACTCCAGCCAAGGCAACTCTTCTCTTCTCTCCATAACTTAAATGATGAGGATTCTTCTTTAAAAGGTCTTCTAGCTTTAATAAATTCACCAGTTCTGTTAACTTACTCTCGGTTTTATCTTTAGATAACCCAAATTGCCTAGGCCCAAATAAGATATCCTCTTCTACTGTTGGAGCAAAGACCTGGTCATCAGGATTTTGAAAGAGATAAGCCATCTTCTGGCGGATAATATTCTCATCTATCTTAGATAAATCCTCTCCTTTAAAAATGGCTTATCCTCATAAGAGAAGTTCAATTTATTCACTTCTAAGATTACTTCTTTATTTGCTTTCACAGATTTCCTCCTAAAATATTATATTTTTGTAACTTTAGAGTTGAAC